>ODAI012243787.1_pt1 | contig 23012 bp, 16 predicted proteins | sample 1539321 | NCBI WGS metagenome assembly ODAI01 (sample SAMN02144231, study PRJEB22623) | gut metagenome | biome: sheep rumen | host: Ovis aries | place: New Zealand | reverse complement strand
AGCAATAGCACCTGCAAGAACAGCCGGATTTCCCATGCTTCCGCCCTGCCCAAGCACGCCAAATGCCTTGATGTTGCCCGTAACTGTACCAAAAAGTCCCAGCAGGGTAGAAATATTGGCAATAGTACCCAGTAAGGTCAGATTGTGCTCAAACTTGGGAACAACGGAATCCATTTCCGTCTGCACGATTTCGCGCATATCGGCTTCCTGCATATTGCGACAGGAAATGGCTTTCTGAACAACCTGTGCTACAGGAGTTCCCGCTGCAATACAAAACGCTTCCGCCGCAGAATAATCTTTACGGGTAAGGGCATCAGCGAGATTCTTTTTGAGCATGGCATCCCGTTTTTTAACGGATGAAAAATAGACACAACGCTCTATGATGATATAAGTGGCAAAGATTCCGCAGATTACAATCGGAATCATCAGAAGTCCACCAGATTTTATGAGGTCAAGCATTGATCTTACATCTCCTTGCGGTTTTTAATCCGCTCTTTATCAATATACATTCTTTTGTCTGCAAGGTTATACACTTCAGTAAAATCCTTGCCTTTTTCCCATTCAGCACTACCGATTGCACAGGTATAGGTTGTTTTTTCAAATTTATCCTGAATGCGTTCGATAACACGAATGACAGTATCAAAACGGGTATTACAGAAAAGCACGCCAAATTCATCACCACCCAGCCGATAGAGATAAGACCGTCTCGGAAGATAGCGCAGGATGATGTTTGCCGTTGTTACCAGCGCCTCGTCTCCGGCTGCATGCCCCTCGTTGTCATTGATTATTTTAAGGTCGTTCAGGTCAAATTCAGCAAAAGCCGTTATCTGTCCCGGCTTAAATTTCTGAATATCTGAAAAAAAACTCATGCGGTTGAGGGTACCGGTCAGATTATCACGCTTAAAATGCTCAAGATGAAGATAGAGGTAGTAAAATGCCAGCATCAGCGATACTGCCGCAATCAAAAGTCCTCTTGTTTTCAGTACGATTTCACCCACAACGCCTGTCAGTGATGATGCCAGCGAAAGGAAGAGCATAAGGCCTTCATCGTGATGGCCTCTGCGGTAACGGACTGCCGCAAAAAGAAGCACGATACAGAAATAAGCAAAGGCAAGAAGATGTGGGGCATAGGAAAGAATTTCCCGGTGCAGCACATTGCCTTCATCAAGCCAGAATACGCGGGGAGAAAAAAAGGCCGTCAAAATGACAAAGGTATTTAAGACTGCAGGAGAGACCAGCAGAAGCACTTCATTCTTTTGCATCCGGTCCCGGCGCAGGATGAAGACAGTACTCATCAGCAGATAGACCCGCAGGATATAGCCCGCCATAATGGCAAGTTTTCTGACAAAAGTGGGATACGTAAGCCCTGAGCAGTAAAAATCAATATTGTCAGAAATAACCAGAAGAATAAGCAGTAAAAGAGACAGTGCAAAACGTCCGTTAATTTTGTGGTCGTAGGCATCATTTACCTTCATAAAGATAAAAAGGTAGAGAATTGTTATGAGCGGAACAAAATCTACATGCACCAGCTGATAGAATACCTGCACTTTCTACACTCCAAATTATATGTATAGTATAAAGGATTTCTCTGGAGAAGTCTATCTAATCTTCTCGCCCGCAGTCTATTTCTTAAAGGAATAGAGAGCGCCAACTTTTATACCCAGAGCAAAAATGGCATTGTCCGAAAAAGGCATCCAGTGCATCTGGGGAGTAAGGGCAAATTCAAGATTTCCATTTAAGATTCCCTGGGGAATAAAGCGTGCAGAACAGGAAAGAAGAAAATCTGAGTCAAAAAATGTCCTCGCGTCTGCACAGGCAAGGGCAAGTCCGTACCCAAATGCCGGCTGAAAGGCAACTACCTTGTTTACCGGCAGACGAAAATACACTTCCGCAGAAAGTTCGCCCGCAAAGCCACCGCTCATACCAGCCTTTCCGATGACGCCACCAAGATACAGTCTTGCCGCTCCGCCAAATTCCTTGTTTGTGTCAAAAGTGGTAAAGGGAAATTCACCCGCAAAAACGGCGGCAACTTTTTCCCTCATCAAATCATCGCCCAGGGGAAAAGCCGTATAAAGGCCGCCACCCAGACGGAATTTTGTATCTGTCCTGACTTCCGGCTCCGGGGCAGGAATTTCTTCTGGAGCTTCTGCAATTTCCGGCACCTCCACGCGACCGTCTTCCAGCCCGGGAATAACCGGAGCATAATCAGGCACAGAATCTTTTCCCGCCGTAATTGCGCCGCCGGAAACAATGGTCGTCACATCAGGAAGCGCAATGGCTTCTTCTTCCGCAAAGAGGGCTGACATGCCGAAAGAGACAAATGAAATAAAAAAAGCCTTAACTGCAATAGAATGTAATTTCATGCCTGTCTCCTCTTACTTTACAATCTGCCTGGCTGACTGCAGATACTTGCTTTCCGGATAGAGCTGAGCCAGAGACTCACTTGTTGCCCTGGCATCTCCGCTCAAGCCTGCCGCATCAAAGGCCTCCACAGCCCCATACAAGGCGCGGGCCGCATCCTCATCCTTTCCGGCAGCGCGGGAAAACTGGGCCGCAGAAAGATAGACTTCAGCAGATTTTTTGTTCTGCCCGCTTGTCCGGTAATGCTGGGCAAGCAGAAAAGCGTTTTCCGCCGCATACTGACTTTCCTGAGGCCCGGTCTGTTTTGAAAGCAGATTTTCTGCAAGGGCAATTCCTTTCGCCTTTGTGGCGGCGGAAGAAGCATAGATGCGGGCAAGTTCCGTTCCGATTGCCCTGCCCTTTTCCGTACTGTCTTTTCCAGCCTTTTCGTATTCCGCTTCTTTTTTTATCTGGGCCGAATTTCCGCCCCTGCTCAGAGACTCCAGTTCAGAGGCTCTGTTTGCCATGCCGTCTTCCCTGGCCTGCTCGCCGTAGTTTGCAAGCAATTTGTTTGCATAGGTAAGGGCAGATGCATAATCACCCTGCTTCTGATAGAGCTCCACCAGATTTTTTTCTGCATTGTATTTATAACTGCTTTCTCCGCGCAGATTGTCTACCTGTAAAAAATAGAGGATTGCCCTGTCTATGTTTCCTGATTTTGCCAGCGAGTCCCCGTTGAAATACAAAGCCGCATCCTGAAAAGCGCCTCCGTTCCAGCGTTTACTGTAGTCATCAAAAAGTTTCGCAGCCTGAGCATAGTTTCCCAGCCCGTACTGCAGTTCCCCGCGCCTGAAAGCGGCTTCTTCGCCGATTGCTCCCGTCAGTTTGTCTGAGGCAAGGGCAGCATAGCTTTTATCCGCCGCCGCATAGTCTTTTTTCTGTGCCTGAATTCGGGCCAGTTCATAACGACAGCGGTAGGCTGCCTGACTTCTTCCGCCTGTGCGGGGAGTAAGAATTGAAATCGCCTTGTCAAAGTTTCCGGCATCTGCATAGAGGCCGGCTGCCAGAAGGACTGCCTCATTCTGTTCTTCATCGGTGGCGGCAGCGTAGATTGCCTGTTCCGCAAGTGGAAAGGCTTTTTCCTGCTGATTTGACTGAACGGCTGCCCGGGAAGCGGTTATCAGCGCATTGTAGCGAAGAGGATGAAGGAGATTCTGTTCCGCAAAGGAAGACAGCGTTTTGTATGAACTGCTGTAGTCTCCTGTCCGATACTGTGCGTAGCCTGCATAAAAACGGGCATAAGAAGCATATTTTTCTTCCAGAGCAGACTTTTCTTTCAGGCTGCCTGTCATAAGGCGGACAGCATCATCCCACTTGCGCTGATTAAAGGCGGCCAGTCCCTGCAGATAGAGAGCCTCTGCTCCCTTTACCTTTTCAGTCTGCTCCCGAGAAGCCTGATAGCGTCCGTTATTCAGAAGGAATTTTCCGTAGTCGAGCCGCGCTTCATCCGTCAGCTGTCCGGAAGCCAGGCTGGCAAAAGTCTTTTCTGCATCAGAGCTTCTTCCGGCCTTAATCAGTGACTTAACATACAAAAGGGAAAAAGCTGTATCCTGGGCAAGGGCATCTTTATCTTCTTCCAGAGTCCTGCATGCGCGGCTGTAGTTTTCCGTCTGAAACTGGCTCATTGCCTTCCAGTAGCGGGCGGCCTTTTTTGCATCCGCATCCTTACTGCCTTTCAAAACGGCCTCAGCAAAAGCTTCACAATTTTTCCAGTCCTGCATCAGCCCTGCATAACGCGCCTGACTGGCCCGCATTATTCCAAAAAGCATATCTACTGCAGTAAGTTTTGTCTGTGAAACACAATCAGAAAGAATTTTAGCCGCTTCAGACGCAGCTGCCGCCAGGTCTTTTCCAGACTTTTCCTTCAGCACTTTTTCTGCCTGCTGCAGGGCTTCTGACTGCAGTCTGTCTCTGCTTACATTTTCTTCAGTCTGGGCATAAAGGCCTGCTGAAAAAAGAAAAAAGAATAAGGCAAAAGCGGACACTCCGCCATTCCGTAGTAATTTCATCATGTTAATTCTCTATCCTTATGACGTTTCCGTTTTAAATTAGCGGGGACGCTCCACGGGGACTTCTTTTGCATCGGCTCCCAGAGGAAAGAATTTCTCCGAGGCAAGCACACGAGTTAAGTGTACGAAAGAATTCTTGTATTTGCTGACAAAAGTATTGTAGGGCACTTCCGTTCCGTTTTCAAAAACAGTAATGGCAAAGCGTCCGTTCTTATCAAAATAGGGAAAAATCACCGCTGTCTGATCAAACTTGTAGAGTTCCGGCGCCGTACCGTTTACACTCACATAGCGACGGCGGATTGCGGCGAGATAGCAGTAGGTGGGTTCAGTAACGCCAAGGACATAGAGCACAGGGCGCAGACGGGAAATGGCATATCCTGAATTGCGGATATATCCTGCGGTCTGCATGATTCCCTTGTCAGTCATCTCGCTGCTGAAAGGTTCTATTGAAACATCTACACCGGATTCTTCGTAACGGTAGTTGCGGTGGGTCTGTACGGAAAAGCGGGCGGCGGCGAGATTGCGGGTCCAGTCCAGCATAAAGGAAACGCCTTCGCTTTCGTCTTTCATGCCTGCATAACTCAGGGGATCGTAAATCATGGTAGGTTGTACCAGTGGCTTCATAAAGGTACCGCTTCCGCTGACAGGTTCAATCAGACCGTCCACAATCCATTTTACAAAGCCTGCAGACGAAAGGGAAAGCATATTGTTTTCACGCTCGCTTGCATCCACCATGCGGGAATGGCCGTCTGAAATGCGGACAGGTTTTCCGTTTTCATCATAGGCAGCGTCTTCTGCGTAGGAAATGTGACTGAGATTCTTGCGGATAATACTGATCATCTGCATCTTGGGCAGATAGTCGCCAAAATGAATTTCTGCATATCGCCAGGGAAATGAATTTTCGGTAATCTGCAGGACATTTGCAAAGGAAGCCGTATAAAGCTGGTTAAAAAGGATTCCAACAGGCACAGAGCGGGAAGCATAGCAGTTGTCAATGACAAAATCACCCAGCGTTTTGTTTCTGTCGGGCGTAAACTGAATGTAGACATCGCTGTTCTGCGTGATATACCAGCGGATTTTTGTCGCCTTTCCGGTAGAACTGTCACAGTAGAGAATCCATGAGCCGCAGGCATCGCCGGGATATTCAGCTACCAGACGGCTTTCCATGCCTTTTTCCGTATAGTAATCCACCTTCATCTGAATTTCCGGTGCTACTATGATGGCATACTGAAAAGCCGTTTCTTCCAGCCTTACCTGAAAGCGTTCTCCAATTTCATTTGTGCGGATTTCAGACCGGAAGCCCCGCAATTCAGAAAGGGGTGCTTCAAACCATTTGTCCGCAACCGCACGCCGGATTATTGTGGAGTCGGGTACATTGAGCCTGTTGTACTCCGCAAAAAGCGGAGTCAGGCAGAGAGAGAAAAATATCGCAATAAGCGCAGTAGATTTCTTCATCAATATACCCAGCCCGTCAGCAGCTATGCGGAAACTTCACTTGTTGCCGCAGGAACATTGCGTGCGTCTACGGGATCATCGTCAATAAATGCACCGCCACCAGAAGCGTACTGAATAATCGGTTCAACGGCACCATGACTGGTCCAGATCTTACCGTTCTTCAATTCATCCGGATTCTTGCCGATAGGCGCATTGCTCAAAAGCAGTTTCAGGCGGTTCAGCTGATTAACCTCAGATGCACCTGGGTCATAGTCGATTGCCGCAATATTTGATTCCGGATAGCGTTTGCGCAATTCCTTTATGACACCCTTACCCGTGATGTGGTTAGGCAGACAGGCAAAAGGCTGAATACAGGCCACTGTCGGCGCACCCGAATGAATCAGTTCAACCATTTCTGCAGTAAGGAACCAGCCCTCACCCGCAATATTTCCCGTCTGAACGATACCGTCTACCAGACGCATCATCTTCCAGATTGAAGTAGGTGCATCAAAACGACGGCTCTTCTTTAAGCGGCGGATCATATAACGGCGGTAGAATTCCAGTGCCCATACCAGGAAGCGGGACATACGCTGTTCCTTCTTGGGGAAGGCAAGTTTTTTGTAGAGGAACTCACCGTCACTAAGTGCATAGAAGAAGAAGTCCATAAAGTCAGGCATAACACATTCCGCGCCTTCCCTTTCGATGACGTTTACAATGTCGTTGTTTGCCGTCGGATGGAACTTAACCAGAATTTCACCTACAACACCAACTCTTGGTTTCTTTACCGGCAGAATGGGCAGACGGTCAAAATCCCTGATGATGCCTTTAATTACCTTGCGGTACTGGTGGAAGGATGCCTTTTTAAGCATCTGGATTGCCTTTTCATTCCATTTTTCGTAAAGGGCGTTTGCACTGCCCGGTTCCTTTTCATAAGGACGTACACGGTAGAGAACCCGCATCAGCACATCGCCGATAAACATTGCCATAAGACCGCGGTTAATCATCTTGGGAGAATAAGTCCAGCCGGGGTTCTTTTCAAAGCCCTGGACGCTCATGGAAATAACCGGAACATGACCCCAGCCTGCGTCATTCAGGGCACGGCGGATAAAGCCGATGTAGTTTGTTGCACGGCAGCCGCCACCTGTCTGACTCATAATCAGGGCGGTCTTGTTCACGTCATATTTTCCGCTTTCCAGAGCCGCAATCATCTGACCTGTCGTGAGGATAGATGGATAACATGCGTCATTGTTTACATATTTCAGACCCGCTTCAATAGCCTTGGGATCAACTGCATCCATAACAACGAAGTTGTAACCTGAATACTGGAAGGCTTTTTCCAACAGACGGAAGTGAATGGGACTGATCTGAGGTGCGAGGATTGTGTACTCGCCCTTCATTTCTTCTGTAAAGACTGTGCGCTGATAGGCTGCAGACTTCTTGATAACCTTATGCGGATTGCGCTGGCGAGCCTTAACAGCCGCAATAAGTGAGCGGATACGGATACGGATTGCACCCAGGTTAGAACCTTCGTCAATCTTAATCAGCGTATACATGCGGCTCTTGCTCTTCATGATTTCATCAACCTGGTCGGCCGTAACGGCATCCAGACCGCATCCGAAAGAAGTGAGCTGAACCAGTTCCAGATTCGGCATGCCGGAGACAAAGTTTGCCGCACGATAGAGACGGTTGTGATATGACCACTGGTCGATAATACGCAGGGGGCGTTCCACAGATCCCAGGTGAGCAACAGAGTCTTCCGTAAAGACTGCCAGCCCCAGACCGTGAATCATTTCAGGAATACCGTGGTTGATTTCCGGGTCAAGGTGATAGGGGCGGCCTGCAAGAACAATGCCGCTTCCGCCGGTTACGACCAGCTGTTCCAGAGCATCTTCTGCAGCCCTTTCTACTTCACGCTTGAATTTTTCCTGCTCCTGCCAGCCGGCCTTTACGGCTTCATAAACTTTATCCTTGCTGATCTGCGGATAGAATTTGTGAAATTCTTCATAGAAGCGTTCGCACAGTCTCGGCTCATCATAGATGGGCAGGAAGGGATTCATAAAGGTGATGTCTTTGTTTTCTCTCAGTTCATCGATGTTGTTTTTCAGAACTTCGGGATAACCTGAGACAACCGGACAGTTAAAGTGGTTTCCGGCACCCTTATCTTCTTTCTTTTCATAGGGAATACAGGGATAGAAAATGAACTTACAGCCCATTTTCAGCAGAGACTCAATGTGTCCGTGGGAAATTTTTCCCGGATAGCAGACAGACTCAGAGGGGATGGAGTCAATGCCGCGTTCGTAGACCATGCGGTTTGAGCGGGGGCTCAGGCGTACCTGGAAGCCCAGTTTTGTAAAGACTGTAAACCACAGGGGATAGTTTTCGTACATATTGAGAACGCGGGGAATACCAACGGCTCCCATGGGGGCGTCTTCCAGCTTGAGCGGCACATAATTGAAGAGGCGCTTATACTTCCAGTCAAAGAGGTTGGGAAGCTGTACCGTTCCGTCATTCTCTACGCCGGTATTTTCTTTATTTGAACCGTCAACTGTTCTGGTATCTTTGAGTTGATGGCGTTCCAGACCTTTTTCACAGCGATTACCCGTGATGAACTGACGCTTTGCACCGTCTGTAGTGAATGTATTGATTGTAAGCAGACAGTTATTCTGACAGCCGCCGCAACGGGTCAGGCTCAAATCTACCTTAAAGGTTTCCAGCTGTTCCAGAGTAGCAATATTTGAGACAATCTTTGGCGGAACCCAGCCATTTTCCATGCCGGGCTTTGGAGCCGTAAGATCGCGCCACTGGTCGTAGGCAATCAAGGCTGAACCATAGGCACCCATCAGACCCGCAACATCGGGACGGAATACCTGTACGCCAGCAACTTTTTCAAAGGCGCGCAGAACTGCATCATTGTTAAAGGTTCCGCCCTGAACGACAACCTTTGTTCCTATCTCTTTTGCATTGCGCAGTTTGATAACCTTGAACAATGCATTCTTAATGACTGAATAGGAAAGACCTGAAGAAATATCGGCAATCGTTGCGCCCTCTTTCTGAGCCTGCTTAACACGGCTGTTCATAAAGACCGTACAACGGCTTCCCAAATCAACAGGTTTCTGAGCCAGCAGGGCAATCTTGCTGAACTCGCGAACATCCATACCCATTGATCGGGCAAAATTTTCCAGGAAGGAACCGCATCCTGCAGAGCAGGCTTCGTTGAGCTGGATGGAATTGATTGCACCGTCCTTCATGCGGAGACACTTCATGTCCTGACCGCCGATATCCAGAAGGAATTCTACGCCCGGCACAAAGAAATCTGCGGCGCGGTAATGAGTAATCGTTTCAACTTCGCCGGCATCCACGCCCAGAGCCGCCTGAAAGAGTGCCTCACCGTAACCAGTTGAAACTGAACGGGCGATGTATACATCTTTTGGCAAAATCTTGTACAAATCTTTGAGGACGCGCACGGCCAGATCTACCGGGTTTCCTGCATTGACATCGTAAAAGTCCCAGAGGATTCTGCCTTCCTGGTCTACCAGTACTGCCTTTGTCGTTGTAGAACCGGCATCCAGTCCCAGAAAGACCGGACCCTTTGTTGCATTCAGGTCGCCGCGCTTTGCCTTTTCCTGACTGTGACGCTCTCGGAAGGCTGCAAGTTCTGCCTCATCCTTAAACAACGGCTCCAAACGCTGCACTTCATGCATCTCCGCACCCTGCAACTGCTTGAGACTGTTCTTAAATTCTTCAATTGTCGGGAAGTTCAGGGGAGCGTGTCCCGGAGCAAGCTGACTCTGGCTGCGCTCTGCTGAGAATGCACATCCGGCAGCAACAAAAAGCTGGCTGTCATCAGGAACAATCGCCGCTTCATCGCTCAGATTCAAGGTCTTGATAAATGCCGCACGCAGCTGGTCAAGGAAGTGGAGGGGGCCGCCCAAAAAGGCTACATTTCCGCGGATAGGCTTACCGCATGCCAGACCGGAAATAGTCTGGTTTACAACTGCCTGAAAAATAGAAGCGGCAATATCTTCACGGCGGGCACCTTCGTTGATAAGGGGCTGAACGTCTGTCTTAGCAAATACACCGCAGCGGGCGGCAATTGGATATACCGTAGTTGCACCCGCAGCCAGTTTATTCAGACCGGGAGCGTCTGTTTCCAGAAGAGCCGCCATCTGGTCAATAAATGCACCTGTACCGCCTGCACAGGTACCGTTCATACGCTGCTCAATACCGCCTGTAAAATATGTAATCTTTGCGTCTTCACCGCCCAGTTCGATAACAACATCAGTCTGAGGAATAAGTTTGCGAACGGCAGTAGTAGCGGCAACAACTTCCTGAATGAAGGGGATATTAAGCCACTGAGATACAGAAAGACCACCTGAACCGGTAACGCGCACGGAAACAGTCTGCTTTTCTCCCAGAGGGAATTTACTGACCGTCTCCTCCAGGGCTTTTGTTGCAACCGTAATAATCGTATTACGGATATCTGCACGGTGACGCTGATAGTCTCCGTAAATCATCTTGCCGTCGTCATCAAGAATCACAACTTTAACGGTTGTAGATCCAACATCAATTCCCATCCGAATCGGTTTTACCGCCGGCGTAAATTTTGTATTTTCGTCCATAAATGCCCTTATTCATGAGTGACTGACACTCCGACCATACGCAATGTCAGTAAAAGATTATCATTTCTATAATACTTATAATCTGAGGAATTTTCAACTATAATATTGTCTTTATGCAAAAAGTCGATTACCCAAAAACAGCGTGAATTACATTTTCAGGAAATTCAGGGAAGATAGAGCGCACGATACAAACACATCCCAGTGTAATCGTTATGATTCCAAATGCAACATGAAGCTTATGATTTGTTTCTTCAGTAATCTTGCTTCTGAGTACCGTGATTGAACCGCAAACCAGAAGCCACCAAATGACAGTTCCCATGCCCAGAGAAACAACCAGTTCCACCGCCTGGGTTATTGTAAGCATTTCTGCCGCAGCAACTCCAAAGAGAGTAAATCCCATCAGATAGGCAAGCACTGCAGCCGGATTCAAAAGACCGATTCCCAGCGCCGTCAAAAAACAGCTGATTACACCCGTTGCATTGGCAACCTTTTCGTTTACCTTTGCAGAACGGAACATGGTATAAAAGCCGTAGGTGATAATTACGACACCGCCGATAAACTGAATTGCCCTCATGTGGTCATTCATAAAGTCAGCAATCAAGTGAATTCCAAAGGCACCCACACTGGCGTAGAACATATCGGCTACTGTTGCACCCAGACCGGTAAAAAATCCGCTTAAAAAGCCACGTTCCAGCGTCTTTTGAATGGTAATTGTACCGCTGGCTCCGGCCGGTATGCCAAAAATGAGACCGATTAACAATCCTTTTACAATATAACTCTCAAGCATATGCGTTATCTTTTCTATTTTACGCTATTATGGCGCATAAGTCTATCCATTTATGCGTCTAATCCCAAAAATTTCTTCACTTCTTTTAAGCGGGAATTTGCGGATCTTACGCCATAGTCATAGGACTCATTGATTTTTTCAGCAGAATTTTCAAAGAGACCGCAAAGCACTTCCACCGGATGAAAAACCAGAGCCCTGCCTTCCTGTTCCAGTTCAGCAAGTCTTTTTTCCTGCTTACAGTAATTTTCATAGCGGGTCATCAGTGCATTGTAAAGGTTAGGCCACTTTCTCTTGTACATAGGCGACAAAAGCAAATCCCATTTCTTAAAATCTGTCGGACCGTCCCAGGGTTCCTGAGTTGTAATCACAACCAGTTTGTCACACCCCTGTTCAAAGGCACGCTCAAAGGGGACGGAATCCGTTACACAGCCGTCGGCATAATGTTTGTCGCCGATTTTTACCGGAGGGAAGAGAATGGGAAGCGAGCAGGAAGCACACACATGATCAAGCAGAAGCCTGTTGCGGCGGATTTTTCCGATTGGCAGTTTTTTCTTTGCGGTTTCGGATTCCTGATCGCACCAGTAGACAGGCCTTCCCGTATCTGCACAGGTAGCACCGATTTCACAGTGAACGTCTGAAGCAAAAAATTTCTTAAAGTCAAAGGGGTTTTTGCGGTCAAAAGAATACTTGTAAATCATAAAATGCATTTCTTTAAGAATGCCGTCCCGGTACAGGGCCCCGTTCCTGTGGGTTTTCATGCGGATTGACTCCGGGGAAAGCACCTGCTTGAGGCGGCCTTTCTGTCCCGTTACATAATTAAGGGCCGCATGAGATCCGGCAGAAACTCCGATGATATAGTCAAAATGAATTCCCTGCTCCATAAAGACATCGAGAATACCGGCTGTGTACAATCCTTTGCGGGAACCGCCTTCCAATACAAGTCCGTACTTCATTACACACCTGCCTCTTCACATGGGCTTTTGTATGCCAGAGTCACATCTTCAGCCGGCTGAGAAAGAACCGGTTTTCCGTCAATAATTGTTTCCGGTCCGGGAGGAAGAACCTCGTAAACCGTGTCAGGCGGCGGCAGGGCGGTCAGACTGTGGCTGATTGCACTCCGTTTGAGCAGTTTAACACGCTCCCTGAACTGTGCCGACTGATTTTCCAAATCCAGCCCGGAAGCAAGACCTTTTGTGCGCTCTACCTTGCGCGGAACATCCACAACATAGTGAATACGATGGCCGAAAGTATACTTTCCATCCAGGCCGATGCTTACGACCGGATAACCTGTACTCCGCGCCAGAAAGGCAAAACCTGACTTAAATTCATTTAAGTCGCCATCTTCACGACACTTTCCTTCCGGGAAAATCACCACGGAACGGCCTTTTTTGAGTTCTTTTTTTGCGAGCAGAGCCCATTCCGTATCCAGATTAAAACGGTCGCAGGGAACGCCATTTGCGGCGCGGCAAATCCAGTTGATGCTGGGCTTTTCAAACCAGTCCTTGGCAATAACGATGGATTTTTTTCCCTTCAAAACTGAAAGAATAAAAGGCGGATCCACAATAGTCGTATGATTTGCAATCACAATACAGGGTTCTTTCAGTTTATTTGTCTGAATGGATTTATCCACAAAATGTGCTTTTGGCCGGTACACGACATACATGTAAAACCGCACCAGCACGATGGAAAATTTTCCGAATGCGACGAGAAAGGAATCAATTATCTTTTTTACTAATTTCATTCAGTAAGTATTCTCCATTAGGCTTGCGCCACATTTTTTCGTAAAACATCTGATATACTTCGGCAGAAAACATGGGCCGGGCAAGCAGGTCAATTGTTTCCCTGCTGACACTTCCCGTCCGGGCAAATTCTTCGCCCGCTTTTTTATAGTCCGCCTGTTTTTTTAACAGTCTTCTTCCGTCTGCGTGATAGACAATGGCGTTCATCTGCGGCGTCGTAAGTGCCAGATAACCGTTTTTTCCCAGAATCATATCCAGCTGGTCAAAAACCGCCTTGTAAACCACATCTCTTTCTATCCATGCACAGGATGATATCAGAATATACTGCCGGCCGGGATGAGGCTTTGTCGCACCATGCAGGGCTAGGCCATCTGGCGGCAGAGGCTTTCCGTAATATGGATTAACCATACCCAGCAGCCTGTCCATCATTACCTTAACCGTGCCCGGAAGTCCGAAAAAGAAGAGCCCGGCCGATAAAATCACGACATCCGCATCCTCAATCTTTTTACGGAGGGCAGGAATATCATCATCCTTTATGACACAAACGGCATCTTCCCTTGCCCAGCAGTTCAGGCAGCCAAGACAAGGCTTTATGTTCAGTTCAGAAATATGAACATAATCTGCCTCGTATTCCCCGTGCTCAGTCATTCCCTCCACAAAGGCCCGGGTCAGTTTTAATGAACCGCTGCGCTCTTTTTTGGGACTTCCATTTAGCACGAGTATTTTTTTCTGCATACTGTCTTATACTGCCTTCTTTCCGCCGGAACTATCGTTCCTCAACCGCAGTCTTTGGAATAGTAGTAAAAGTGAGACTGCCCTTTGCAAAGACTGCATCCCCTACTTTTACAACAGCGTCAAAGCCTACAAGAACTCCGCCGCCCTTTGTCTTGTTTACCGTAATCACCAGCTGATCTCCGGGAATTACAGGCTTAACAAATTTAAATCCGTCGATTTTCAAAAGCACATAGAGATTATCCTCCAGCGCTTTTTCATCTTTTTCAATTACCAGAGAACAGAGCTGGGCACAGGCTTCCACAATCAGAACACCGGGCATAATGGGAGTTCCGGGGAAGTGACCCATAAAATAGGGCTCGTTCACGCTTACATTTTTTATGCCGACAGCTGATTCGCCCGGCTTCAGTTCGAGCACCCGCTCAATCATCTGGAAAGGCGGACGCTGTGCAATTTTCTGGCTGATTTCGTAAATATTCATGATAATCCTTCCGTTTTTTACAGTGAAAGTCCGCCGTCAAGCACGATGGTCTGACCTGTTACATAAGAGAATGCGTCTGAAGCGAGGGCACTCACCACATTTGCAACGTCTTCTGCCGTACCAAATCTCTGCAGCGGTACATTTTTGATGTATTCGTCACGCTTTTCCTGAGGAATTGCGTCAATCATTTCTGTCTGGATAAAACCGGGGGCAACTGCATTCACGCGGATTCCGTAGCCGGCCAGTTCCTTTGCCAGTGTCTGGGTCATTGAATTAACGGCGCCCTTTGTAGCACTGTAAACGCTCTGTCCCGGCAGGGCAAATTTGCTTGAAACAGAAGACATATTGATGATGACACCGTGTTTCTGCTTGAACATTTTAAGGACTGCTGCCTGAGCGCAATAGAGATAGCCCTTGATGTTCAGGTCAAGGCACTTATCCAGTGTTTCAGGGTTCAGCATAAGAAGATATTCATCACGCACAATTCCTGCGTTGTTTACCAGAACGTCAATGCTTCCATATTGTTTGGATACATCACGGAACATTTTCTTTACTTCGTCCAGCTTGGAAACATCTGCCTTGTAGGCAAGGGCTTCCCCGCCGTCCGCCTTGATTGATTCAACAACGGCATTAGCTTCGTCATCAGAGCGGCTGTAATTTACAACAACTGCATAGCCGTCCTTAGCCAGCCGGATAGCGCAGGCCTTTCCGATTCCTTTTGATGATCCGGTAACAATAGCAACTTTCATGTCGACTCCCATAAAATAAACTGTGTCGTTTCTATAATAACCGTATTTCAGGGAAGTTTCAAGGATAAAAAATGCCCTCCATGCAATCAGCACAGAGGGCTATATTCATATCAGCCAGTGGCCATTACCCGCAAAAAGAGGGCCGGTCACTTTCTTATTTTGAAAGAACGACAGCCGTGTATGAGCCGCCCAGAGCAAAGGAAATAACCAGTGCTTTTTTAAGGCCGGAACTCTGTACGGTCTTGCGGCTTACACTTCCGTCTTTTGCGATGATGTAGGCATTGTCGCTTTCAATGTCGCCGTGGAGCATCATTGCGGCATGGGCAACCTGCAGGGCTGCTGTACCGGCACGACCTTCACCTACGCGCTCTTTGATTTCAAAAGCAGGTTTGTCTGCAAAGCATTTTGCCAGAACTGATTTTTCAATGTCGTCTACAACTTTCATGCCGTTTGCAAATCCGTAGACTGCATCAATTTCTTCAGCCTTTACGCCGGAATCTGCCAGTGCGTCAGCAATTGCCTTTTCAAGAGCGTCTTCCGTTCCGCGGAGGGAGCCAAAGCGTACATTGTGACGGCCGTTTCCGTAACCAAGGATGTGGGCATACACTGTAGCTCCGCGGCTCTTTGCGTTTGCATCGTCTTCAAGAACAAGAGAAGTACTTGCATCGCCAAGAACAAATCCGTCTGCTCCGGAATAGGGAGCGGTAACTGACTTTGCCTTGTAGCCCAGTTCATTAAAGAGGTTGTCAAGGATAGGAATGTTTTCATCATTACCGGTTGCCAGCATGATTTTTTCCTGACCTTCCTTGATGACGTTCATTGAATAGAGAATGCTTGTAAGGCCGGAAAGCGGACCGCTTGTTACAGTAACGCTGTAGCCTTTTAAGCCGGAACAGATTGAAAGATAACCGCCTGCCGCATTGTATACGGTGTTGGGGAATTTGAATGCACTTCCCTTTGCGTTTCCTTTTTCGCCAATCAGTTCTTCAAAATCATATGTTGAACCAAGTGCGCCTTCACTTGTACCCACGATGTTACCAATGTCTTTTGCATTTTCTTCGGTAACGGTAAGTTTTGCATCTTTAAGGGCGCGCATGCCTGTTACTACCTGCAGCTGGCTGAAATTGTCCAGTTTGCGGTAGAAGGCCATCTTAATTCCCAAATCGTCATATTCAGATGTTTCTATTGTAGAATGAATGCTTGTTTCTGCGGGTTTTGCATCTGCCTTTACCTGTGCGATATAGGCATCTTTTGTGTGACCCAGAGGATTTACAATACCGAGACCAGTAATGGCAATATTGGGCTTTGCATCGCTTACTTTTACATTACCTGCATTCTTGCTGAAGATAATGCTTGCATTGTTTCCGCCAAAAGCAAATGAATTGCTCATTACGGCAGTAAGTTCTTTTGCATGGGGCACATTCTGAACGAATTCAATCTTGCCCGCTTTTTCCTTGAGTCTTTCCTTGTCTTCGTCAGTATAGCCGAGGGTAGGAAGCACAGTATTTGTTGTAAGTGCCTTGATTGAGAACACAGCCTCAATAGCACCGGCAGCACCCAGACAGTGTCCGGTCATTGCCTTTGTAGAACTTGCGCTCAGATTGTCATTTTCGCCGTCAAATACGGCATGCAGGGAAAGGAATTCTGCATTGTCGTTCTTTGCCGTACCGGTTCCGTGGCCGTTTACATAGCCGATATCTTTTTTGGAAACGCCGGAATTTTCTATTGCGCGGTTAATCGCTTCAATCTGGCAGAGGCCATCTTCACGGGGAGCGGTAATGTGGTGAGCGTCAGTAGTAACGCCTGCACCCAGTACCTCACAGTAGACTTTTGCACCGCGGGCCTTTGCATGTGCATAGGATTCCACGATGACCATGCCTGCGCCTTCACCCAGAGTAATGCCGGTACAGCGGTTAAAGGGTGAACAGCCGTTTTCGTCCAGTGCATGAAGAGAAAGGAATCCGGCGTAGGGAATGGATGCAAATGAGTCAGCACCGCCGGCCAGAACTACGTCTGCCTTGCCCGCGCGAATCAAATCGCATGCATATGCTACGCTGATTGTACCTGCGGCACAGGCGTTACCAACGTTTGTAACGATACCACCCGCACCAGCAAGTTCTGCCACCTGAGAAGCAATCGGGGCAATCGGCATCTTAAGGATGTCTTTTTTATCCTTGCCGTTTTTGTAGTAGTGCTCAATGCTTACGGCACCGCCAACACAGCTGCCGATAATTACGCTCACGCGCGGGTCATCATTGCCCTTTGCCAGTCCTGAATCAGCCAGTGCTTCTTTTGCAGCCTTAAGGCACAATTTAGATGCACGGTCTTTTTCTTCGGGCGCGTCAATGTCGTCCAGCGTATCGCAGTTTACTTCTGCAGCCAAAGTAGCATAGCAGTTTTCGGTGTCCACCGTTTTTGTGTGCTTAATACCAGAAACGGATGCCAGCACATTTTTCCAGGACTCTTCAACAGAGTTTCCGATGGCACAGATCATGCCCAGACCTGTCACTACACAGCGATTCTTCTCTTCGGTCATGTATATATTCCTTTCTATTGTAAAAAGTTCTCTCTTATGCGTTCTTTACGATGTAGTCAGCAATCGTGTCGATGCTGTAGAATGTTTCCTTGGGAAGTCCTGTCATAGATACACCGTATTCATCATCTGCGAAAGAAATGATTTCCAGTGAGTCTACTGAATCCAGACCAACTTCATCGCCGAACAGTGCGGTGTCATACTTGAGCACATCACCATCAACACCAAGGTTTGACATAAAAAAGTCCTTCAGTTTTGCCTGTACTTCTGTCTTTTCCATTTTCTTTTCTCCTATCCCCTTTAGGGCTATCAATATAATTGCCTAGTTTAGCGTTCCCAGTATAACCGAAAAAAAATATATACGCAATCCTTTCATTTTGCTATAATCGCACTATGACGAAAAAATCCCTGCTCTCTGCCGGCCTCTCGCTTTCATTTCTTACCCTCTGTTCACGCATTCTGGGCCTCGTCCGTGAGATGACCAAGGCTGCCTTTCTCGGCACTTCAATTTATGCAGACGCTTTCGGCATTGCCTTTATGATTCCCAACCTCTTCCGCCGGCTTTTTGCAGAAAACGCAATCAGCGTGGCCTTCATTCCTACATTCCGCGGCTACTTGGAAGAAGCAACCGGAGAAGACGGAAAGGCAGAGACAAAAGATTTTCTGCGGGCAACCTTTACCCTGGTCTCTTTTTTGACGGCGGCAGTGGTGACGATTGGCATTGCCATTACACCGCTGATTATTCCCCTCTTTTACGACGGAAACAACCCCCTTGTCCTGGAAGAAACAACGATTCTTACGCGGATTATGTTCCCCTATCTCTTTGTCATTTCGGTGGCGGCTTTTTTTCAGGGCGTTCTGAACGGTGTAAAGGTTTTTTCTCCCTCGGGATTTACCCCTGTTCTCTTTAATGCGATTGTAATTACCTTTACCTATCTGCTTGCCCCGCACACAAAGAATCCGGCAAGAGCCATGTCCTACGGCGTGATTGCAGGCGGCTGTGCGCAGGCTCTCTTTCAGCTGCCTTTTGTCATCCGTACAGGCTGGGCAACAGGATTTACCACTCTCAAAAAAGCATTTTCAAACCCCGGCACGCGCAAAGTCGTCCGTCTGATCGGCCCCACAATAATCGGTATGGCAGCCTATCAGCTGAATGATGTGGTTTCTACGGCACTGGCGGGCCGGGCTGGTGCAGGCATTGTTTCCAGTCTGCAGTATTCCCTCCGCCTGCAGGAACTGATTCTGGGAATATTTGCTGTTTCCATAGGCACGGTGATTCTGCCGGACTTAAGCGGCATGGCAAAATCCCGGCACTGGGACGAATTTAATTCCATGCTCACCACTGCATGCAAAATCATCGCCCTCATTTCCATTCCGATTACCTTCCTGTCACTGGTATCCGGGAAAGAAATCATTTCCCTTGTCTACAAGAGCCACAGTTTTGACGACCACTCCGTCGACCTTACCCTGAGCGCATTCCGCTGGCATATTGCGGGGCTCTTTTTTATCGCCATAAACCGCATCGTTTCCCCCGCCTTTTACGCACAGGGAAATACAAAGTCACCAACGCTGGCAGGAATAATCGGTTTTGCGGTAAATATCATCTGTGCCCTTATTCTGGTACATTTTATGAGCGGAGGAGGCATTGCCCTTGCCCTGAGCATTGCAAGTGCAGTAAACACCGTCTTCCTCTTTATCTTCCTCAAAAAAAATCCTGTCATTGATGTGGCAAAAGTTATACGCGGACTGCTTCTTTATGTGCTCAAACTTATCGTTCTTTCCCTGATTGCGGCCGTTCCCGCCTATATCGTACGCATGGTAACCCTTCCCTATTTTGCCGGATACAGCCGCCTGCTTGCATTTGGAATTCCCTTTGCGGCCTCAGCCCTTGTCTACGGTCTGGCGGGAGTCCTCATGCTTATACTTACAAAAGATTCAATAGTAAAAATAATCATTGCGAAAGTACGTAGGGTATCGTAAAATCCATGCACCTTGCGGACGAAGCCATGTATGCGGACAAAAAAGCCTATTACGAAAGTCATACTGACAAAAAACGCCGGATATAATACAATTATTTAACACTTAATCTCTCACAAAGAAAAGAAGACGCACATGAAATCTTACACAAAAGAAGAACTGAAAGAAATTTACAAGGCTCGCAGGGAAAAACTCTTTGCCCGCATGCGGGAAAACTCTCTTACTGCCATAGTATTTGAAGACACCGAAGGAAGAAGAAATCCGGCAGTGCGCTACTATACAGGTCATCCCAGTGATGCCCTCTTTATTGCAGGCGCAGACGGGCAGACCGTACTTGTTCCCTGGGATGTAAATCTGGCTCAGGAGAGGGCCGTAGACTGCACAATCATTCCGTCTGAAAAATATGAGCGCAACAACATCAAGGCGGTAAAGGCTATTCTGAATGGTTTTACCGTCAGCGGAAAACAAAATGTAGAAATTCCGCCGGAAACGCCCTATCCCCTCTTTCTCAAATATGTGGATGCGCTTGACGGCTGGGATGTGCGCTGCCGCGAAAAAAGTCTGCATGAATTTGTAGTAGAAGAGCGCGCCTGCAAAGACGAATATGAAATTGCCTGTACAAAAGAAGCCGCAAGAATCGGCGACCTGATTATCGACCAGATTGAAGAAGGAATCCGTAATGGATCCCTGCAGACAGAAAGCGATGTTGCCCTTCTTATAGAAAAAGAATGCCGGAAGCACGGCTGTGAGCGCACAGGTTTTGACACTCTGGCGGCAGGTCCTGACCGCAGCTGGGCAATTCACGCCTTTCCCGGCTACACTGACGCAGCCTGGGCAAGTCCGGGGCTTTCCATTCTTGACTTTGGCGTAGTATATGAAGGCTATACCAGCGACACAACGGTAACGGTTGCAAGAGCCCCTCTTTCTGAGGCTCAGGAAAAACTGGTCGCCCTGGTGGAAAAGGCGGCAGAGACAGCCCTTCCCCTCTATCAGGCAGGCAGTCCCATCCGGCTTGCGGGCAAAGCAGCGGAAAATGTCTTTACAAAGGCAAAGCGGGTTATGCCCCACACCCTGGGACACGGAATCGGGCTGGAAATACATGAATACCCCCGTGTTTCTGGCAAAATTGACGCAGAAAAAGTATTCAAACCCGGCATGATTGTCACTCTGGAGCCGGGACTGTATGATCCTAAACTGGGCGGTGTCCGTCTGGAAAACGATGTTCTGATTACGGAAGAAGGAAATGAAGTCCTTACCCACTCCAGAATTATCAGGTGTTAGGGGCTGAAAAGCAAATCCATTGCCCCTAGGAGGTGGGGGTGTGGAGGCAACGAAGTGCCGACCAGGGGGCGGGCCCGCCCCCTCAAAATTTTACGGAGGATGCATGAAAACAGTACTTTTAATTTGGATGACAGCTTTTTGCTTTTGTTTGATTGTAGCCTGCAGTAATGAGGGCTCAAAGAGTGCTGGCTCAGATGACAAAAAAATTGTCCGCACCGACAGGAAAATCAGCTGGGAAAAAGGAAAGAATGTCTATGAAATTCCCGGAGACACAGGCAATTTAACCTTAAAAGGCTTTCCCGTCTACACAAAGGTCTTCCTTTCAAAAACAAATCCCGATGATACGATTATTCCCATGGCGAAGACCCATTATGTTACAGGGGGAAGCAACATCTCCCTTTCATCTTCCTCTGTACAAAGCCGAAATGCCGCTCTTTCAGACAGTGTTCTTGCAGAAACAGGTGATAAAGACAAGGTCTGTCATTCCATGCAGTTGTCAGAAGCCCTGAAAAACAAGAAAAAAGCCCGCACAGGTATGAAAAAAAGCCGGGATGCCACAGTCAGCAAGAAACTGGTGGACAAAACCCTTGATGAAAACGGGCAGCCAAAGACTTTTTCTCTGGGACACAAAAAGCACTTTTATCTTGATATAAAAAACGATGATGAAGGCGAAGCGATTTCCTGGCGGTCAGAAGGTGAAGGAAGCCTTGAAGGCATCGGTTATAGAGAAGATGGTTCTCCCCTCTGCTATGTATGGGTTTTAGGTCAGGTAACAGGCTATGACGACAAGGACGGCAGTGTCTTGTTTACGGAAGAAAGCAGCCTGACCACAGAAAAAACAGCGCCAATTGGTAAGGTGAACCGGGCTATGGCTCAGGATTATGCCGATACCTTTGTAAAAATCTACCATCTTGACCGGGAAATTTTTGGCAGCGAGCCGACAAAGGCCTTTTGCGACGGGGAGTCAGTGAGCGACATCAAGTACCTGAGCGAAACCGGCAGCGTCATAAATCTTCTGTTTTATGACGTCTATCACATGAAGGAGAACGTTACTACCTGCGGCTTCTACTGGGGAAAAGATTTATATCCCAATGACGAACACTTGCCCCTTGTTTCAGACATAGCTGCATGGGATAAGGATGATCCTTCACGTTATTCTAACGAAGGAAATTATCTTTACATCAATACCTACATGAGCAAGCAAACCGGTAATATGTACACGACCATCGCCCATGAGCTCCAGCATATGATTCAAAGGAATGCTAAAGGCGGACTGGACGGCGTTGATGACGAAACCAATTATCTTAGTTCCGAATTTGACGAGATGTTTTCTAATGCGGCAGAAGATCTGGTCTTTATGTTTTTTCCGGAAATAGACTACAATAACTACGCGGCAGTAACCTATATGCGCAAGGTCGTAAAAAAATATCTCTACAATGGCATTGAATATAACCATGCCATGAGCGAACTAGTTTACGGTTCTACTTTTTCTTTCATCGGCTGGCTCATGCGAACCTACTCTGTTGCCGCAATGGTTTCGATTGCCCAAAATGAATATCTTGACTGGGAGGGTATCGTAAAAGGAGTAAATGCCCTTACAGACGAGAATGGCAAGCATTATTCAGAAAGCATTGAAAGCCTTTTACGAGACTACAGTGCGGCCTGCATCAGGGGTATGAAAGCAAGCGCCTCACAGGAGGAATTATATTTTACCGCCCGCGCACCGTCAGAAGAAGGCAAGGGTGTCTACTGCCGGGAAGAAAACTACGGCTACCCCCTGATTGACATCAAAATAAAAGGACTGAATACGGCTGAAAGCACCGGCTTTTCTGAAAGTGATACGGCAGTCTGGAAGCAAAAATTCCCTGCCGGAATTCCCGATAATTTTGGACAGATGCTCCTTACCGGCTTTCAGCTCTACGATGCAAACCAGGTTGCGGATTTACGCCCCTACGGCATGATGCTGCACAACGTGGGCTCTACTACATCAGACGATGACACAGTCCTGACTTTTTCATCAGACAGCGAGCCTTCCCCAATGGAAAAGCTCTATCTGGTCATCATCTGTAAGTAAAGGAGCAAAGGCTTTCCGGAAAAATCAGCCCATGTTTTCCAGTCTGTGCTCAAAAGACATAAGGGAAGCTTACCTTTCTTCGCCGAACTTTTTAATCAGCGTTTTTCTGTCGTTGATGTCGGTTTTCTCGTAAATGCTTGAAATATAATTTTCGACGGCCCTTTTCTTGATGTTCAGCCGCTCGGCAATCTGACTGT
>ODAI014718208.1_pt1 | contig 23016 bp, 19 predicted proteins | sample 1539321 | NCBI WGS metagenome assembly ODAI01 (sample SAMN02144231, study PRJEB22623) | gut metagenome | biome: sheep rumen | host: Ovis aries | place: New Zealand | reverse complement strand
ATCCGGTAAAGTTTTTATTGATTTTGAACCGGATGTATACAAAAGTTTTAACAGAGATTTTACATCATATTTTTTGGAAAAAAGAGAAAATTGTTTTAATTTTACATCCCCTAAAATGAAAGGTGAATTTCTTGGAAAAGTAACAAAATCATCAACAGGTTGGTTTGAACTAGACAAAAATATTAAACTAAGTTCGCAAGATGGTATTTGTTATTTTGATAACGAGGATTTGACAGGCTGCCTGATTAACAAAACAGAAGGTAAAAAAATATTTATAAATAAAAAAATAATAATAAAATCCGAAACAAAAATATATAGAAATTTTGACAGCAATTTTGATAAACAATTAACAAATTCTAAAATAACAAGAAAAATATTAGTAAATATTGAATATGATAACGGATTAATAAAATTGACAGATGAAGATGACAATTGTTTTGAATACAAAATTCAAGATTTTGAAAAACCAAAAAATCCTGAAAAAATGAAAGATACATTTATAAAGCAGATGAGTAAAACAGGAGAAAGTATTTTCTATATAGAAAATATTGATATAAAAGGTATTATACCGTTTATGCCCGTTTCAAAAATAAACGAAATAAGACGTTTGATATTTGAAGAATTGACGAAAATAAGGATTAAAAATTATAAAAGAGAAAAACAGCTCCCGTTAAAATATTGTAAATATATAAAAAATGAAGTTGATTACAGAGAAAATATTCACAGCAATGAAGCGGAAGATTTTTATAAAAATTGTGGTTGTACAATTATAGAAAAATCAATTGAAAGTCAAAATAATTTTAATAATAAGGAATTAATGCGTACAAAACATTGTCTTAAGTATGCCTTTAATATGTGTAAATCTCCAAAAAAATTATACCTTATTGATGAAAAAGGGAAAAAATATAATTTAAATTTCGATTGTAAAAATTGTGAAATGACAATATCATTGTAATTTTAAAAATGTAATAAATTTATCACCATATTTTTTTTGTTTAATAATCTCAAAATCACCAAAATTTACATCAACAACATGTTCAAGTATAACAATTCCGTTTGTAATACTTTTAATAGTTTCTAAAGATTTTTCATATACTCCGGAATAATATGGCGGATCAATATATATAACATCAAATTTATCTGAAAATTTTGAAGTAAGTTTTAAACAATCCCCGACCAAAAGTCTAAGTTCAAAATTTTGATTCATATATTTTTTAAAGTTGTTTTTTATCACGTTTGCAATTTTAGGATTTTTTTCAATAGAAACAGCTTTACTGAACCCCCTTGAAACAGCTTCTAAAGCCATAATACCTGAGCCGGAAAACATATCAAGAAAACTTTTTTCATCAAAATCAATCATAGCTTGCAAAGTATTAAATACACTCATCCTAACTTTAGATAAAGTAGGACGGGTAATATTTTCGTCCGGTGCGGTAATCTTTTGTCCTTTTAATTTGCCTGCTGTTATATTCATATTAACTATTTTACAATGAATAAAAAATATAGTATAATAAAATAGAAATGCCGTAAAAGAGGAGTTTATGACGTCAAGAGAAAACAAAACCGATGTAATAGTTGTAGGTGGCGGACCAGCCGGTATTGCAGCCGCAATAACAGTCGCACGTGCCGGTTTTGAAGTTGTACTCATAGAAAGAGGTTCTTTTGCAGGCAGCAAAAATGTATTTGGGGGCGCTATATATACAGATGCCGTAAAAGAAATATTTCCAGATTTTGAAAATACTGCCCCGTTAGAAAGAAAAAATATAGAACATAAATTTGCCATATTAGGAGAAGATGACAGTACGGTTATTGCATACAGAAAAATCCATGAAACACCCGTAAGTTATACTGTGATGCGCGGAAAATTCGACAGATGGATGGCAGAAGAAGCTAAAAAAGAAGGAGTTTTTCTTGTAGAAGAAACAGTTGTAAGAGATTTAATTGTAGAGGACGAAAAAGTTGTCGGTGTAAAAACAGAGTTAGAAGATTATTATGCAAATATCGTTATTTTAGCTGATGGTGTAAATTCTTTATTAGCAAAACAAATTGGTTTAAGAGAAGATATAAAACCAAAAGATGTTGCCGTTTCGGTTAAAGAAGTTATAAAGCTTGATAAACAGAAAATAAATGACAGATTTTTAATTAACGATGATGAAGGTTGTATATATGAACTTTTTGGCGGTTCTATGCTTTCTAAATTAGGTTTAGGTTTTATATATACAAATAAAGATAGTGTAAGTATCGGCCTTGGAATAACATTAGATGAATTAGACGGTACAGGTATAAAACCGTATGAGCTTTTGGAAAAAATAAAAGAACATCCTACAATTGCACCGTTAATAAAAGACGGAGAAATAATAGAGTATTCCGCTCATTTAATACCTGAAGGCGGTTATAAAAAAATACCCACCCTGTCAGGTGCGGGAGTTATGGTAACAGGTGATGCCGCAATGCTTGTAAATAATATGCATTGGGAAGGTACAAATCTTGCTATGAAAAGCGGTAAAATAGCCGGTGAAACCGCTATTGTCGCATTAAATAAAAATGACTTTAGTGAAAATCTTCTCGCAAGATATCAGGAAAAATTAGAAGAAACATTTGTTATCAAAGATTTAAAAACATATAGAAATTTAATGGACGTAATGCATGATAAAAAAGATATTTTTATGAATATCTATTTCAAAAAAATAAATGCATTTTTTGAGATGTTTACATCGGTAAACGGAATTCCAAAAAGAGAACTATATAGAAAATTTATTTTTGGATTTATAAAAGAGCGCGGTTTTTGCGGTTTATTATCAGATGTGTGGGCAGTATTAAAATTGGTATGGAGTGTATTGATAAAATGAATTTAGATAAAAATCTTTCTACATTAAAATATACGCCTGATACGGATTCTCACTTGAAACCGTGTCAAGAAGATTGTATTGCCTGTAAAAAACGACCTTGTATAAATGCATGTCCTGCCGGAGTTTATGAATGGCTCGAAGATGAACAAAAATTACTTGTAAAATATGAAAATTGTTTGGAATGCGGAGCGTGCAGAATATTATGTGAAAAACAATCGCTTGAATGGCAATATCCAAAAGGTACAAAAGGAGTTATTTTTAAAAGAGGCTAGAATATATAAGGAGAAAAAGGTATGAAAGAACAATACTCAAATCAACACAGACGCTGGTATGACAAAGACCCTGTATTATCACAAGCTATTTCAACATTGGAACACAGCGACGATGAAACACAGATTAAAGTTGCTTTGAACTTAATCAAGATTATTATTGAACACAACATTGAAGATGAACAATATGAAGCAGTTGAAGATATTATCAATGCCGTAGGTTCAGGTTTGGACGATAACAGAAAAGGACGTTGGTATGATATAGATTCAACAGTTCGTACGGCGATGAATATGCTTCAAAATTGTCCGGAAGCAACTCAAAGAATTATTGCTAAAGAAATGGCAAAAATGGTTGTAGATAAAATAAATACTGAAGAAGAATAAATAATAAAAAGCACACCAAAAACAGTGGTTTAAAAGATTTAGAAATATCTTTTAACCGCTGTTTTTTAATAAACTTGTGTATTACTTTTTATCAACAACTCTGATAATATGCCAGCCAAAATTTGTTCTTATAGGATTTGAAATTTCACCAATTTCCATAGAAAATGCCTTTTTCTCAAATTCAGGAACCATTTGACCTTTACCAAAATATCCTAAATAACCGCCATTTTTACCGGAAGGACATAAAGAATATTTTCTGGCATAATATTCAAAACTGCCGCCATTTTCAATTTCTTTCTTAATTTGAACCGCATCAGCAGCATTTCTGACTAAGATATGCTGTGCAGCGACTTGAGTATATTTTGGTGTTGCAGTTTCTTCTTCAGCAGCCGGTTGAGGATCTCTGATGCCCCATGCATAAGCGGTGCCTGCTGCGTTTGTTAATAATAATGTTAATACTAATGTTTTTATAATTAATTTGTTCATATCTACATCTTACTCCCGAATTAAAATTTTTCAATATACATAATACTACCGCACAGAATAAATTTTCTGTGCGGTAAAAATTTAAGCATTAATGAGTTCTAAAACTTCTTTACGTTTAACTTTTAATGTGGTTGTTTTAGGAAGTTTTTCTTTAGAAATAATAACACTTGTCGGACGTTTGTATGGTGCAAGATTTTGTGACAGAGATTTAATATCTAATTTTACCATTCTGTCAATATCATCATCCGAATATGTATTATACAATTCCTGTTTTGGAACAACAACAGCAGTAACTTCTTCAGTACCGTCTTTTGAACCAAAATTTCTTGATGTACCAAGAACACAAACTTCTGAAATATAATTACTCTTTTCAATAATAGCTTCAACTTCTTCCGGAAATACTTTTTTACCGCCCTGAAGAACAATCATATTCTTAATTCTGCCTGTAATATGAATATGTCTGTCTTTATCCATGGTAGCAATATCACCTGTATGAAGCCAACCGTCTTTATCAATTACTTCGGATGTTAATTCAGGTTGATTATGGTAACCCTTCATAACAGACGGTCCTCTCAAAAGTAATTCACCGTTGCTGCTGTCAATTTTTGCTTCAAAATGTTTTAACGGCGGTCCTACTGATGCCAAATCATTACGCTTATCTATATTAACAGACACAACAGGACTTGTTTCAGATAAACCATATCCCTGATATACCTTAAAACCTATTCTTTCATAAAATCTTCCGACGGCAATATCCAATGGTGCACCGCCAGAAATACATCCTATAAATTTACCGCCAAGATTATCGTGAATTTTCTTAAACATAATTTTTTTAATCCTATATGACGGAATAAATTTTGCAAGGTGATACAAGAATTTAAAACCATACTGTGTTACTATTGAAGAACTGTTAATTTCTTTTTCGATACCGGCTTTTAGCAGTTTCAAAAATGCAGGAACGACAATCATAAATTGAATATGTTTTTCTTGCATAATGCTTGTAATATCTTTCGGTTTAAGGCTTGTTGTATAATACACCGTATGCCCGAAATGTAAGAATGTTGAAAAACCAACAGTCATTTCAAATAAATGATTCATTGGCAGAATTGAAAGCATTGTGATTTTTTCGTTGTTAGGAAGTATAGCATTAATTGCATCAGTCAAATCTTCTAATTGAGCATTCATGTTTCTGAATGAAATTTCAACACCCTTTGGAGCTCCGGTAGTACCGGATGTGTAAATAATCAATGCAGTTGATTTAGAACTTCTTTGTCTCCATTTAGCATCAAAATTATCCGGTAAATCATAAATATTTTTGATATTATCATCATTAGCGTGTTCGTCAATCAACAAGATATGTTTAATAGACGGAACAGCCTTTTGTAATTTCAATGCCATATCCAAGTAGTGTTGAGATACAAGCACAATTGTCGGATTACAATCCGATAAAATAGATGTTAATTCATATTCAGATAATTTAATATCCAGCGGAACAGTAATTGTACCTGTTAAAACAGATGCAAATACACAAGCCCCGTATTCAGGTTTTGATTCGGATAATATTGCAAGGCATTCACCCTTTTTAATATCTAAATCTTCAATCAAGTGGCGGGCAATTTTTCTGGATAAAAGACCTAATCCTCTGTAAGTGAATTCTTCCCACCCGTATTGTGTTTTAATTCCAAGAGCAATCTTGCCGTCATAGCAAGCTGTTTTTTCTTGAAGTAAAGATAAAATTTTGCTATTTCTTCGTTCCATACACATATCCTAAATAATTTAATAAATTAGTCAACACCATATTTTATAACTATAACAGCTAAATGTCAATTATGTAAAGATTATATATTAAAATAAACTTGCCAAAGCCTGACATTTATGTCATAATAAACGAATAATAAACAGGGGTTAAGAATATAAATGATGACTAAAAATATGGTATAAAACAGTAACACTATTTTAAATGTAAGGTGGAGCTTGCTCTGTCATTAAAAATAAAGAAAAAGGAGAAAATCTATGGCAACAAAATTTACACCTAAGAAAAACAAAGTAACCGGAACAAAGAAAAAAGATAAAATTGTCTGGCAAAACAAAAAAGCTTGGAAAAAAGCCTTAACTGTTAATGCCGGAAAAGGAAACGATACCATAGATTTCAAAAAAAGCAAATACAAAAACACCCTAAACGGTGAAGCCGGAAACGACGTAATATACGGCGGTAAAAAAGCAGATACAATCAATGGCGGAGCTGGTAACGACAAGATTACGGGCGGCAAAGGTAATGATGTAATATACACAGGTGCCGGCAAAGATATAATTTATGTAAACAAAGGTGATGGTAAAGATACGATTTATCATCAGGGTAAGAAAACAACAATACAGGTAAACGGTGCAAATAAAAAAGATAAGGTTGCAAGTTTTGTAAAACAGGGCAACGACTTGATTATGACTTATCAAAGAAAGGGTGTAAAATTAAGTAAAAGCGAGGTATACACATTAAAAGGTTTCTTTAATGCCGACGGAACAATAAAAGCTTCAAGTAAGAATATATATTTAAAGAATAAGAAAACCCAAAAGGTTGTCGACTTGTTGAACAAGCAAGGCTTCAGCCTAAAAGCTGTGAACGGAGAGATAAGAGGTTCATATAAGTCAGAAACAATCAATGGCACAAACGGAAATGATAAACTGTTTGGTTTGGGCGGGAATGATAAAATTAATGGCGGCAGCGGAAATGATAAAATCTATGGCGGTGCAGGCAATGATATTATAAATGCGGGTACAGGTAATAATACAATCTATTTAAATAAAAAAGAAGGGACAGATACAATTGTAAACGGCGGCGGAGTTGATACTCTTGTATTTACAAATGAAACAGATTTTAAAAATCTGACATTTGCGTACAATGGGAATGATTTAAAAATTTCTGCTAACGGAACAACAGCAGTATTAAAAGATTACAAACTGGGTGGTCATAGTGCGAAATATGTGAAAATTGGTAATAATACATATGATGTTTCCAATGTCATTATAAGTTCAAATGAGCGTGTTGATGGCACATCAGACGATGATATAATTATAGCAAATGATACTACAAAATACATAATAGCAACACAAGGCGGAAATGATACAATATGCAGTGGAAGTAATACCGGTTCAATCAATTTGGGAACAGGAAACAATACAGTATATGTTCAAGATAGATTAAATAATAATTCTCCATATGTATATTTGAATACCGGAAATGATACAATATATACAACAGAAACGAAGTCAGCATATTTATATGTAACAGGCAGCAGTAGTGGAGGTCAGGGTCCCGAAAACGGGGGGAACGATACAATATATTGGAGAGGCGGCGATACCTCTTTATTATTCTACAAAACCGATTATGCAGATATAATATTTACAAGAGAAAACGGAAGTGATGACCTGGTACTAAGATATGGCGAGAATAATTCTGTGACGTTGAAAGGTTACTACAAAGCCGGCAACGAGGGTATGGCTAATTTGAAATTGAATTCCAAAAATGAGCCCGAAATATTCTCAAGCAATTGGCCGACATTAGCGCAGATGATTGAAAATAAAAATGGCGTTAAAACAATAATTAGCGGTGTTACAGGTACTGATGCGGATGAATATATTATAGGTTCAGATGAAGATGAAATAATATCAGGTGGAAATGGTCATGACATAATTAATCCTAAAGGAGGAACTGACGAAATCCATCTTGGCGAAGGCAATGATATGTTATTCGCAGGAAGCGGCAATAAAACAATTTTTGCTGATGGCGGAAACAATACAATTAATTTAGGAACAGGGGTAAATTATGTAACTTTAGGAACAGGCGAAGATACAATATCTACAAGTTCAACTGGGCATTATAAAATAACATTTGTTGAAGGTGATAGTGGAAACGACACCTTTATTGATAACGGGGCAACAGGTGTTCTTGAATTTAAAGAAAATACTTTTGACCAATTGTTGCTTGATAGCACTGGAGATGAACTGGTTATCAAAAGAGGATTTGGTGATAATCCAATAATGGTAACATTATTAAATACCGAAACTAATAACGATAAAATTTTAATTTATTCAAATTCAGGTCAAGGACACCCAAGAAAATTATTTGATTTGAATACTGTAGCAGGACATTCCGATGTAATCTATAGCCAGACTCTATCAACAGGAAGTGGTAATGATAGTATTTACACAGGGCTTGGCAATGACAATATTATTGCAGGAAAAGGTAATAATTGTATTCAACTGGAAATAGCAGAATCAGGTAATAATAATACCTACACTTATGCAGAAGGCGCAGATGAATTCTATATAAACGGTTTGGCTGATTTAAACGGTTTAATGTTTATGCAAACTAATGAAGATTTAATTATTGCCTATAAGGATGGTGATTTTGCAAAAAATACATTAACAATTAAAGGATATTATGCTGATGATTCAACAAAAAATATTCAATTTGGTACAAGAAACGGTGATAGTTGGGTTGGAGGCATTAAATTAGAAAACTTAATGTCATCATCTAATACTATAAAAATATTATCCTGCACGGAAGATAACCATACAATCAATGCAAGTGAAGAAGAAAACGGTGTAAATATAGAAGGTTGTGCTGAAGATGATGTTATTACGGGAAGTAATTACGCAGATGTTATAAATGGTTATGGCGGAAATGATATCATCAATGGCGGCAGCGGAGATGATATGTATATATTTGATTCTGATGCTTGGGGCAGCGGTCAGACTGTTATAACAGATTCAGCAGGAGATAGCGATACTTTGCGTATAAATACAACATCAGATAAAATAAATCTATTCTTTGATGTAACTCAAAATGATACCGTAACAAACGGAAACGTCGGTTATACAATCGGAAATGATTTATACATAAATAGCAGCAGCGATTATACATTTGCAAATGCCAAAACGTCAAACGGCATTAAAATTACAGACTACTTTACCGATGACGGAAAAATTGAAAATGTCGCTATTCCTAACGGAAATGATTGGCTTGCTGCGTTTGATGAAAGAACAATTAATATTGTTGCTCAAAATGTTGCAAACTGGCTAAAAACAAACGGTTATACTTCAACAACAGATGCAATAGAGGAAGGTAAACAAGCAGACCTTATAAAATATTATAAGCCAATCATAAGTTCAAATGAGGGTGTTAACGGTACCGATGGCGATGATATAATTATTGCAAATGATACAACAAAATCTATAATAGCAACACAAGGCGGAAATGATACAATATACAGTGGAAGTAATACCGGTTCAATTTATTTGGGAAAAGGAAACAATACAGTATATGTTCAAGATAGATTAAAGACTTATACTCCATATGTATATTTGAATACCGGCAATGATACAATATATACAACAGAAACGAAGTCAGCATTTATATATGTAACAGGCAGCAGTAGTCAAGGTCAGGGACCCGAAAACGGAGGGAACGATACAATATATTGGAGAGGCGGCAATACAGCTTTATTGTTCAACAAAACAAATTTTGCCAATATTACTTGTTCAAAATCAGATAATGATCTTGTATTAAGTTATGGTGAAAATAATTCTGTTACATTAAAAGATTACTATAAATCAGGTAATGAAGGCATGGCAGGCATTGAGCTTTCAGCGAATAATAGACCTGAAATGTTCTCTTCAAGTTATCCTACATTAAATGAAATTATTGCATATAAGGGCGGTGTAGGAGATGATATTTATAGCGCAAATATAAATGATATTTGGTATAAAAATTATACTATAAATGATAAAAGCGGCAGTGATACCTTAAACATAAATAACAATAAAAATAGTATTTACATAATGTTTAATGTTAAAAATGACGGAAATTTTGCCGAGGGTAATGACAAAATATACTTTGGCAATAATGATTGTAATGCTACTTGGAAAACAACAGGAATGCTACCTGATAAACCTGCCTATAAAGGATGTATTCAAATCAACGGTTTTGATTCTATTGAAACCATTAAAACATCTGATGGATATAAAATTGCAGATTTATCTCAATTAAAATCTGATGTGGCTGCTTGGTTATCTAAAGATGGAGATGGCGGTAACGGTGTAGCTAATTATAATGATGTCGCAGATGCATTAACTAACGGAACTACTGCAGTTACGGAAGGATTAGCTAATTTATTTAACAGAGATACAAATTGGCAGACAGTATAAATAAAATATACTATACAATCATAAACAGGCTCGTTATAATCAACGAGCCTGTTTTTATGTAATTTGCAATATTGCAGAACTTTGCTGTATCGAATATTCATAGCTCATGTCATACCGAAAATATAGAAAATAATACGAGTGAATACGAGTACAATATTTTCTTATTATCCGGTATCGCGTATTTCAATAAAATATCCAAACATCGGGATACCGTACATTGGAAAAATAGCATTCGTTCACTCCCTATTTTTCACACTTTCGGAATAACACGGAAAGATAAAGTATTGTATTTTCACCACTTTAAAAAAAAACTTGTTCATGTTACCCTATTTGCATACGAGAGAAAATAAGAGGTTTTTATGACTAAGACGATGATTAATATTGAAGATTTACCTACGGTTTACGATGCGAAAGCAACTGAAGGCGAAATCTATAAATTCTGGGAAGATGGTGAATATTTTAAAGCGGATGCAAAAAGCGATAAACCTGCATTCTCTATGGTTATTCCGCCGCCAAACGTTACGGGTGTTCTTCATATGGGTCACGCTTTGGATGAAACTTTACAGGATATTCTTACCCGCTATCACAGAATGTCAGGATTTGAAACTCTTTGGCTTCCGGGAACTGATCATGCAGGTATTGCAACTCAAAATGTCGTTGAAAAGAAATTGAGAGAACAAGGTTTGTCCCGTTATGATTTGGGCAGAGAAAAATTTCTTGAAGAAACTTGGAAATGGGCGAATGAACACAAATCAGCAATCTTAGACCAGTGTAAAAGATTGGGTGCATCTTTTGACCGTTCAAGAGAAAGATTTACTTTTGATAAAGGCTGTTCCGATGCTGTTAAAGAAGTTTTTGTCCGCCTTTATGAAAAAGGCTTAATCTATAAAGGTAAATACATTGTTAACTGGTGTCCTCGTTGTAACAGCGCGATTTCTGACGTTGAAACGGAATATGCAACAGAGCAGGGACATTTGTGGGAAATTTCATACCCGTTGAAAGGGGAACACGGCGCAATTATTGTTGCAACTACTCGTCCTGAAACGATTTTTGGTGACGTGGCGATTGCCGTTCACCCTGATGATCATAAATATTCGGAACTCATCGGAAAAACAGTTGTTATACCGCTTTCCGGCAGAGAAATTCCGATTATTGCAGATGAATATGTTGATAAAAACTTCGGTACAGGTGCTGTTAAGATTACGCCTGCACACGACCCTAACGACTTTGAAGTAGGTAAAAGACATGGGCTTAAACCTATTTGGATTTTGGATGAAAACGGTAAAATGAAAGCTTGCGGCGAAGTCCCGCAAAGCCTGCACGGACTTGACAGATACGAAGCTCGTGAAAAGATTATCGGTATGCTTGAATACGAAAAATTCCTGCTTAGAACTCGTGATCACGAACACAATGTCGGTAAATGCCAACGCTGCGGGACAACTATTGAACCGTTACTTTCCGAACAGTGGTTCGTTAAAATGGAACCGCTTGCAAAAGAAGCTATTGCAGCAGTTAAAGATGGCAGAATAAAATTTGTTCCTGACCGCTGGGAAAAGAATTACTTAGGTTGGATGGAAAACATCAGAGATTGGTGTATTTCCCGTCAATTGTGGTGGGGACATCAAATCCCTGCGTATTACCACAAAAAAACAGGGGAAATGGTCGTAGCTAAAGAAAATCCGGATCCTGAAAATTATGTTCAAGACAGCGATGTCCTTGATACGTGGTTCTCATCAGGTTTGTGGCCGTTCTCTACTATGGGATTTCCTAATACAGATAGTGATGATTTTAAGAAATTCTATCCGACTACAACTCTTGTAACAGGATTTGATATTATTTTCTTCTGGGTTGCAAGAATGATTACTATGGGATTGGAATTTACCGGAAAAGCTCCTTTTTCTACCGTTTATATTCACGGTTTAATCAGAGATGAAAAAGGTCAAAAGATGTCGAAATCTAAAGGTAACACCATTGATCCTGTTAAAATCATTGATAAATACGGCTGTGATGCTTTGAGATTTACGATGACGTCGTTGTGTACATACGGCGGACAAGATATTAAGATGAGTGAAGAAAGATTTGAATACGGCCGTAACTTTGCTAACAAAATTTGGAACGCTTCAAGATTTGTGTTGATGAACCTTGAGGGTGTTGACGGTAAAGAAATTGACTTCGGTAATCTTACAATTGCGGATAAGTGGATTTTAGATAAGCTTAATTCGACCGCAAAAGAAATTAACGAAAACATAAAAGAATACAGAATTGGTGAAACGGCTCATACGTTGTATGATTTCTTCTGGAACAGCTATTGTGATTGGTATGTCGAAATCGCAAAAATTCAGCTTCAGGATGAAAGTTTAAAACTCAATACTCAGCGAGTCTTGCGCTATGTTCTCGATATGTCCTTAAGATTATTACATCCGATTATGCCGCATATAACAGAAAGAGTATGGCAGCTTTTACCGCATTTGGACAGCGAAAAGGCACCTGCGATAATTGTTTCTGATTATCCTGTATATTCTGATAAATTGGCATTCCCTAAAGAAGCTCAAGAAATGGATTTAGTATTCGATACAATTACATCTTTGAGAAATGTTCGTCAAAGTTTTAATATTTCAACTTCCTTAAAAGTTGATATTGAAATCAGGGCAGACAAAGACGAAAAGCCGGTATTTGAAGCTATTGAATCATATATCAAGAGATTAGCAAAAGTTGAAAATATTTCATATGCTTCTAAAGATGCGCCGGCACCAAAGAAGTCTGCAACGGCTGTTGTTTCAGCATCAACGATTGTAATTCCTTTAGAAAATCTGATTGACTTTAATGAAGAAATAAAACGTCAGCAAAAGAAATTGGATAAATTAACCGCTGAAAAGAAGTCAATGGAAGGCAGAATAAACAATCCAAAATTTGTTGCTAATGCACCGCAAGAGTTAATTCAACAGACAAAAGATAGAATTGCCGAAATCGAATTGCAGGAAACCACTATTATTAAGTTGATAGACTCATTAAAATAATAACTGATTAAAACAAAAAAATACGCTGCCGGATGTCAGGCAGCGTATTTTTTTATAATAAATTTTATTAATCAATTGACTGTTGCATAATTTCAAAAGGTTTTTCCATTACTTTCATTGTAGCTTCGTCAATTATACCACGTTTAAGCTCGGTAAATGTTGCTTTTTTCGAGTTAAATTTTCTCTTCAAAAATTCGTACGAAATTTTTGGGTCACATTTTTCGCCGCAAGTAAATAAGTCAACCGCTGCATATCCCAATTCCGGCCAAGTATGAATGGCTAAATGACTTTCTGAAATAATAACTACACCTGAAACTCCATAAGGATTAAACATATGAAAACATTTCTGAACAATTGTGGCCCCGCATTCTAAAGCTGCATCAACCATATATTTTTCCACTTTATCAATACTATTTAAAGTGTTGGGGTCGCAATCAAAAAATTCCGCTAAAACGTGTTGTCCTAAATGGATTTCTTTTTTGCCGTTTGCAAAAGCTGTGAAAGGTGAAGTTATTGCCAATTCATGTGCCTCCTTTTATATACAAATGTATATTTACCTACTAATTAAGTTACGTTATACATATTACTATAAAAAACAAATTTTTTGTAAATTTTACACTCAAAAAAATTTTTTTTATAACATATTTATATACAATATGCCGAAAAATCAATATTAAAGCATCATTCGCTTGTACTATTTTTATTAAGATTTATTAATAGTTAGTCCTATAACTGCTTTTAAAAATTTTATTTTACTAATACAATAAAGGTACTATGAGTAAAATTTTGGTTATTGATGATGATTTGGCAATAAATGAGCTAATAAAAGTTAATCTTGAATTAGACGGGCATACTGTTATTCAAGCTTACGACGGTATAAAAGGGTTTGCGTTATGTAAGCAGGAAGAACCTTCTCTGGTTGTTCTTGATGTTATGATGCCGGAAGTGGATGGGTTTACGGTTGCTCAAAGGATTAGAAAAAATGACGAAACTAAAAACATTCCAATCCTGATGTTAACTGCGTTATCCCAAATTAATGACAAGGTTACAGGGTTTAATATAGGGGTTGACGATTATCTTGTTAAACCTTTTGAGATGGAGGAATTAAAGGTTCGTGTGAGGGCACTTTTAAAACGTACAAACCAAATTCCAAAGTCGGCTTCCACAAGGGATATTCTTACATTGGGGGAAGTTACCTTGCTGCCTGAAACATACAGTGTAAAAATAAATGATAAAACGACAAAATTAACCCCAATAGAATTTGATATATTAAATTTGTTATTTCAAAATCATGGGAATATGGTATCGTCTGCCAAACTGCTTAAAGATGTGTGGGGATATGCGCCGGATGATGATATAGAAACGATAAGAGTGCATATTCGTCATCTTCGCTCAAAGTTAGATAAAATAGCTGACGGCAAGAAGTATATATCGACTATTTATGGCGGCGGATATAAATTTGAAGTATAAAATTTTGTCCGTGCTATAATAAAATTAACCGAGGTATAAATAAAATGATTCAAGAATTTTTATATTCAAAAATACACAGAGCCACTGTTACTGACGCAAACCTGAATTACGTTGGCTCTATAACAGTCGATGAATCCTTAATGAAGGCTGCAAAAATCAGGGAATGGCAAAAAGTTGATATTCTTGATATTAATAACGGAGAAAGATTTCAGACATATGTCATAAAGGGTGAGCCCGATTCCGGATGTATTTGCCTAAACGGCGCTGCTGCAAGGAAGGTTCAACCCGGTGATAAGGTTATTATTATATCTTATGCATATTTAAACGAAAACGAAATCTCAACTTATACCCCAACTGTTGTTATGGTTGATGAGAATAATAAAATTATCAAACACTAAATTATACGGCACATTTTATCCCCATAAAGCGCTTTTTTTACATTAATCATTGTTTGTTTAATGTTGTTGTCAATGGCATCTTGTGTTGCGTATGCAATACAAGGGGTTATGATTACATTGTCATAGGTTTTGAATTTATCAATAAATTCAGCCTGCGACAGACACTCCAAATATGACGGGGAAAGCTGCTCGGATAAATTTATGCAGTTATAACACATGCTTTCGCAAGGTGATGTGTCCAGCGCCGCTCCTTGAATTTTTTCACTGTTTAAGTATACTTTTAATGCATCTATATCTACAATTTCACTTTTAGAAGTATTTATGAAGTACATGCCATCTTTAAAGTTAGAAAAAACTTTATCGTTAAATATATGATAATTTTCCTGACAATATTCCATATGCACTGTTATAATATCAACAACTTTAACCAATTCTTCAAGCGGCAGATATTGGACGTTGTATTTTTCGCAAAGCTCCCGTTTCTGCTTTGTATCAAATGCGTAAACCTCCATCCCTAAATTATGTGTCATTTTACAAACAAGAGCACCTGTTAATCCTGTTCCGACTACCCCCACTTTCATATTTGTTAAATCTCTGCCTAAAAATCCGCCCTTGTATTTATTATTGGCTTTGATAAAATTATTTGCCGATATAATGTGCCGAACCAGATTAATCATTAATCCGATTGTATATTCGGCAATTGATTGAGCCCCAAATTCAGGGATATTAACAACTGCAATATTCTTATCTTCACAGCTGCTAAGGCATATGTGGTCATATATGCCTGCTCGTATTGAAATTACTCTTAAATTCTTAAAATTATCCAATACTTCTTTTGTAATTGACGAATTATTAAATATGCTGATAACATTTGTGTTTTCTAACACTTCACTCGATAGTGTTTTTACAAATTCCTCATCTAAGCACTCATCAAAAAATGTGAGCTTGAAATCCTCAAATGTGTTTTTCTCGAAATATTCTCTTTCTGCATTTCTCATTTCAAACATTAGCATATTTATCGGCATTAAAATTTCTCCTTATATTTATTGTTAATCTTATAGTTAAATTTTGAAAATTTCATTACCCTGTAAACCTATTTTTATATATAAAATTGTTTGTGATAAAATAAGGTTATTAACGAGGTAAAAAGAGATTATGGATAAATATTATTTAACGACAGCAATAGATTACGTAAACGGAGCACCGCATATCGGACACGCTTATGAAAAGATTTTAACGGATATTATAGCAAGACATTATTCTCAGCGCACAGATAATATGTTCTTTTTGACAGGAACTGATGAACATGGTATTAAAATTCAAAAAACCGCAGCTGCAAGAGGGATTACCCCAAAAGAATTGTGTGATGAAAATGCTCAAAAATTCAAAGATGCTTGGAAAGCTTTGGATATTAATTATAACAGATTTATAAGAACAACCGACGAAGATCACGAAAAAATAGTTCAAAAAATATTCCAAAAATTGAAAGATAAAGGTGCAATTTATAAGCACGAATACGAGGGCTGGTACTGTTCCGGTTGTGAATGCTTCTTAAATCCAAAAGATTTAACGGAAGACGGGCTTTGTCCTGACCACCAAAAGAAACCTGATATTGTCAAAGAAGAAAATTATTTCTTTAAGCTTTCGGTATATAAAGACGCAATTATAAAGCATATTAAAGAAAATCCTGATTTTATCGTACCAAGCTTCAGAGCAAATGAAGTTTTAAATCAATTGGAAGACATTCAAGATATTTCGGTATCCCGTTCAAAAGAAAATGTAGGTTGGGGGATTGATATTCTGGATGATCCTACCCAATCAATTTATGTTTGGATTGATGCATTATCAAATTATATTACGGCTATCGGTTATGATCCGGACGGCTCTTCAGAACAGTTTAAACAGTTGTGGCCGGTTGATGTTCACGTTATCGGTAAAGATATTTTAAAATTCCACAGTATTTATTGGATAGGGATTTTAATGGCATTAGAATTACCGTTACCAAAACATATTTTTGCGCACGGATGGATTACGATTGACGAAACAAAAATGTCAAAATCTTTGGGTAATGTTGTTTCGCCGACTTCCGTATTAGAAAATTTTGAATTAGAATATCCTGATGCATTCAGATACTATATGGCAACGTCAGCGCCATGCGGACGTGACGGAAACTATTCCGACGATGATTTTAAAGAAAAGGTTAATGCGCATCTTGCAAATTCTATGGGCAACTTGCTTAACAGAACCCTTTCAATGCTTGTAAAATACTTCGACGGAGAAGTTAAGGAAGAATTTTTCGTTACAAAAAATCCTGAAAAAGTTGCAGGCTCTTTGAGTTTGATTAAAGAAAGTTTAGGGAAAATCAAGGTTGTTGAAAACCACTTTAACCACTTTGAAATAGCTGAGGCTGCCCAAGAAATCATCTCAATAGTAGATGCCGCTAATAAATATGTTACAGATAATGCTCCTTGGACATTAGCAAAAGAAGAAAAAATGACAGAATGCGGACAAGTTTTGACAACTGTTTTGGAAGTTATGTGTATTATTTCTTCCCTGATATACCCGTATTGCCCTAATATTGCCCGTGAAATGGCAAGGCAGCTTTCATATGATATTAATAAAAAATTGGATGATATCACGACAGATGAAATTAAAGCAGGTAAACTGATTTCAAAGGAAGAAATAAAACCTGTATTCTTGCGTGTTGACAGCGAGCTCGCTGACAAGAGTGCTAAAAAATAACGGATACACTTAACAAGTTAAATAGAATTTATTATAATCCGGTATTACATGTTTGCAAATAAAACATTTATATCAATACCAAGAAAATCCGCAATATCTTTAACCACAAAAACAGATGGCGTTTGTATATTACGTTCAATCAGACTAATTGATTTATCTGATATCCCTATACTTTCTGCCAACATGGACTGAGTGATATTTTTTCTGTTTCTTTCAGCTTTAATATTTGCTGCCAATATTTTAAGACGTTTATCTTTCATATTGATATTATCTTGGTTTGACAAAATAATTCCAAGGTGCTAATATTCTAATATATAGAAGTATACTTCTAAAAAATATAATATAACGTAATATTATAATATATTTAATATGAATGAAAAATTTAAATCATTAATTATTCAGTATAGCAGAGTAGAGGAAAAAGATGACGCTATGTAAGTCATAGCGCCATCTTTTATAAAAAATGAATTAGTTATTCAGCATCTTTATTGATATCTTTGATGCTTAAAGCAATTCTGTGTTCTTGCGGAGTGAATTTCTTAATAAGAACTTCAACGCTGTCGCCAACTTTATATTCATTGAACGGATTAACGTTTTCGTCACTCATTTCAGAAACAGGTAACAAAGCTTCAACTCCGGGGAAAATGTTAATAAATGCACCGAAACCGGTAACTTTATTAACTGTACCTGTGATTACCTGACCTTCTTCAAATTGACCTTCGATTTGCTGCCAAGGATCTTCACCCATTCTCTTTAATGAAAGTGAAATTCTCTTTAATTCAGAATCAATCTTGATAATTTTAACTTCCAATGTTTCGCCCAAAGAAATAACATCTGACGGATGTTTAATTCTTTGCCAAGAAATTTCAGAAATAGGAAGTAAACCGTCAATACCGTTGATATCGATGAATGCACCAAAATCAGCTATTCTTACAACTTCACCTTTAACAACCATACCTTCTTCTAACGTTGAAAGAATATTATCAACAACTTGATCTCTTTGTTCTGCTACAGCAAGTCTTTGAGAAAGTATAAGTTTGTTTTTCTTAGGATCAGCTTCAAGAACCTTAACTTCAATTTTGGTATCGATTAAGCCGTCAAACGGTTGCCCTGTTCTTAATTGGCTTGAAGGGATAAAACCTTTCAAATCAGCAACATCAACTAATACGCCGCCCTTAACGATTTGAACTACTTTTGCTAAGATTGTATCGCCTTGAACTTTAGCATCATTTAATTGAGCCCAAGCTTGAGCAAATGCCAATCTCTTCAATGAAAGAAGCATTCCTTTTTCATCATTTTCTTCTTTCAACACATAAAATTCTTTTTCTTCTCCTATTTCAAGTTCGCTTTCGCTTTCAGATGAAGAAACTTCGTTATTAGGTAAGAAAGCTTCGGTTTTTGCACCGCGAACGCTTACTAAATAACCTTCATTGTCTTTCTTCATTATCGTACCTTCTACGATATCTGCAACTGAATAAGATTTTGAAAAAGATTCTTCCAATAATCTTTCAAATTCATCTAAATTTGTTTTTTCTAACGTTGTTGTCATTTTTTATGTTCTCCTTTTCTTTGTTTTTAGTAAATAGGGTATTAAGTGAATAAGGTAATAAGACCTTTACATTTATATACCTCAATTATTTATTTCTATTTTGTTTATTACCTTTTCTATTACATTTTGGGGAGTGGATGCCCCTGCTGTAATTGATATTTTATTAGAATTCTCAATAATATTTTTGTAATTATTAAGTTCGGCATCATTTTCTATATGGATTGTGTTTGTTATATTTTTTAGAATTTCTGCAAGATGTGTTGTATTGGCGCTTTTTTTAGATCCTACAACAATCATTAAGTCGCTTTCTTTAGCCAATTCTTTTGCCTCAGATTGGCGCATTGCAGTACTCTGGCATATTGTATTTGCGATATGCAATTCTTTTGATATTGATGTTAAATATTCCACAATCGGATTTAAAGTTCTGAGCATTTGAGTTGTCTGAACAACAACCCCTACTTTTTTGTGTGTTTTTATTTCTTTTTCGTATTGCTTAAGCTGCTCAACAGAGCTTGCTACAACTACGTTGTCACTCCATAATTTTGCATTGGCATTAATACCGATAACTTCCGGATGTTCGGATTTCCCGACAATAACAACGTAATAGCCGTCTTTTGCAAGTTCTACCGCCTTTTGCTGTACCTTTTTTACGTCAGGACATGTCAAATCAACAAGCTGAAATCCTGCCTGTTGTATCTTTTCAATAACATCAGGGCTTTCGCCATGACTTCTTACAACACATATCCCTTCCCCTTTTTCAGGAACGTCATTAATGGTTTTAATCCCTAAGGACTCTAATTCGTTAATAACATCCGTATTATGAATTAGTTCACCTAAGACGAAAACATTTTTATCGGGGTTCTCGGCTTTTAGTTTTTTAGCAGTTTCTACGGCTCTTTTTACTCCGTAACAAAAACCTGCAAACTTTGCTAATTTTATACTTTTCGGCAATTTAAAATTGTCTTCTTTCTATTTGAACTTGCAAAATAAATTTTGCTGTATAAATATTGAAACATAAAAAATATATAATTGCAAATCTTGCATATAAATTGACTTTTTGCAAAAAATCATATATTCTAAGTTTATCAAAATATAAAAATGAAAAGGAGTTATTATGGAAAAGTTTATGCCGGAATTTAAAGATGACAATGACAAATTAATTATGATTGCGATGTTTTTAAGCGCGCTTATTTTCATGTTTATTTCACCGTTGGTAGTAATGTTAGCATGTAAAAATGTAATCAGTGAAACATCTTATAAGATTGCAAAGGCATTTCTAAATTTTGAGTTATTGCTGCTAATCGTGTCAATCTTATTTGTAATTATTTCTATGATTCCTGTAATCGGCTGGATTGTAGGAATACTAATCGGCGGTATATTTGGGCTTGCATTATATATAGTAAATGTTGTGATAATATTAATGGCTGTTTTCGCAATATCTCAAATGCAAGAAGTAAAAATTCCTGTTTTATTCCAATTTATATAAAATTATAAATATAAAAAAGGCTCTGCATTTTTGCAGAGCCTTTTATGTACTATATTATTCAGTTATTTAGTAATCTCCTGAAGAATAATCATCTTCATCATCCTTCATTGCTGACAAATCATCTTTATAAACAGCATCAAAATCATCCGGCATTAATTCAGGATCCGGCCATATTGTTTCGTCATCAAAACGGCAGGCATGAAGATTATATGAACTTGTAAAATCGGAATTGCTTAAATTAGATTCAGAGAATATGCATCCCGCTAAGTCTGAATCGCTAAAATTGCAATAAGTCATTTCAGCATAACTGCAATCAGCTCCTGTTAGTATGCTTTCTGAAAAATCACATTCTACAATTTTTGCTCTTGTAAAGTCTGTGGATGTTAAATCGGCGTTATTAAAGTTTACAAGCGAAATGTTGCAGTCTGCAAACGAGCTTGAGTTCAAATCAACGTTTGAAAAATCTATTTCATTAAACGTCATTGTTGAAAAATCAACTTCACTTAAGTCAATTTCTTCTTGGTCTTGTTTCCATTGATTAAATTTATCAGGATGCTTTTGTAATAATTCAACTAATTCTTCTTTTGTATAGTCTATCATCAAGTATTTTCTCCTTCATATTATATTTGGGGTTATACAATTTTATATTTTAAAGCTTTCAGTGCTGCCTGTAAGCGGTCATCTACTTCCAATTTTTGTAAAATATTTGCCACGTGCGCTTTAGTGGTATTAATGCTTATTACAAGGATTTGAGCAATTTCCATATTACTGTATCCTTCTGTCATAAGTTTTAATATTTGAGATTCTCTCGCTGTCAAATCATATTCTTTAGAATTGTTTTCAGCATCGATAATCGGAGAATTGGTTGTCGCTTTTAGAACAATATGCGCAATACTCGGATCAAACCAAGCCGCTCCGTCTGCAACTGACTGGACAACTTGAATAAGTCTTTGTGGGTTGATTTCTTTGGAACAGTATGCGTTTGCACCTGCTTTCAGACTGTTGAGAACTTCTTTTTCGTCGTTGTGAGAGGTTAAAATTATAATCTTAACATCTTTATTAGAGTCACGAATTACTTTTGTGGCTTCAATACCGTTCATCATAGGTAATCCTAAATCCATTATGACAATATCAATATGATTTGCATTAAATATTTCGATAGCTTTTTCTGCAGATTCCGCCTCATATATATTTCCGATAAAATCTACGCCGTCGAATGCGGTCTTTAGTCCGAATCTTGTAAGTTCATGGTCTTCAACTATCAGAATATTTAAGGTCATATTCCCAGCTCCTTCTTAGCCTGCTCATTATCAGGGTTTAAAGTAAGACTTCTTTTGAAATAATAATTTGCATCTTGCTGTAACCCTTTAGCTTTGCATACCAATCCTTGATAATAATAATATCTAAAATCATTTTCGTCAATATATTTAACAATATCTAAATACTTTCCGGCGAGAGCTAACCTTTTTTGTGAAAGTGCCGATTTGGCAAGTTCAAGCCAGCTGTCAGCATAATTTATATTTATTGCAACAGCCTTTTTTAAATATTCACTGATTCTGTCTTTATCGGCAAGAGCCATATAGTAATACGCATCAGCACAATCAGAATTTTCTTTTAATAATTTTGCGTAAATTTCTTTAGCTTGTTTTTCTTGTCCCATTGCCGAATAAGTTTTTGCTGTCCAAACAAGGCTTTCTGAATTATCGGTCACTGCTTTAAAATTATTTAATGCCTCTTTATATTTTTGTTCTCTAAAGTTTATTTTTCCCATAGTCATTCTTGCATCAGGATTATTCCCGCCAAGCTTAATAGACTTATCCGCAAAGCTTTCTGCTTTTTCATATTCTTTTTGGTTGTAATATATTTCGGACATAAGTCCGTATACAAATCTGTTTGTCTTCTTTTTATTTGTAATGGCAGTTTGCAAAGTCCTCATTGCTTTTACATCATCATCCAATGCGTAGTAATATGATGCAAGATAATATTTTTTCATAACATCATCTTTTTCTGCCTTATAAAGAGTATATTTTTCAAGTGTGTCTATTTTTGTTTTATAACTTATTGTCGTAAAATTATATTTTTTTACGTTTGCTAATATTTTAAGAGCATCTTTTATTTTGTTATCCAAAAGAAGTGTTTCTATTTTTAATTTCTGATAATTT
>ODAI014680949.1_pt1 | contig 23019 bp, 17 predicted proteins | sample 1539321 | NCBI WGS metagenome assembly ODAI01 (sample SAMN02144231, study PRJEB22623) | gut metagenome | biome: sheep rumen | host: Ovis aries | place: New Zealand | reverse complement strand
TCAGTAGTTGCAAAACCTGATTTACAAACTCTGATACCGTAAGCATCCAATACATCAATTGATTCTCTTGTTGTTAATTGTTCTCTGCCTTCTCTTAATGATTGAGCAATAATTTCTGCAGCTTTTGATTTGTCAACCGAGTATGATGGGATTTTACCTTCAGGTCTTTCAATCCACAATCTTTGTTGATTTAATCTGTGTAAACCTTCAGCAGCTTCTTCAGCATACATAAAGAACGGAATATTTACATCCATATCAGATAATGCTGTGAAGAATTCTGATTTAGTCATAAATACACCGATAACAGGTTTTTGAGGATTTTGAGCTTTAATTTCCATCAATGCTTTAGCTACATCAATATCCTTCAAACCTAAGAACGGTAAGTAAATACAAATAATCATATCTACGTTTTCATCAGCAATAACTGTTTCTAAAGTTTGCTTGTAGTGTTCGATAGGAGCTGAAGCTATCATATCGATTGGGTTCTTAACTGATGCTGCAGCCGGTAAGAAACTTCTTAATTTATCTTTTGTAACATCAGAAATTTTTGCCATTTGCATACCGTATTCACATACAGCGTCCGTTGCCATAATTCCGGGGCCGCCTGAGTTAGTAATAATAGCAACTCTGTCACCTTTCGGAATAGGGCAGTTAGCAAAAACTTTTGCTGTTGAGAATAAATTCTTTAATGAATATTCTCTTATAACACCTGATTGCATTAACAATGCGTTAGCAGCTTTATCAGCACCGGCTAAAGAGCCTGTATGAGAAGATGCTGCGCTTGCACCTGCTGCAGAACGACCAGCTTTTAATGCTAAAATCGGTTTCTTCTTAGAAATTCTTGAAGCTAATTTTCTGAAATTAGCAGGGTTTTGGATAGATTCCATGTACAACAACATTTGTTGAACGTCGTCGTCATTTTCCCAATATTCAAGAGCTGTTTCAGCGTTAACGTCAGCTTGGTTACCGATAGAAATGAACTGAGCAAAACCTAAGTTCAAGTCTTTCAATATATTCAAGATACCGCCGCCCAATGCACCTGATTGAGAAACGAATCCAATATGTCCTCTTTCAGGAAGACTTTCAGCGAAACATCCGTCCATTCTGATTTCAGGTAATGTATTAACAACACCCAAGCAGTTAGGACCTACACATCTCATACCGTATGCGTTAAGTTTTTCAACTAATTGAGCTTCAAGTTCAGCCCCTTCCTTACCTGTTTCTTTAAATCCTGCAGTAATAATACAGATACCTTTGATACCCTTTTCATTACATTGATCTAAAGTTGATAAAACGAATTTTGAATTAACAACGATGATAGCCAAATCAACTTCGCCGGGGATTTCAAGAACGTTTGTATAAGCTTTCAAACCTTGAATTTCGCCGCCTTTGGGGTTAACAGGGTAAATACTTCCTGTAAACTTGTATTCGGTCAATCTTTTCATAATGTCTGAACCGATTGTGTGGTCTTTAGTTGATGCACCAATAACCGCAATCGATTTCGGTTTCATAATTTTGTCTAAAATAGTCATGACTTTAATCCTTTCTTGATTTTATAACTATATTATAGTACAAAAAAAGATTTTTATAGCAACAGACAAATTATTATAGATTTTAGATTATTTTATAATATTCAAATTAAGCTGAAACACCTTTCATAACATTTTGATAAGCCTCTATTGCAGAAGTAACTGCATCAGAAAATGTAGATTTAATTACATTTTCGTGTACAAAAACAGGTTTCTGCCCTGTCTTTGCACGATAATCTTTATCCGCACGAACTTCAAACCATTCTGCTTCATTACGATTTCTGTATACAAAAACATCAAAATCTTTATCCTTAACTTTTTGGATAGCGGTTTCCATCTCTTTGCCAAGCTGCTTCGGCAAGTATTCGCTGATTTTGTCAAACGGTCTGTTTACAAAATGTCTGTTTACAAACACGATTTTTCCGCTAAAACTTTGATTTGTTATTGCCTGCGTTTTCATATCTACATTAATATCCTTTCAAATAAATTATCAATATATCCTACAATTCTTTCTTTCAGTGATTTTTCCACATTATTTGGGACTTCCTGTTCTGATTTTTGTGTATAGCGTTCCATTTGTTCAACTATTACTTGTGCCAATTTTTTATGATTTGAATTCACCGGAATATTACTATGGGTTAACACAGTATCCGGACTTTTTCCGAGCATTATATTTACACAATTTTCACGATAATCTTGTTTGATGTATACATCTGCAGGAAATTTATGCAGCAAAATATCAAAATTTGTTTTTATATTATCCAGAGATTTTGCAGGCCTCGGACTTAATTTGTTTAAAACGACTATGCTGCCCTTAAAATCTTGGTTATATTTGTTTGAAACAGATTGTGTTTTCATATTCTCCTATATTAATCCAATATCATAAATACAAAGTACATTTTTTAAGAATAGCCGTTTTGAATCCATTCTCTTGCTCTAAATTTTGCACCTAAAGAAGCTGCTATCTGTTCACATTTTTCTAAATCAATGTGACGACCTTTATATCCTTCAACGACACTTGCAACCACGTCTATTTTTTCATCAGAACAAGCTTTAATAAATTTTTTTACTTCATCATAAGCGCCTTCAAATTTAGGCTGTGAAAGCTCATTATATTCATCACTGTCTTTACCGTTCAAACTGACAGAAAATTCATCCACCAAACCTTTTAACTCCGGTACAACATTTCTTTTATACACAAAATTAGCATGACCATTTGTATTTACTCTTATTTTTACATTTGGATAATTTGCTTTTATATACTTTGCGACTTCTTTTAAAATATCAAGTTTCAGCAACGGTTCACCGTAACCGCAAAATATAACTTCAGATGACATCTTAAAGTTTTTTAACTGTTCAATAACATCCTGTGCAGTAAAATCTTCATTGTCCAGCCATAAAGTTTGACCGCATACATCATCTTTATCTTGCCTTAAACAAAAAATGCATTCGTTTGTGCATCTGTTAGTTAAATTAATATATATTTTTCCGTACAATTCGTAAACTAAAACATTTGCCATAATTTATATCCCTTTGGCTAAAGTATTGCATATAAACAAGAAGTTTGCAAGATTTTATGCAAAATTATGCAGGCAAAAAAAAGAGGACTGTTGTCCTCATGGTTTTGTGTATATTCAATGGAGTTTAATTCTATGAGCCTACCAGACGCAAAGCATCTTCCAGTAACTGCTTGTTAGAGTCGATAAGTTTATTAGCGACTTCCATCTGAAGTTTTGCCATCTGATAGTATGATATATTTGCTTTAAAGTCAGCGTTAGAAAGTTCTAACAGGCCTGAACGAATTTCACCAAATCCCAGAACCGGTTTCCCTGATTCTTCGGTTTCAACGAACTGTCCCGGTTTAAATTCGTATAATGCTGCAGCATTATGAAAATTACGAGTAGTTATACGATATAAAGGAACAACTCTTTTTCCGTTATCAGCTTTACCGTATATGGTACCGTCATTTTTAATTTCGTAATCATCATACTTACCGAGATATTTACCGTTATTCGGGTCAATCCACATTTTAATATTTGTAGTCGGAATATTTAAAGAACCGCCCTTCATAGCAGTTTCCTGATACAAATCAGCCGTAATAGCTTTTGTACCCTGCATAATTTCACCTTTATCGTTCAAGATATATCCTTGAACGGTATTTCCGCTTTTATCTTTGTATACCCCTTCACCGTCAAAAGTAAATTCGCCAAGACGGGTGTATACGCTGTTTCCTTCCGGAGTTCGAACAAGGAAAAATCCTTTACCTTCAAGAAATAAATTCTCATTAGCCGTACCGGGAGTAGATTTACCTTGCCCCAAATTTTTTGCATAATCGTCAGAAATTGCACCGCCAAGGAATGTTTTAAAGTTTACTTGTTTCTCTCTAAAACCGGGGGTATAGACGTTTGTCATATTATCTGCTATAACGTCCATCCAATTTTCGGTTGTTTTTCTGGTATTTAAGGCTATTACGTACGAATCATTCATGTCCGTTCTCCTTATTATTTCTTTCTCTATCATGTTTTTGACGGCGGGATTGAGAATACGTTAAATCGCCGTATGCTATATTTTCTTGCGTAAATCTTTGACGAAGAGATTCGATATTATTTCTTAAATAATTTTCAACCGCAACGTCACCGGGGATAAAGTTTGCGTTAATTTTTCCGCCTCTGTCTACTTGTAAAATAACGGAAACGTCTTTGTCAAAATCAACACGAAAGGCCTGATGATTTTTAGCAGATTCTTTCAATGCTTCAATCAAAGCAAAAGTTGCCTTTGCAGTGGATTGAACAGTTTTAACGTTACCGTTTTGCATTGCTTTCTCAAATTCAGCAGCAACTGAATTAGCTGTCATATCAGTTTTTGATACTAAGTCAGCAAAGAATTTTGCATCTGTATCGGACATTTGTATAGCTGAATAATCAACAGTTGTAACCATGCCTGACAATTGTGATTGAGAAGTTGCACTCATAGGATTAATGTTAACAAAATTGATATCGACACCGTTCGCATTCATATAAGCTTGGATTTTGTCAGTAAGCGGAGTGTAATTATTTTGTCCGTTTTGATTTTGACCTTGAGAATTATTTTGCGTTTGATTATCCGCAGTAACTTCCCCTTCAACTGTTTGATTATTTTGTTCTTTAACAACTTTTTCAGAAGTTTTTGTATCTGTTTTTTTGGTATCTTCCTTTTTATCGGCTTTTTCAGCGGATAAATTTTCGGAAGTTTTGTCTACATTTTCTGTCATATCCTGTTGTTCTGCAGATGATTTCATCTCTGAAGCAAAGGAAGCACTGGCATCAGCTCCTCTTTTAATTTGAGTTGATGTAACATTTTTATTTAATTCTGTTTTTGTATACGCAATAGTTGCCGCATTTGTTGTATCTAAGTTCATGAGCCCTCCAATTCTTCGAGTTGTCTTAGAATTTCTTTTTCTTCTTCTTCCTGACGTTCACGGCTTTGTGCAAAAAACCTTGTAACACCAAGTTCGGAATACTGTTTAAGTTCTGCTTTTTTCTCTTCTTCGATATAAGCCTCACGGCTTTTTTCTTTGTGTTTTTCCAGAACTTTCACGGCTTGTTCGAGTTTAACGAGTTTTCGTTTTTCGTCATCAAGTATTGCTTGTTTTTCCTGACGTATAAGCTCCAACTGTTCCGCTTTTTCCCACAAGTGTATGAGGTATTTGTCGTAAGCATCATACATCATAGGATCCGCCTGCCGCATGTTCATCTTGGTAGCCTCAATCTCTTCGTTATTTTTCCGGATATTCTCCTCGGCAATCAAGACAGCCTGTTGGGCTTTCTGTACTACTAACAACTGTTCTTCTTTTTTGCGGATTCGAAAATCCAGTATTTTTTGCAATCTGTATCGAAAAGGCATTTTAGACTACACTTTCTTGACCTAATTATTACCTATTTAAGTCAGAAGATAAACATCTAAACGTATGAGATATTTAATGATACTTTTTCAAAAGTCAAAAAAAAATAAGGCGGAGCAAGCTCCACCTTATTATATTTTTATTTATTTTATTAAACTATGCCATATTCGGGTTGTAATCTACCGTTACATCTGTATTTGCAAACATAGCTTGTAAGTAATTCTTTTGTGTAGAAGTACCTTTTGCAATAACTTCTGATACACTCGAGTAGCTTGTATTTTCGCCAATCCAAGATGCAACATCCTGAACTAAGCCCATAACCTTGTCATTGCTAACCCAAACATCTTTAGGATTAATTATAGCGGTATCTTTAGCTTTTATAGATTCAATTCTGCCGACACCGAAATAGTCATGGATACACAAGTACGAATCATTTGTTTTATCAGTATCGAATAATGAACTCATATCACCCGAGAAATATAAATCACTTGCATTATAATCCATCATTTCCCCATACTGATTTCTTGTAATTTTAACATCAATGAAAGTTGACCAACTATCGCTATCGTATTCATCAACTTCATTATTTGCACTCCAAAAATCATAACCGAGTTCTAAAGAATCATATCCGCCTTGGTCATAAATATCAATTCTTTGTATATTTTGAATATGACTCGATTTATCGGTTGCTCCCGGTAAGTATTCCCAACCTGATAAATTATAAATATCACTATTGCTGCTTCCGTCGAACATCCAATCATTTGAACCGTATTTATAACCATAATGTTCATCCGTTAAAAATTCGTACTCAATTTCACCATAATCTGATGTTGATTTATTAGCATCCTTTTCCATATCAATGTAGTTACGGAAGTATTTTCCTTGATAAAGGTCTGCACTAAAACCACTTGAATCCGTAACTAAGAATTTAGCAGTTGCACCATTTGCAAGCTCTCCATCAAATTGATAATAATAATCCCCTTCCTCATCATAACGGTCATACAGTCCTGTTACTTTAATATCTGTTTCATGACCTCTCGTAACAAGGTGAAGTTCTTGGAAACCGCTTTCACCATATTTATCCCAATCAAATTCAACGTGAACCATTATATCGCCATTTTTGAGGTTTGCATCTTTGAATACGATTTCGGAATTTGTTACATCCCAAGTTTCCATATTCATAAAGCCGTCAATCTCAGCTTTTGAACCTTCTGAAACAACTAATTTTTTACAACTGTCCGTTGCTCCTTCAGCATTCAATTTAATTTTATCGGTATCCGTTGTATTAGACAAATAGGCAGTATCATTGCCCCATAAATCCAATTGGTTGGCACCTGTTTTTGCATAGATGGTAGAAGTTCCTGTTTTAGACGTAATTATTTCGTTTCCTTCTGGATCATCTGTTCCCATAATTATGAGTTCATTACCTTCAAAATTAAAACCATCGGAATTCCAATCAAAATCATAATGATTTGAACTCATTGTTCCAATATCATACAATTGTGCCATACCGTCAAAATTGAATTTAATATTCGATCTATTTGCGTATGAAAGTACTTTAACGCCGTCTTTTTCTTTTAAGAAATTCGCAAATTGGTTAGTATCACTAATATAGCCATTTTTTATTATCAATTCCTGATTAGTATAGTTTCCGTTTTCATCTAATGAACTTACGGAAACATTATTTCCGTCTAAAATAGAGAAGAAATATTTATTATTTCTATAATCAAACCAATCAGCAAGTTCAATATTCAGTTGATTTATAGCATTATGAACATCAACAGTAACAACGGATTTATTAACTCCTTCCTGCTGAGTTTCCCCGCCTACAAAGATTTTTTTACTTGTATCTTCGCCATACAAATTCACACTTGTTTGACCGTATGTCTGTATATAGTCATTACCGTATGAATTAATCGTGTTTACTGATTTGTTATCCCCCATATCGTAAATGAAAATATTATTGATACCGGCACCTGTTTTTACAGTATTTGTTTTTGCACCGGTTATATCAATGTAGTTCCACTTACCGTTACCGACAGTTATATTATTTTCATTCCCGTATATCTCAAAAGAATTACTGCTGCCGTCACCCGCAGTGATATCAGTGTTGCCTTTTGTTGCAATTCTAATTGTATTTAAATTACCTTCGTTAATTTTTAATTCAACATCACCGTTTATTGAAAGACTGTCTATGTATTCAGAATACGTTTCGGTATTATGATTAGGTTCTGCTTTTTGAATATAAATACTGTTTGCATTACCGTCGCCAAGATTTATGGTATGTTTCGTCTTTGCATCAGCCGTTAAATAAACTTCATTTTTGCTTGTTTCATTTAAAGTTACATTATAATCAGCTTTTTCAGCTCCTGAAATAACAACACCGCCTTCTGAACCTGTATATGAATATTTATTATTCTTGCTGTTAAGTTTTATTTCGGTTATTGCTTTATCTGTCAGTAAAGCTGAAATAGGCATTGTATCCCCCATGCTATTGGTGCAGAATACAGCACTATTTTGTGAATCACAAATATAATATTCTTTTATTGTAACTGTTTCACCGTTAGTAAGTTTAATAATAAGGTCATTATCATCCTTTTCGCCCAAAATATATTCTCTTGTACCGGCTTTTCTGATTAAAAGCCCTTTTGCTTTTGATTCATCAAGTACAACCTGATTAAATAACCCTGAACTTACATAATATCCGCCTGAACCGCCATATACATATCCGCCGGAACCCATGTAACCGCCGGTGCCTTTGTAACCCGTGTACATACCCGCACCATAGATTATATCATTACCGTTGCCTTTTTGAAGCATAACTTGAGCTAACGCACCATTATGTAAATAGATAGTATCATCACCTTTGCCCGTGTCAACTATTGTTCCGCACAATTCTTTATAAAAACCTGTTCTTTCGTAAAAATTCTTTGCCGTTATATGAATTTCATCATCGCCTTTTCCGGCATTGACTGATGTATTGGGACCGTATTTGCCGTATTCTTCATTGGAGATTACTATATAATCAGGTTTCGAAGTTCCGTTATATACGCTCAGTGAACCGACTTCCGATTTTGCGTTCGGATTATTAATATAATTTTTCTCAATAAATTTATCCATACGGAATGTTTCCTTGCCTACGGTTATCCATTTTACCGAATGGTCGCCGCTTGCATAATCTTTTAAAGAAACTATATTTCCTTCTTTGATAGGAGTCTTTATAATTAAATCATTCCCTGACCATGTTGTTGAAATATCGGTGGAAGCAAATACAAGGGTATCTTCTCCGCCACCAGCTAAAACGGTATCAGCTCCGTCGCCTTTATTAAAATAAATTGTATTTTTGCCTGCGCCTGCATTAATCGTATCATTGCCTGCCCCGCCCCATATACTGTCATTACCTTTTCCGCCTATTATTGAATCGTTACCAGCATCACCATACAGTTTATCATTTCCGTCACCGCCATCAAGCGTATCATTACCCTTTCCGCCTTTTATAATATCATTACCGGCTTCACCATAAAGCTTGTCTTTATCTGCACCGCCATCAATATAATCGTTGCCCTTTCCGCCCCAAATTGAGTCATTACCGGCATCACCATATATTTTATCGTTTCCGTTGTAACCGTATAATTTATCTTTACCTGCGTTACCGTGGATTATGTCTATATTTGTTCCGCCGTATACGGCATCATTACCGTTCCCGCCGTTCAGTTTATTGTTTTTATATTTGCTCTTTTTAAAATTTATGACATCGTTGCCGTTTCCAGCATTTACAGTTAAAGCACTTTTCCAACCGCTCTTATTTACCCAAGTAATTTTATCGTTCTTCTTGGTTCCTGTAATTTTCTTTTTCTTTGGTGTAAATTTTGTTGCCATAAATTTTCTCCTTTATTTTAATTTAGTCATAAATTTTTGCAGCACAATTAGCACAACAAAATACATTGTTGCGCAAAACCGTTAATATCAGGGTATATAAGGGCTCTAGAAGTACCCCCCCCCCCTACTGGCATAAGGGTTTGTGTATTTTTATAATACTTCGTTCTGCCACCGGTTTGCAATTCTTTGACCCCTGTTTTACTTGTTTGCATATTATGACATAAATAACAGGTTTTTGCAAGTTTAAAAAACAAATATCCATTATTTACTTAATTTTCTTTAATGAAGAAATATAATTGTTATTTGCAACATCACCTTCCACCCTTGTCAGGAAGATTTGGCAATCTTTTTCATCCGCATCAATTTCCGGTAATTCTTTTAGTTCTATCGCATAATAATTCGCATCATTTCTGCTGCTCAACGGAATTCTGTTAGCAATAGTATTTAGAGATATGTTTTTCAAAAATCCGGCTATACCTTTTTTGGCATTAGAATATTTTGTGTAAATTCTTAAAGATGTATCACCGTTATCAAGGTTATACCTTCCCGCAATATACGTGCTAATTTGCGGAGAGTAAGTTTTAATTTTTATTCCGCTCACAACGTTTTTATCGAGAACTAAATCGCCCGTAATCTTTTCAAAACTTCCGTCAGGAATATTTAGGATATCTGAAAATATAGCAGGACTAATCATTGTAATCGGATTTCTAAACAATGCCGCAAATTTTAAAATATATTCAACCAGTCCTATTTTTTCAATTGAACCTTCCGAAACCTTAAATTTAATTGTTCCGCTAAGCTTCATTGAATCATCCGTCGTCAAATCAAGAAATCCGCTGCCTTTACCGGAAATTTCATTATCCAAATCCAATAACGTTTTTGCAATTACATTTGTATTTACATCTCTTGCACCTAATTTTACATTATATATTTTATTGATTAAATCAAAATTAGCATGCAAAGAGGATTTTCCTTCCGCAAAATCAAATCTGTTTGACCTAATATCTATTACACCGTCTTTATTTAACGTTAAATCAGCATCAAGATTGCCGAACTGCGTATCTTTATAGTCACCTTTGTCAAGATGAAAACGACATTTCTCAACAATAATGTTACGTATATCAAATTCTTCGGCAGAATTTTCAACCTTTATAGTTCCCTGATCCGTCGCAATAACATCATCCGCATTTGTTTGGTCGTTAAAAGATTCTAAAAGCTTTAATGCATCTATGTATTCTAAAGACAAGTTAACATCTTTTACTATTATCGGGAATTTTAATTCGTTTAATATATCACTGTCAAATTTAAATTTAGAATATCTGTAACCCCCGACAGCATTTAAATGTATCAGGTTATTTTCGGTACTTAAAACAGCTGCCTTAATAAATGTCATTTGAGATGGGATAATAACCTTATCCATGTTCATAGAACCGTCAAGTACGAAATATTCACCCTTATTATCAATGCGAAGTTTGCCGCCAATTTTACCTTTTTTGAACATTTCTTGTTTTAATACTACATTTAAAAGTTCACTCGGAAGCGGCTGCGGAATTTCAAATCCCAAAAATTTTACAAAATTATTATGCGCTAAATCTATACTGCTGCTTAGTTTGAAAATCGGTACCGGCTTTTTACCTTCAGCACGCTTCTTTTTCAATGCTTCTTTGTCTAAAATCTTGTCGGCTTCTATCATATGATAGTCAAGAGATTTAATATCAAGTACCATATTCTCAAGATGCATATCCGATTTCATAAGCCTCAATGTATCTTCAAACGGCAAATAATCATTTCCGACTTTAATGTTTTGTCCGGGTTTTAGCATAAATAACCAAACAATATCAAATATATTGTTTTTTGATTTTATCATTACCCTTGTCGGAGATTCGCCTTTAAGTTCAAAATTTGAACCTGTCATTTTGGTTAAATGCTTTGCGAAGAAATCATTTCTCGCCATAGCATTACCGACAAGATCCATATCAATTGTATTTAAATAATCCTTTACCGTTCCTGAAAAATCAATTTTGTTACTCGGATTATTGTCATAATAACCTTCAAAACCCTTTAACGTAACCGTTGTTGAAGTTAAATCAATATTACCTTTAGTAAGGACTATCGGAATATTATCAACATCCTTGACCTTAAAATTCAATCTGTTTAATTTGAAATTGCCATTTATTGAATCCTTTTTAATATTCAGTTTGAAATCTAAATTACCGTTAATATCGTTAAAATATACCAGCATGTCATTGACGTTATTCTCGATAATCTGTGTATTCAAAAAGTCTATAATATCATTTAAATTAAGCTTTTTAGATGATAAATTTATATCAAAATTTTGTTTTTTATCTGCTGTTAAATTTATAATTATATCTGAATTGTTTATTAGGAAAGGACAATTTTCAATATGGAATAATTGATTTTCAAAAAACACTCTTCCGTTATCTTTTAGGGCTAATTTTACACTTTTACCTTTCTTGCTGACAGTTGCATACAATTGGAAATACACATTCTTTTTAACTTTTTCTGCATTATTTACTCCAATATGCTGCCCTTTTAAATCAATTACGGTACCATTATTTATCTCATAAATTATTCGAGCATCTCTTACACCTAAAAGTGCATCGAAAATATCTATATTCCAATCAAATTTTTGTTCTTTTTTTTCTTTTTGTTCAGGTATTATTTTTTGAATACTGTTAACATCAGCATAAATACTTTCTGCAACCAATTTTTTTATTATTATATTTTTTTCTAATATCTTCTTAAATGATAATGCCGTATTGAATTTTCTTAATTCAAATAACTTTTTGTTATCTTTACTCAAATATAAATTTTCAACTTTGAACTCGATGTTCGGAGAAAGTTCTGTATGAAGTACAGGTTTTTCGATGAGCAAATCCGCATCAATATATTTTTTAACAGTGTCTTGAGTAAACTGAATAAATTTTGGATGAGATACAATGTATGGCAACCCTTTTAAATACAACGCAGCACAGCCGCCAATCAGCAATCCGCCCGTTATACCTAAACCTATTAAAAATTTACCTAATAAATTTATCTTCAATATCCCTTCCTCGAAAAATATTATACCACACAAAAAGTTTTATGCTATCATATGGATATGAAAAAAATACTTCTAATTTTATCCTGCATATTATTAATTAATACCGGAACTTTAGCAGAAGAGATTACACCCGCTCCGGCGGCGGAACAAACTGCCGCATCAACAGGAAATACTCAAGAACCTGTGTCATATACCGCAGCACAGCAAGAACGTGATGTTAAAGTTTTTTGTGAAAACAATCTTTACGGTTTAAAAGATACGGAAGGAAATATCATCGTACCTGCCATTTACAAAAAAATTGTTATGACAGGCCGCTCCGGATGGATTGTTCAAAAAAAGACAAAATACGGTCTTATGGATTCCAAAGGAAATTATCTTATTAAGCCAAAATACCGCCACGCAGACAGAATTCTCGGACGATATATAAAACTCGGTAATGACCACGATTTTGGTATTTACAATGAATACGGTGAAGAAATTTTGCCGCCAATATATAATTCTATCGACCTTTTGTATGGCAAAATGTTTTTGACATATAAAAATTTCAGATATGGAGTTGCGGATTTTAAAGGCAATACTTTAATCCCAAATATATGTGATGATATTTACATGCCTTCAACTGACACTATAAAAATCAAATATCTCGGAAGCTGGTATGAACTGGATAACATAACTCCGGAAAAATTAGCAATGCCGGAAACAATAAACGAATTTACAAGGGCTTCAACACCGAAAGTAACCGATATCGTAGCAGATACAAGAGTTATTTCCGGTTACTCTCTGCTTACTTTTTCGGATTATACAATAAAAGTTTTTTCTTCAATATCACCGGCTCATGAAGAAACTATTGATGATTTAATTCTATCTCATGGTGTTGATGCCGTTGATATATTAAAGAAATTTACCTGGGTACCAAAGTATCCCGTTACTTTTGCTAAAAAATATTACGAACACGTCAGAAATCCTTTCAACGGACCTCTATCAGATATCCGTTACGGGTTGAAAAGCAGAATATAACATAAATGTAAAAGAAAGCCTTCCGATATCGGAAGGCTTGAAATTGCTACACTAACTAACCTTTTTGGGCACTATATTTGCCCTTTACATTGAGGAATCTATCCATTTTCTTTATTTAAAACTTTTGTTTATCAATGTTCAGCTTTTACATATTATTCAACAAGGTTATGATTTTGTTAAATGCATTATATTTTGCACTATAACTTCCGTCACCGTTAATAATTTGTAATTGACCGCTTACTTTATTTAAAGCCCCTTTCGATTTTGCATATTCTTCTATTGCTTTTGTTAACTTTTGAGTAATTTCTGTTTTAGAAGATGAATCCGTTTTAAATTCACCGTATATTGTTTCTAATAAACACGAATCGCCTGTTGATGGTTTAAATACGTCATTCCATCTGTTTAATACTGCTCTTACATTTGTTTTATTAATTTTGTTTACTGATGCTTTTATAGCCTTTTCACTATCAGTATCACCTGACCAAGGCCAGCACCAATCAACTCCGTCAGAAGCTTTTAGTATTGCACCGCAAATACCGTCAGCTTGAGTAATATATTTATCTACATTTCCTTTTATACTTGTAAACAGAGCATTTAATTCATTATATATTCTCTTTATTTCATCTTTTGGTTGGCGAGATGCGACAGCATTCATTAATTCTTGCATTTTATCTGAAAGTTTAACTCTGTCAGCTCTATCAGTGTATTTTTTATAATCTTTATTATATTGTCTGATATTGCGTACCAAGTTTGTAGCATTAGTTAATAAGCTCTTTAATTCTTTTGCATCTTTTGCAGATTTTGTTTCTTCCATTCTGCTTATTGTATCAACCATTAACTGAGATAACTCATTAAACAAACGTTTTATCTCGTCCAGCGGTTTATTTTCTTCAATTGCTTTTTCTAGTTCTTTTTTCTTTTCTTCTAAAGCTTTTTTATCTTCCGCACTAATATTAGGGTCTTTTATCATTTCATCTATATCTTTTTGTAAATCTTTTTCGTACAGTTCTTTAACCTGCTCAACAGTTTGAGCTTCGTCTGCGCTATCTACTCCATCAGCGACAGGAGTTGACGTTGTCGGAGTCGATGTTGCAGGTGTTGATGTTGCAGGTGTTGATGTTGCAGGTGTTGATGTTACGGGAGTTGATGCTACCGGAGTCGATGTCACAGGCGTCGATGTTACAGGAGTTGATGCTACCGGTGTTGACGTTGCAGGAGTCGACGTTGCAGGTGTTGACGTCGTTTGTGTTGATACTGTCCGTTTGGAAATAGATTGACTTAACGCTGTTTCTGCTGATTTTAGTCTTTTGTATTCATTATTATATTGGTTAATTGCATTTCTTGCACCAAATATATAGATATTAGCAGAATTACGACCAAAATTATCTATGCGCTGCATCAAACACATTGCTGAATTTAACATCAAGTTATATTTTTCTTGTTCTTGCGAAGTTAGATTAGGATTGGCCATTTTTGTTTGTAATGTAATTATTAAACAATTTACATCAGACAACAAACTACTGTAATGAATTTCTAGTATCGTTTTATTGGCACTTTGAATCCCCATCATTGTTGCCCACGTTGGTTGACCATATCCAAACGGAAAATTAACTACGTTATATGGCATCGACCACTGGCTATAACCCCAAGGCATGAATCCTATGTTATTGCATACCATATTCAATCTCCTTTTTCTTTTCCCCGGAATTTTAATTCCCCTTACATCTATATAAAGTTATTTTTAAAATCATTATTGCCACCTTACTTTTTATTATTAAGAAATATTACAAACGGAATTTACTTTACTTTTTTGCAAAATTGAATATATATGCTACAATTGCCGTATGGACTACAAAAAATTTAACGACACTGAGAGAGCATATTATAAGCAGGACTTCACATGCATTACAATGTTGATGAGAAGGATGCGAAATGCACTTATACACGGAGTTTCCGCTAAAACATCCCGACTTGATTTTAACGGGATATGGGATTTTAAACCAAATCTTTCATTTACATATGTTACTCTTTTTCAGGCGGGTAAAAAACCGCTAAGATACGGAAGCCGAAGAGATACAATTGAAGAAACAGTCAACAGATGTCTTACTATGATTAGACAAAACAAACGTTTCTCGGAATTTGATATAAAAGACCCTGACAAGTGCCGTATTTTATTAGAATTTGTAATTGATAAAAAATTAACTGATTTAAGACATTTGCATATGAGCAAGTTTGACGATGACAGGTTTGAAATAGGTATTAACGGTATTGAATTAAAAAATGTATTTACGGATATACCGATTTTCTACATGCCGACGGATGCAATCGTAAACAGCCATTTATCAATACAACAAGCTGTTATATCACTTATTAAAAAGACTCCTATCGGCAAAATGACAGACAAAAATCCTGAAAGAATGAAACTGTTAGAAGAGTCTGACGATTATGAAATGTATCTTTTCAGAACCAGAGCATTTGTAACTTTTCACGACCAAGCTATTCCTTTATATAGAGGAAATATTTTGTATGATGAATATAGCGACGATACCTTATTGATGCAATTTATAAAAACATCCGATTGGCTTGTTGAAAATATGTACGAAGACGGCAGATTTTTATATTACTACGATTGCGCAGAAGACAGTTTTAAAGACCATGAACACCCGAACAGAAAGCCTGATAATCTTTATTATAATGATTTACGTCATTGCGGCGGTGCAATCAGTCTTATGAAAGCATATTTGCAAACAGGTAACGAAAAATATTTAAATGCTGCAAGAAAAGCCATAGGCTTCACTATTTCGATATCAATTGAACATGAATATAACGGAGAAAAAGCATACTGTCCGTTTTATAACCGCAAAGTTAAATTAGGCGGAGCCGGATTAGGTCTTATTATGATGATGCAGTATCGTATCATTACAGGTGACAAAACGTATGATGAATACATAAAAGGTTACACTAGACATATTTTAAGCAGAATGTGCCCGAGCGGAGAACTCATGGGGTATTATATTAACCCGCTTTATCGTGACGGTGAACCGCTTGTTAATATGACTGATGAAGAGAGAATGGCAATGTTTTCTTTCTATTATCCCGGGGAAGCATTACTTGGTTTGGCGTTGTTTATGAAACATTTCAAAGATGATATGGATTTGAACAATGAAGTACGCCAAAAAGCGGAATTGGCACTAGATTGGATTGTAAATGAACGACCTAAACGTTATGCTCATTTATTCACAGCTTTACCTTCAGATGCATGGTTAATGCAGGCAATTGATGAATTTGAAGAAGACGAACACTTCAGAAAACCTGAATATACAAATTTTGTGTACAGCGATGCACAAAAAATGATGGAAAGAATGTATCAAAGAGATGATTCCCCGTATTTAGATTATGAAGGGGGATTTTACTATAATTTTGGAGATCACTATTATCCGGACGGTGCACGCTCTGAGGGTTTGGTTTCCGCATATTATTTGGCAAAACGACTCGGAGATGATGAGTTCGCACAAAAGGTATTAGATGCTTGTAAACTTGCGGCAAAGAGCCAATTTTCACTATTTAATTGCGAAGAATATACTTTTGCGCATCAAAATCCTGCCCGCTCAGAAAACGGTATCAGATTTAAGAATACCCGTCAATGGGTAAGAGTTGATTCCGTACAACACGTAGCATGTTTCTTTATAAGACTATATTGGGCAGAACACTCACCTTGGAAGGCTTATTATGATACAAAAAGACTTTAAGCAAGATTATTTGATACGTTATTCCGAAATGGATTATGACAAAAGCGTAAAACCTTTTTCAATATTAAATTTTTTACAGGATACTGCAAGTGACAACGCTGAAAATCTTGGATTCGGATATTCTTTTATTACTCCTAAAAACTTAATGTGGGTGCTTTTAAAATACAGAATAGAATTCAGTGAATATCCGGCTGATATCCAAAATCTAACAAATAACACGGAACCAAGAGGATATAACAGGCTTTTTGCATATCGTGAATTCGAAATTTCGGCTAAAGAAAAAATTATTGGCAGGGTTTTTTCTATGTGGTCTTTGGTAGATTATACAAACATGTCCATCACCAATGTCGAAAAAGCTCTTGACGGAAATCCGTATATGAAAAAATTCGAGGCAAAAGACGATGATTTATCGTTCCAAAAAATTCCTCAATTGGAAAAAACAGATTTTGAAAAAGAATTTGAAGTAAGATATAATGACCTTGATGTAAACAGACATGCTAATAACGGGAATTATATTGTATGGGCATTTGAACCACTGAGCTTTGATTTTAAATCAAATCATAAACCTAAAACTATTGATATGGTATTTAAAAAAGAAGCAAAATTAGGAGAAAAATTAATTTCAAAAGTCCAATTATTAGATGAAAAAACAACGGTACATCTAATGCAAAACTCAGATACCGGCGAAGATTTATGCCAACTTTTATGTACTTGGAGTTAAGTTTATGCTTAAGCGGTATGAAAGTTTTCTAAAAGATTTAGATAGACGTCTTGCCGATTATTTTAATTTGCATAAACAATATCTGCATTGCAAAAAAGGTTGTACAGAGTGTTGTGAAATCGGAGAATACCCATTTTCAAGACTTGAAGCAGAATATATTATGAGCGGGTTTATCAAGCTTAAACCTGATACACAAAAAATTATAAAAAATAATATTAAACATCTTATTACGCAAAAACAAGAAAATCCCTCCCAACGTTTTACGTACAAATGTCCTTTTCTTATTGATAAAGAATGTGCACTATATGATTACAGAGGAATTGTATGCAGAACTTTCGGACTTGCATATGTAACAAACGGAAAAGTTATGCTGCCTGAATGCGCTAACTCCGGATTAAATTACAGTTCTTTATATTCACAAGAAAAGGGTGAAATCTTACTTGATAATCCGATAGAAGAAGATTTGCATATTGATAAATTATTGAGAAGCTCTTATACAGAAAAATATGAACTTGAATGCGGAGAAATCAGACCACTGATTGATTGGTTCGGTTAAATATAACAATATTAAACATCGGCCGGTATAACTACCGACCGATGTTTCTCTTTTCTCTTAAATGTTTTAAATTAGTTGTTTGCAGGATCCTCAGAAACAACATCTACGTTTGTATATCTCCAAGTTGTTCCGTAAGGATTTGTAATTTTAACAGTTTTCGGCAATTCACCTTTTTCCATTGTACCAAGGTCTTCTCTGCCGCCTTGATCATATGATACACCTAATCTTTTAATTAATTTAGAAGCATTTTGTCTGTCTAAAATAATTGATTGAGGAGCCATCATATAATCATCTAAACCTTTCGGGTTAGTAACACCGTTTTTCGGAATCATCTTCATTAAGTATAACTTACCGTCACCTGTTAATGAAGCCAAAACTTTTTCTCTTTCATCAAGAGGAGTTCCGATAACAAATTGACCCATATTATCATCAAACGGAGATTTTGTTCCGTTGTATACAACTGTTCCGCCCGGTTGAGATTCTTCATCCATTACATATTTTTTGTATTTAGTATCCATTTCATCAATATAAGATATCTTTAACGGAAGGTATTTACCGCCTCTGTCAACTCCTACATCATCCAAAATAGCATTGATAGTATCAATTACAGGAGATTTAAAATCATCTTTGATTCTTATTGTATCGTAATGATCTACAATTTGGGTTACCGTATCAGTTTTACCCGGTACCGGAATATATAGAGTATCACGTGTATGTATCGGTTTTCCGCCATTGCAGCATCCGCATGAATCTTTACTAATCGCTAGAGCATAAGCTTCTGCATGATTAAACCAATCATCCTTATCACAACTTGTTACTGCCACTGAAGCCGGAACAAGAAACATTGTTGCTACAGCTGCGTTTCTTAAACCGTTGCTCTTTTTCTGACCAAAGCTTGGTTGAGCTTTTAGAGCATTTTTTTGTAAATTATTTTTTGAATAATTCATTGAGTTATATCTGTTTGTTACTGCACCTACTGACAAAGTCATGTATTTACCTCCTATTTATATTTCTTCTTTTGTGATGTTTATTATAAAAAGAAACATGTTTTTTGTTGCTAGTTAAGCGCAAAAAACATGTTCTACAAAAATTAAAACCCTTATTATACAAGCCTTTTAACCATAATTTTTGGCTTTATAAAACTTAATAATTCCTATTCTTCAGCCAATTTTTGTCTTACAAGAGTTTCTATCTCTTCCAAAACTTCAGGATGCTCGGTCAAATATTCCTTAGCTTTATCACGACCTTGGCCCAATTTTTCATCCTTAAAGCTGAACCACGAACCGGCTTTATTTACGATATTTAAGTTTACCGCAACATCAAGGATATTACCTATTTTGCAAATACCTTTACCGAAAATAATATCAAACTCAGCTGTTCTAAACGGTGGAGCAACCTTATTTTTAAGCACTCTAACTCTCACATGGTTACCGATTTCTTCACCATCGCCTTTTAAACCTTCTGTACGTCTGATTTCCAAACGAACGCTTGCATAATATTTCAAAGCATTACCACCGGTAGTAGTTTCAGGATTACCGTACATAACACCGATTTTCATTCTCAACTGGTTAATAAAAATAACCGTAGTGCTTGTCTTACCGATGATGCCCGTAAGTTTTCTTAATGCCTTACTCATCAAACGAGCTTGCAAGCCCATTTGCTGGTCTTCCATAGACCCTTCAATCTCAGCTTTTGGAACGAGAGCTGCGACAGAGTCAACAACTACAACATCAACTGCACCTGAGCGTACAAGTTCTTCAGTAATATCCAATGCTTGCTCACCTGTATCAGGTTGAGAAATTAACAAATCATCTACTTGAACACCTAAGTTGCGTGCATATTCAGGGTCTAAAGCATGTTCAGCATCAACGTATGCTGCGATACCGCCTCTTTTTTGACATTCAGCAACAATATGCTGGGCAAGAGTTGTTTTACCCGAGCTTTCAGGGCCGTAAATTTCTATTATACGACCTCTGGGAACACCGCCAATACCCAAAGCTATATCAAGCGCCAAAGAGCCTGTTGGAATTGCATCTACGTTTACCGTAGCTTTATCGCCAAGCTTCATTATGGCACCTTTACCAAAATCTTTTTCTATTTTTTCAATAGCGAGTTTTAACGCCTTACTTCTTTCTTCGGAAACATTTGTTTCTGAAGTTTCTTTTTCTTTAACTGCCATTAACTGTTATTCCTCTTATTCCCAAATGTGTTGATCTTTTTTCACATATAAACCTAATCCGACAGGTTTATAGCAGTTCAATTTATTTTTTAATTGATAAACTTCTTTATTCAAGTCAACAATCTTCTGTCTGAGTGTTTCGTTATCGGTTTTACATCTGATAAGTTCAACGACAACTTCATCCATGCCTTCAAGCTTTTCATCAATAACCTGCGCAATTTTATCACTCAAACTTGTTTCCATTGATTTAATTGAATTTAAAATACTCTGGAAACCTGTTGTAGCAGCACTACCTGTTTGAACAGCCGGTGCATCAATTTGACTTGAAGCATTTTTCATTGCCTGAACACGTCTTAGATTTTTGACTTCTTCATATGAAAAATAAGTGATGCCTTTATTATTTTTCCTCGGCATAATCGAAGCTTCTTTGCAAAGCTCAATAATTTCCTTATTATCAGTGTTTAAAATAGCTCTAACTTCTTGTGGAGATAAGGTTTTCTCCTGTGTTGCCTGATTTGTCATATTTAATAATCCCTCAAATTTTCCCACCACTATTTTATTTTATTTATAAAAAAAAAACAATTTTTATAAGCAATGTTGTAACATCACTTAATATTTTTTTATTAAAAAGGGTTGAAGAATATTTGTAATATTGTTATAATATATATTATAGATATCTAATTTTAATAATTGTAAATATATTGAAAGGAAGTATAAAGATTTACCCGACAAGTACCGTAACAGGTAATTGTAGAAGCATAAAATATAAGTCGGATTTACCAAACCGACACTAACTCAGAGGAGTAGTGAAATAATGTCTAAGAGGATTAAACGAAATAAATATAACCACTCGGCAAAAAAGATTGGCTTAAAAGCATTATCCTTTGCGGCAATCGCCGGCTTAACCCTCTTTGGTCTGCAAGCAAACGCCGCAGAAAACAATATTCCCCTCTCCAATGGGGAGGGCGCAGGTGTTAGTGAATTTATGAGCGATACAACTGCGGGAGGGGGTTCATACAGTGTGGTTGAAAATACCAACCCCTCACCCGAATTTGTAAGCAAAAGTAGCATTATTGCCGGTAGCGTGATACCGCATAGCGGAAATTTAAGCGTTTCAGAATCTTCAACGCAAATTTCACCCTTGCGGTATGACATGAAGATGCGGTATAACATGTCAGGTACAATCACAGGTGCCGCAGCGGACATCAATCCGGCAGATTATTTGCCGCAAACCGTATATGGCGAAGGGGAAAAAGCACTATATTACAAGTGGGAACAAAATAACAACGGTAACTACATATTTAAAGAAACAACTCAAGATAATGCCCAAGTTACGGTTAGGTACGATGAAGCAACGTTGAATCCTGATATAAGTGGCAGTGTAATTGACGGGACTTTCATTACAAATGGTCGCCCAATTAACTATTCAAACAAAACAATTAATACAATAGATGGAATTTTTGCAAATAACGGAAATGGTATTCAACAAGGTGGAGCAATTTATAATTATGGCAATGGTAGAATAGATAATTTAAATGCAACGTTTATTGGTAATCATGTTCAGTCATCATCATCGACAGCATATGGTGGAGCATTTGAAAGCCGTGGTGGCTCAGTGGGAGATATTTCAGGAGATTATATTGGGAATTACGCAAATGGAGATGCACGTGGTGGTGGAATATATATAAGGGCTTGTAATACAAATTCAATAATCGGTAATTTTATTGGGAACTATGCAATATCAAGTGGAGGTGCAAATGGCGGTGCCATTGAGGGGTTTGGGTTTTCAAGTACAGTTAATTTGATAAAAGGTGAATTTGTAGGTAATTGGGTAAAAGGTTCATACTATGAAGGATATGGTGGAGCTATATCAAATGTAATTCTTAAAGATATAGAAAACTCTTCTTTTATCGGTAATCATGCACAGACATCATCCTCTTCATACAAAGCACATGGGGGTGCAATATATGCAAGTAGCGATTTAAATATAATTGCGAATGACGGATACACCTCGCAATTTATAGACAACTATGTTGAAGATAAGGACGGTAAGCGTTCAGAATCAATCTATATGGCAAATGCTGATAGTGTATTGAATTTCACCCAAAGTACAGGCGGGAATTTTGTTCTGGGTGACGCAATAGACGGTGCTGACGGGTATAAAGTAAATATAACCGGAGATAATACGGGTACCGTATATTTATACGACAGTATAAAAAATGCTGTTGTAGATATTACGGGTGTTGACATGAATACATCTGACGGCAGAGCTTTTAACTACAATTTTAAGACATTAAACTTTGATCCTGATATAAAATGGACAACAGAAATAGATTTAGCAAATCAAAGTGCGGATAAGTTTACTATACAAAATACAACAACAGACACAATGTATATTGATAAACTAAACATTTTAAATCCTCAAGACAGTTTGGATAAAGAATT
>ODAI011097197.1_pt1 | contig 23019 bp, 21 predicted proteins | sample 1539321 | NCBI WGS metagenome assembly ODAI01 (sample SAMN02144231, study PRJEB22623) | gut metagenome | biome: sheep rumen | host: Ovis aries | place: New Zealand | reverse complement strand
TTTTGTTAACATCTTCAGAAAATAGTTCTTTCATTGTATGCGAAAGATTACTCTGTCCTGTAGTTTTGAGAGTTGTTTTTCCGTTATTTTTAAGCTCAAAAGATACATCAGGATGAACAAGTGCTAAAGATTGCACAAGCTCTGATATGTATGCAAATTCTGTTTTAGCAGATTTAAGGAATTTTAGACGGGCAGGAAGATTGTAAAAAAGATCTTTAATTTCCATAATAGTTCCGACCGCACATCCGGTTTCTGCTTGTTTAACTTCGGAATTTTCACACTCTACTTTTACTCCGCTTTCGAAATCTTTTGTTCTTGTAATACAGGTCAGCTTTGAAATTGAAATAATGCTTGCAAGAGCTTCACCTCTAAACCCCATTGTTTTTACATTATATAAATCTTCGCCAGTTTGTATTTTACTTGTAGCATGTTTGGAAAATGCAAGTAAAATGTCATCGGGATGAATTCCTGAGCCATTATCCGCAACTCTAATGTCTCTGCATTCATTTGCGATATCTATGCTTATTCTTGAAGCTCCTGCATCAACAGAATTTTCAACAAGTTCTTTTACCACAGAGTAGGGGCGTTCAATGACTTCGCCGGCTGCTATCTGGTTAATTACATTTTTTGATAGTTGAATAATTCTCCCCATAAAAACCCTCGATAGGATTATTATACTTCAAAAAATCATTTGACGCATACAAAATAATTCTGCTTTTCAAAATTTTTAACTTAACCTACAATATTTTTATGTTAATATAAAAAACGGTAAAATAATTTAGGCAAATTATGAAGGACAACCATACAGAAGAAAAAATTATAGGAATTCCGAGGGCAATTTCTTATTATGGCAATTACCCGTTTTATTACGGTTTCTTTACCGGTTTGGGAGTAAAGATTATTTTATCGGACAAAACTACAACTGGTTTGATAAATGAAGGGGTAGAACGTGTAGTTTCGGATACTTGTCTTCCGATAAAAGTATTTGTAGGACATGTTTTAAACTTATTAGAAAAAGGATGCGATACAATTTTTGTTCCTTCTCTCCAGTCTTCATCATATAAAATTAATAATTGCAGTAAAATTAGAGGATTACCGGAAATTATACGTAATGTTATAGACAAACCCTTTAGGATGATTGAACCGGTAATAGATAAAACAGAAGGAATCTCTTTTAAAGATTTTTGTTACCATATTGCAAATGAATTTGATATTTTTGATAAACAAATTATTGAATCTGCTATTAAATCGGGTTGGCAAGTATATGATAACTTTCTTGCGATGACAAATTTGGGAATCAGTTATGAAACCGCACTAAAAAATGCTATAGAAGGGAATGTGATTAAAAAATCAATGGAGGTTGTAAAGCCTTTGTCTGTAGTAATTATGGCTCATGGATATAATTTGTTCGATGAACGCATTTCTATGAATTTAATTAAAAAGCTCGATAAAATGGGCGTTAAAGCATATACTTCCTTCAATGTTACAAAAGAGGATGCTCTTAATTCCATAAGAGAACTTGGAGAGATACAGTATTGGGCAAACGAGCTTGATTTAACGGGAACGGCAGCCTATTATATGCTAAATAACAAAGTAGACGGAATTATAGCTCTTTCTGCTTTCGGATGCGGTCCTGATTCATTAATGGTAGATGAAATTCAATATCACGCAAAAGAGCATAATATGCCAATGATTCATTTAACAATAGATGAACATACCGGAGAAGCGGGTTTTGTTACAAGAATAGAAGCATTTACTGATATGCTTCTCAGAAAGAAAAGAAGAGCAATTGAAAAAAACAACGTACTAAATATTGGCGTTTCAAGCCCGCAAAAAGAAGTTGTATTAACAGGAATATAAAAGAAAATATAACTAACTTGAAAATCTTTTATGTTACTGGTATATTCAAAAGTAGGTTGACAAAAGAATAGTTAAATGCGCCCATAGCCCAGCTGGATAGAGCGTCTGGCTACGAACCAGGAGGTCGGGGGTTCGAATCCCTCTGGGCGCGTTTTTATTAAGAATTCAACTTTTGTGTATTTTTTTGTCCGTTTTGAGTTGTTCGGCTACTATGAGAATTTGGGCATTGTCCCTTTTGGGAATTTTGATAAATTAATACTATACAATATTTGTACTGATTTGACGCATAATATTTTGGAAATGAATATTATCTAACAAATTACCTTCTTCTGTAAAAGGTGAATGTGGTATTTGGATATGTGAAGTTTTTCCAAAAAAATCTCCTGTCGGGGTGAACTTTCTTTCAACTTCATTCCATTCAAAGAATTTTGCAACTCCATTTTCTTCATGTCCTAACCTAAATACCCAATCCGAATTTTCTGCACTGTTTCCACTGTTCATATAATGTCCTAAATCTGTACTATGTGTTCTTAGTTGCCATTTTACTCCATCAGCACTTTTCCATTCAGCAGATATTGAATAAAGCATTTTCCCATTCCTACCTGTTGTATAAGGATTTACTTGTATCGTAGCGAAATTTGGCATAATTCTTAGTATATTATTTACTGAAAGATTGCCTGTATCTTTTAATATTCTTAATGTTTTCTGATAATGCGAAATAAACTCACTATCCGTCATTTGCAATGCAATAGGTTCTATTCCGAGTGCCCGTAGTCCTTTTCCAATGATACATTCTGAGTTATTGTCAATAATTCTTATCGGAAAATGTTCTATTGCATCAGCATATATTTCGTCTTGTTTTTTAGAATATTTGCTGAATCCAAAGAGTGATTTCTGTAATTTATCTCTATCTATATTAGGTAAATCATTTAATTTTGTAATTGCTCCGTCATGTGCAATATAGTAGCCTTCTTTTTCAATATCTTTTATTAAAAGAACAGGTCGACCTTCAACTTCAATTTTTTGCACCGCTGCCTTAAATCCGTATTGTCCGTCATTAAAAATCAAATTACCATTTTCAAGTTTTAAAGACTCTCTGTATAAAGCAGGTTCAGTTCCTATTCTGCTGATTTTACTTATATCTTCACTTGTCAAATTTGGTGTTATCTCTCGGGTTCCATTTCTCAGTATACTTTTTGCAGATTCAAAAACCTTATGTACTCCTTCGTTTTCTCCCGTACAAACTTTAGACCATTTGCTCAATCCGTTTTGAAGCAGCGGTTTTAAATTAAACTTTGTTAAATCAATAAATTGCGATAAAATTGCTAAATCTCTTACCTCTAATCTCTGAATATTTCCGTTCAAATCTTCAAAAACCAATGACTCATCTTTTGTTAAGCGCATAATAGTGTCAAATAGTTTTTTATTACTTGCAATGTATTCAACACCATTATCTACACCTAATTGAATTAATTGTTTAAATCTATTCATCTGTTCTTGAGTATGTATTCCATAGTCAAACACTAAACTAATCTCTTTTAATAATTCTTTTCCTTTTATAGAACCTTTTTTATACTCATATGAAAGAATTTTATTTGCGTAATTCAACTCATATTCTGTCAAATTTTGACTCGCTTTTAATTCTTGTATAACCTTTTTACAGCAATCGAGAACAAGTTTTTCATCAGAAAATCTTTCTACCATGCTATTTAACAAAATTTCTGGCTCAATAAATATTTTACCTGGTGCAATTTCTTTTCCGTAAGTTTGTTCTAAAAACGTCATATAGTCTTTATTCATAAGTTTGCTGACAATTTTATCTGCAATAATTGCTTTTTGTTCAAATTCGGGACGTAATTTAAAATTTTTATTTAAAAACAAACAACGTAAAAGTCTTTCCGTATAATTTTTTCCCAATGCTTCATTATTAATTACAAATAATTGCGGATTGTTTAGAAAATAGTTGTAATTGAAAATATCTTGGTCGCTTGCATCTTTTTTTACCCAATCTAATATGTCCTGTATTTCAAATTTTGTTTCTATACCACTATTTCTTACGCTTTCTTGTGCGAAATACTCGTTTCTAAGTTTTGCAAATCTTTGAACTTGTGTTTCTGAAAAATTATATTTAGCACAATATGCTGCTTCTTCAGGGGGTAATGTATATTCTAATGTTTTTCCGCCTGAATTTTGATATGTTATTTTTTTACCCTTAAGCTCTAAAAATTTACTTATTTCTTTATTTGTAATTGTTTCAATTTCTGATTCTTTTAAATATGAACCAAATAATGCTTTGTCTGATACAAAACCTTTTTGTTGTCTTAAAGATACAAAACGTTCCATAGTATTTTCATTCATTTTATTTTTAATTATAACGTCAGCATCTTCAATGCCAATTCGTTTACCATTGATTAAATGTTCTCTAACATTAGCTAATTCAGATATTTCTTGTGGAGAATAATTTTTCTTTAAAGCAAATTCAGCTTCTCTAAAATCAAGAGGACGTGCAATAGAACTTCCATTATATGCAAAACCGTTTCTAGTCGGATTTGTTAAATTTATAAACTCAAAAGAATATTCTTTTCCTTTCTCAATTTCTTTAGGAGTACGCACCTCTTTCATTATTTGTTCCAATTCTTCAAGTTTAATATTACTGCTTTTAACTTTTTCTCCAAAAGCTTGTTTTAATTCAGGCTTATGAAATAAGCCAATACCGTCTCCGATAAGTTTCTTATAGAATTTTTCAAGGTTAATCACTCTTGAAAAATTACACTCATCACACACTAACTGTTCTAACTTTAAACCATATGATTCTATGGATTTAATTGAATGAACATCAACAGAAGGCTTGACGTAGGATTTTCTTGCTTGCGTCAATATTTTAGTTCCTATTTTTGTGATAGCATTTTCTATCCCCATAGTAAACCCCTGACTAGTCTTATATATTTATAAAGAAAATTTTTCTTTAAAAATTGCGTTTTTATCAACAATATTTACATTAAATTTACAAAATTAATCAGAGGATTTCTGACGCAATTTTTGAATTAACGTTGCCCGAATTCTCATTCCATTCGTACAACATTCTCATTCCATGTGTTCTTTTACAGTTTTGGTCGGAAGCAAGCAAGCGTAGGTTTGGGCATTCTTGCCCAACAACACTAAATTGTAGCTGTCGGAATACGATTGAGAATTCAAATTTTAAACTACGCCAAAAGTGACTTTTCTTGCACTTTTTTACTCATTTTTTGCACTATTATTGCACCCTTTTCGCACATATTTGCATCCAAAAGTTATTGTTGGGCTAATATACCTTACATAACAACTACATATTATTTGTAATTATAATGAACAAAAAATAAAAAATCTCGTTATAATAATATTGCAGTGGTAGTTGGAGAATATTAAATGAAAAAGTTTTTTTTATGTTGTCTTTTAACATTATGCTTATGCACTGCTGTACATAGCGCATATCCACACACAGGCAGTCATCATAGCGGGTGTAATCACTCTCATACGCATCATGGAAACCGCTATTCAAGTCATAGCTCTTCAAGCAGCGGTCACGTATATGTAGTAAACAGAGATTATTCCAAAACAGAACAAAAATTTGCAAACTGTTCAAAACACTATATGGTAGTAGAAACAATAACTTACCACTACTCAGACGGTTCAAGAAGAAGCTTTTCAAATTGTACAGTATATAATGCGGATGGAGCTATTATAATATCCGACTGCAGAGGAGTAAAGCACATTTTATATAATAACAATCATTATTTTATTATCTCTAAAAATGGTTATTATTTAACAGATGACAAAGGAAATAAAATTACTAAAAAAACATATACAAGCATGAAAGAATTTAAACCGAACAGGCTTGTTGTAAGACATAATAAAAAATACGGAATTATTGATTTGAACGAAAATATCATTGTTCCCATTAAGTATCAAAAATTCAATGTAGACGGTAATGGCATATTTATCACGAAATTAAACGGATATTGGGGTATTGTTGATAGCGAAAATAATATTTTAGTAAAAAATGACTGTGAAAAAATTAAATCTCTCCACGATACAATCCTTCTGAAAAGATATAGAAAGTACGGTTTAGCGGATTTAAACGGGAAAATTTTATACAATATTCAATATGACAAAATTAAAAAGCTTGGAGAATACATTTTAATGTGCGAAAATAAAAAATACTTCGTTCTGGATTCGGATGGTAATAGAATAAATAAATCTTTCTATAAAAAAATTAAATTAGAGCGCAATACTTTGTATGGTTTAACTAATGACAAAAATTGGATAGAAATCAAAAAAAGTACTACTGATGACATGTAATATTTGTTATATGTAAATTACATTTTCCCTATTAAGGCATTATGAGCATTTGTTTCTATCTCATCATCCAGCTTAATAAGTTTTTCACCAAGTGCAAGTTCAAGCATATAATCTGCAAAATTTACATTTTTAGGCAAAAATGAACCATGGAGATAAGTTCCGAATACATTTTTATATCTTGCACCTTCCGTCTTATCTTGACCGTTATTTCCATTTCCTGCAACAACAACACCCAGTGGCTTCGTTTCTCCCTGAAGATATGTTAAACCGCTGTGATTCTCAAATCCGACTAAAGTCGGTGAAAAAACATATTCCGTATTTACCGTAACATTACCGATAAAGCGGTTTCTACCTGCAACTGTATATGCATCCAATAAACTTATACCCAAAAGTCTATCCCCTTCAAGCGGCTGATAATAATGTCCCAAAAGCTGATATCCGCCACATATTCCTAAGAATACCGCACCTCTTTCTCGTTCTGATAATAAAAATTCTTTATGTTTTTGAAGTTCTTTGGAAACTTCTATCTGCTGCAAATCTTGCCCCCCGCCAATAAAATATATATCATGCTCTTTGATTTGAGAATCACCTGAATTTATTTCATCTACTTCAACGTCATAACCTCGCCACTCTGCACGTTTTTTCAAGGTAATTATATTACCTCCATCTCCATATATATTCAAAAGCTTAGGATAAAGATGTCCTATTGTAAGTTTTTTCATACAGAAACAACCTCTCTAACCATTTTTACTGATTTTTGGCGTTTGTTTGTATGTGTTTTTATATATTCATCTAAAAGATTAAAACAAACTTGGCAGACTTTTTCTGTTGCTTTTTTGTCATATTCGCTCTCATAGTCAAAATCAAACTGGAGCATTGCTTGAAGAAAATCTCTTATTTTACTATGCATTTTTAATTTTACACCTAACGGCTTGCAGCACTCTTTGCAGACAACGCCGCCCATACTTGTTGAGAAATACATGTCATCGTTGATTATTCTTTCTCCGCAACACAAACAGGTATCTAACTCCACACAAAACCCCATAATTAACAGAATTTTTAATTGAAATTTTATTACAGCTATCAAAGCATCTTTTTTTGAATCAGAATCAGAAATTCTATTAAGAGCTTTATAAAGTAATTCATAAATCTCTTCCGATGCACTTTCTGAGCCTTCTCCAAAATTCATAACAACTTCTGAAACATATGAGGACAGCATTAATTTATCATAATCTTCTCTTGTTTTTCTAAAATGATTAACAGTTTGTGCCTGAAGAATTGTATCCATGGAACGTCCTTTTAAAAGCTGCAAAGAATTTGCAACAAGAAGATCCATTCTTGCTCCAAGCTTACTTTTCGGTTTTTTTATCCCTTTTGCAACTCCTTTAATGAGCCCGTTTTCTTTGGAATACATAACAATAATTTTATCGGCATCGTTTAAATTGTAAGATTTCAGATTAATTGCCTCTGTTACATAATTATTCATAATAAGCTTTTGTTCCTTGATATACTCCCCTAAATATTTTTTCCAACTCTGCTTCATCATTTGAACTATTTAAAGCTTCCTCTTCGGTAATTAATCCCTGATCCGTAAGCTGAGCCAACGATGTATTCATAGACATCATATTGTCTACTGTATTATCTCTCAGCAGTTCGTATATCTCTTCTGTATTATCTTTATTGATATAGTCCTTTATGGTTGATGTTACAACCATAATTTCACATGCCGGAAATCTCTTTGCTTCTTTTTCAGAATAAACTAATTTTTGAGCAATTGTTGCTCTGAGGGTTTCTGCTAACTGTCTTCTTATAAGAAATCTGTTTGATTCTTCAAACATATTTACAATTCTGTTTATTGTTTGAACGGCATCATTTGTATGTAATGTTGACAATACCAAGTGTCCTGTTTCAGAAGCTTTCAAAGCTGCTTCCATTGTTTCCTTATCTCTTATTTCACCAATAAATATAACATCAGGATCCTGACGCAATGCATACTTTATACCGTCTGAGAAATTTTTTGTATCTACACCGACCTGCCGTTGTGAAACAATACTTTTTTTACAATTGAAAACATATTCAATAGGATCTTCTATTGTTATAATATGCTTTGATGCGGTAATATTTATTTGATTAATCAAAGAAGCTATCGTTGTTGATTTACCGCTTCCGGTTGGTCCTGTAACTAAAATAATCCCGTTAGGATACTCCACAATGGAATGTAAGATATCAGGTAATGATAAATCCTGCAGTTGAGGAATATTAAAAGTTATATTCCTTATCACAAGTCCGGGTTGTCCTAGCTGTCTGTTGTAATTTATACGGAATCTTGAACAACCTTTAATCTCGTACATAAAATCTACATCACACATTGATAAAATATCGTTCTTTATTGCAGCAGGCGCTATATCAACAATAGCACTATCTAATTCCTCCTTTGAAATAGGCGGCATATTTATCTTCTTTATAAAACCGTTTTTTCTTATAAATGGAGGATGCCCAACTTTTAAATGTTCATCAGATGCGCCCAGTGCTACAGCACTCTTTAAAAATTGAACTATATTAAATGATTCTGTCATAAAATTTCTCCTCAGTAACTTTAATAAATATTTTCACTTGCCAATATTAAATAATTTTTCAATGCTGTTTGCTGAGCATCTGTTAAATATTCAAATTTATATATGACAAGAGTTTTATTATCTTTAAAATTGTCATTTTCTCTTACATAGCTGCAAGTACATTCGACATTTCTAACAGAAGGATTATCTGAAGCATCTACCGGTACTTGTATTTTAATTACGCCTTTAAGTTTTTTATAAATACTGTTAATTCTCGTATTAGCCAAAAACGATATTCCGCCTAATGATACGTCGTACGTATTACCACCTATTTCAAATCCATCATTATATTTAACATTAAAGGATAAGCTGGATTGGACTCTAGTACTTCTGCGAAACTGGCTAAAATTCCAATTTTGAGGAACTATAAGCTTATAGATAATGTTATTAAGATTAACTGTAACATCCTGTAATGTAGTTTTTGCTTTAAAAATACCTGTTGGCGTACACACCATAATATCTGCAGGAATATTTTGTTTTGGTTTTTCAAATTGAGGAAGAATGCTACTGCTCAAATAACATTCGCTGCTGTCAATAAAATTAACATTTACAGATATTTTTCTTCTGGAATGATTATCTATATAAACTAAAAATATAGTAGAAACATCTGAACTCGTTAAAACATTACTTTCCATATTTCTCTCCCATATAAATATATCATATTTTGTGTTTTTTACAAAATATTTTAAATAACTTAAAATTATTATTCTTAAAGTCTATTGACGAAAAAATGTAAACCTTGAATAATAGAGATTATGGAATCTATTTTAGAAATAAAAAAACTCAATTTATTTTTTGGTAAAAATCAAGCTTTATATGATATCAATTTAAAGCTTGAAAGAGGAATTATACATTCGCTTGTCGGAGAATCCGGCTGCGGAAAAACAATGACAGCTATGTCAATAATGCGTTTATTACCAAAATCTGCCATAATAAGAAGCGGTGAGATAGTATATCATGGCGAAAATATTTTATACTATAAGGAAAAGCAAATGAGAGCACTTAGAGGGCATAAAATTGCTCTTGTACCTCAAGATCCTATGACATCACTAAATCCCCTTTTTACAATAGAAAATCAGCTTGTAGAATCTATCAGAACTCATTCAAAAGTATCTTATAAACAGGCTCTAAGAAAAGCAAAAGAAGTTTTGGATATGGTTAAACTACCTGATATTGAAAACAAGCTTAAATCGTACCCTCATGAATTATCCGGCGGTATGAAGCAAAGAATAATTATCGCAATGGCTTTAGCAGAAGATGCTGAAATAATTATTGCTGATGAACCTACAACAGCCTTAGATGTTACAATTCAAAAACAAATAATGGATTTAATAAGTGAAATAAAGAAGGAACAAGGCACTACTATTTTATTAATATCACATGATTTGGCACTTGTAAGTAATTATACGGATAGAATATCTGTTATGTACTCGGGACACATTGTTGAAGAAACTTCCGCACCGGATTTTTTCAGAAATCCGCTCCATCCGTATTCAAAAGCTTTATTAAATTCTTTACCGTCAAAAAATCCGGCATTAAAACTAAAAACTATAATCGGTGCTCCGCCAAGTATTCAAGAACAAATATCAGGATGCAAATTCCACCCCAGATGTGAAGCTTGCAAACCGGATATTTGCATAACTCAAAATCCTGAATTAAAAGAGGTTGATTCAGGACATTATTCTGCTTGTTTATTAAATTGATTCATCTGAATTGTCCGTATCAGAGTTTTGTTCCATTAACTTTTTATAAGAACAGGTCCTGCTTGAACATACTTCAAAAATACCATTTTTTGTATTTTTCTTTAATAAAAGTTCTCCGCACTCAGGGCACTTATTGCCTGTTGGTTCATCCCACAGCGCATATGAGCAATCTGGATAACGATTACAACCGTAAAATATCTTACCATGCTTTGATTTCTTTTCTATTATAACCCCTTCACCGCATTTAGGACATTTGACACCTGTTGAACGAACATATTTTTTTCGGTTACCGCATTCTTTACATTCCAAGTATTTGCCGTATGGGCCGATTTTCATCCCCATAGCACCACCGCACTTATCACATTTTTCATCAACGGTTTGTTCTTCTTTTGGCTCATCAGAATTGTTTTCAGAGGTGCTGTCCAGTTCATTCATATTATTAAGCGATATAATTGTCTTGCACTCCGGATATCCTGAACAACCTAAAAACTGCGTTCCAAACCGGCTTGTTTTTACAAGCATTACTCTTCCACAGTTTGGGCACTTTCTATCGCTTTCTATAGTTACTCTTTTTGCATCTTTCATAACTGAAGAAACGACTTCCATAAAAGGAGTGTAAAATTCTTGCAAAACTATATTCCAGACAGCTTTTTTTTCTGCGATTAAGTCCAATTTCTCTTCCATGCCCGCAGTAAATTTATAGTCCATAATATTTGAAAATTGGCTTACCAGCTGCTTACATACAGTTCTTCCCAAAAGTGTAGGAATAAGGGCCTTATCTTTTTTCTCTACATATTTTCTGGTCTGAATTACCGTAATAATTGTAGCATAAGTAGACGGTCTTCCTATTCCATGCTCTTCCAATGCTTTAACCAAAGATGCCTCATTGTATCTTGGAGGAGGCTGTGTAAAGTGCTGCTTAGGACTCACTTCTTTACATTTAACCTTGTCTCCTTCATTTAAATCAGGAATCTTTGCTTCTGCTTCTTGTTCTTCTTCCTCTGCATCATTGTACAATTTCAGGAAGCCGTCAAAAAGAACCTTGCTTGTCCCTGCTTTTAAATTATAATCACCTGCTTTTATATCAACGGTTTTATTAGCAATTGTTGCAGGTGCCATCTCTGAAGACATAAATTTTTCCCAAATAAGCTTATACAACTTATATTGATCCGGTTGCAAATATGGTTTTAAACTTTCAGGAGTCCTTTCCGGATACGATGGCCTTATTGCTTCGTGCGCATCTTGAACGTTTTGTTTGCCTTTTACATATACATTTGTCTTTTCCGGATAATATTCTTTTCCGTAATTATTCAATATAAAATCTTTTGCAGCTGCATGAGCATCATCAGAGATTCTGACACTATCAGTTCTCATATAGGTGATTAAACCAACAGGAGTTCCGTCAATTTCCATACCTTCATATAATTTTTGCGCGACCTGCATTGTTTTTGAAACCCCAAAACCAAGCTTTGTGCTTGCAGCCCGTTGTAGAGTTGACGTTATAAAAGGTGCCGTCGGTTTTCGTTTCGTTTCTTTTTTGGTAACCTTTTCTACAGTGCATTCGAGTTCGGGATTTAAGAGAAACTGTTTTATTTTATTTGCTTCTTCTTCATTATTTATATCAATTTTTTTACCTTTGTACTTGTTTACTTCCGCTTCAAATAGTTTCCCCTCTTTGTCCATAATCGTATGAATTGACCAATACTCTTTAGGAACAAAAGCTTCTATCTCTTCTTCTCTTTCGCAAATCATTCTTAGTGCAACAGACTGCACACGGCCTGCCGATAGATGATAATTTCCCAACTGTTTCCATAATACTGGTGATAATTTATAACCTACCAGTTTATCCAAAATTTGTCTTGTCTGCTGAGCCTTCACTCTGTCCATATCAATTTCTCTTGAGTGAGCGACAGCGTATTTTACAGCCTTTGGTGTGATTTCATTAAATTCTATTCTTTGAACTTTTTCATCTCCAACCGGAAGCAGTTCTCTAACATGCCAAGCTATAGCTTCTCCCTCTCTATCAGGGTCAGATGCCAGTAATACTCTGTCTGAACGTTTTGCAAGTTCACTTAACTTTGTTACCACTTTCTTTTTATCAGGAATAATTACATAAGTCGGTTTGAACCCGTTATGAACATCAAAACCCAATACATTATCCGGTAAATTTCTGACATGGCCGAAACTTGCTTCTATCTGGTATCCGTCACCTAAAATTTTTTTTATTGTTTTAGATTTTGCAGGAGACTCAACTATTACCAGTACTTTTTCCTTCTTAGATTTTGTTTCTTTTTTTTCTGCAAGTGATGTTGTCATGTTCTTTTTATATCTCTCCAATTTTATACTGTTTAAACTTTTTTATATCTGTCACCATCGGTAATTTCTATAAAGCCGTCCATTTCCATTAAGGTAAGTGTTTTTAATAATTCTTCGGTTTCTATACCTGTTTTAGCAAGAAGCTCGTCAAAACCAATCGGTTCAATTTCTATTATATCAAAAAGTGCTGAATATTGCGGAGGAATATTTTTTTTGTTACCGGATGTATTGTGTGAAGATGTTTTAACTTCCCAATTTAACGCATTTAACACATCTTCGCCTGTAGTAACCATAGTAGCACCGTTTTTAAGAAGTTTATAAACTCCTTCCGTATTTTTATTATTAATAGCCCCGGGAATACACATTAACTCCCTGCCTTGTTCCAACGTTAAGTTTGCCGAAATCAATGCTCCGCTTTTTAATGCCGCTTCACCTACAACTGTTCCGTAAGAAAGACCTGTTACAATTCTATTTCTTTGAGGGAATCTGAATTTTATCGGTTCAAAAGTAGGATAATATTCGGTTACAATTGCACCACAACTCTTTTCTAATTTTTCATATAAATCTTTGTTTGAAGAAGGATATTTATAATCAAATCCGCTTGCTATAACCCCTATAGTCTTTAAGTTACTCTCAATAGCGCTTCTGTGAGCTGTTGCGTCAATTCCCTCCGCTAAACCTGAAACTATACAAATATCCGTATTTTGAAAATCTTTTATTACAGATTTTACACTGTCTTTTCCGTTTGAACTTGCTCTTCTTGAACCGACAAAAGCTACGGTTCTTTCCATATTACAAGAAAATAAATCTCCTTTGTAATATAAAACCATCGGTGGATTATGAATTTGACGAAGCATATACGGATATTTGCGGTCATCAAATGTTAATACTTTTACCCCCCGTTTTTCAACTTCTTCAAAAATCTTATCTATATTTATTTTATCTCTTAACTTTATAAAAGTTTCCGATTTTTTAACATTAAGTCCTTCAATATTATCAAAATCTTTTTTAGAACAATTAAAAGCTCGTTCAATATCCCCATAATAATTGTACAATCTCTGTACAAACATTGAATCAAGTTGTTCCATTGAAGAAAATGCTATCCAATACTTTGTGTTCATTCCAAAATAGTATCATAAAAAAATAATTTTACCCTAGATTCTTTTTACATATTACCCGAAAGGTATGATACTTCAAAATACATATTCGATTGCCACACTTTATAAATTTGTTACCTTTTATTAACAAATTCACGAAAAAATAAATTCAACTTTACATTTCTTTACAAATTGGAGCAAAAAAGGCAATTTCTGATTGCTTATATACTTTATATATATGTAAGCGATATTTAAGGAGAGTTCAAAATGTTATTCACTACTAACAAAGTTTCAAACGAAGATTTAAACTCAATCAACAACTTTTTTGATTCTTTAGACAATGAATTAACTACTGTTTCTCCTGAACAAGCTTGCGAAGAAACTTCTGTTTCCAAATATATCACTTCTCTTGCAACAGGCATTTATGCTAAGTCTGTTGAAGATATCGCTAACACTAAAGTTGGAAACAAAATCGTTAGAAAAAGAAACCTTCAACAAGTTATGAGAGAATCTTTCTTCTACGGTGCTAACAGATTCGGTAACAACTTCATCGCTTAGGTGCTACGCACGTAGACAATGGGTCGGCTATCTGAACAACCGGCACAAAAGTTGAACAACTCGTTCAGTCGCCTCAATGGTTACAACTACAAGAGTAACGCTAACGATACGCACGTAAATAATTGGTCGGCTCCAAGGCAACTCGTACATTCTAAAACACAAAGCACACTCCGCCTCAATGGTCACAAGCACAAGGGTAACGCTAACGATATGCACGTAGACAATGGGTCGGCTATCTGAACAACTCACTCAATCACTCAATCACTTCAAATAATTAACTCTCTTATATAATCTTACATCTTACTTAAATTTTTCGCCCCTTTTGGGAATTGAATTCTTAAAAATTCATTTACCCGCGGGGTTTTTCTTTTGTTATCACAACATAATTTTATTATGTTATTATATTTTTATGAACTTATTTTCACAACTTGAGGAAATCAATAAACAAACGCCTTTGGCTGAAATCTTAAGACCTAAAACATTAGATGATTTTCTTGGCCAATCAAATGTCGTATCGCCAAATTCACCGTTATTGAATTTATTAAAAACTCAAAGATTATTTTCTTTGATTCTGTGGGGAACTCCTGGATGCGGAAAAACAACTTTAGCAAGACTCATTGCAACAAAGGTAAATGCTCAATTTATAGAGCTTTCAGCTGTAACATCAGGCATAAAAGAGATTAAAGAAACTGTTGAACAGGCAAGAGAAGCACTAAGAGCAGGACAAAAAACAATATTATTTATAGATGAAATCCATCGTTATTCTAAAACACAGCAGGATGCACTGCTTCCTCACGTTGAAAACGGTACTATTTTTCTGATTGGCTCAACAACCGAGAATCCGTCTTTTCAAGTTGTTCCGGCTTTGTTATCCAGAGTTCAGGTAATAAGGCTGAATCCGATTAATGACATAAGTATGGAAAAAATCATTAATCGCGGATTCGAATATTTAGAAAAAAATTATCAGCCGATAGAATATGAAGCTGATGTTATAAAGTTTATTATTAATAATGCAAGAGGGGACGCACGATGCGCATTAAACCTTGTAGAAAATGCATATTTTGCAAGTAATTTTTCTAAAGATACAAGACTTCTGACTGTAGAAATTTTAGAGAGCATTACTCAAAAAAGAAATACAAGATATTCTCAACAAGAGCACTATGATTGCGCTTCCGCATTCCAAAAAAGTTTACGCGGTTCTGATCCGAATGCCGCAATTTACTATCTTGCAAAAATGATTGAAGCCGGTGAAGATCCAAGATTTATTGCAAGACGGCTGATTGTTTGTGCAGCTGAAGATGTCGGAATTGCAGACCCAAATGCAATGAATATAGCAGTTTCAGCATATAGAGCCGTTGAAATTATCGGACTTCCGGAAGGCAGAATACCGCTTGCAAATGCGGTTATTTACGTTGCAAATGCGCCAAAATCAAATAAAGCTTGTCTGGCAATCGATTCCGCTTTATCAGATATAGAGAACGGTCTGGATTATCCTCCTCCAATGCACTTAAGAGATGCCCACTATAAAGATGCCGCAAAATACGGATTCGGAAAAGGATATATTTATACCCATGATGCACCTGATATTGAACAACAATTCATGCCGGATGAGCTTGTTAATAAAAAGTATTTGTAGGAAATTAATCCCCAAATTACGCTCATGTGCATTATCGCTTTATTAGGTCTTTTATTTCTGATATGATTAGACAAAAGAGGTATAAATTATGTCAGTACACGATTATTTTAACTATACATTACTCCATGAAGATTCCAAAACAGGTGCAAGAGCGGGTATTTTACATACTCCGCATGGTGATATTGAAACTCCGATTTTTATGCCTGTAGGAACAAATTCTACGGTAAAGCTGGTTACAAATAATAACTTGTATGATACAGGGGCGCAAATTATTCTTTCAAATTCATACCATTTGTATTTAAGAGCCGGACATAAATTAATTGAAAAATTTGGCGGAATCCATAACTGGATGAACTGGCAGAAGCCTGTATTAACTGATTCTGGCGGATTTCAAGTCTTTTCTCTTGCTCACTTAAGAAAAATAACCGAAGAAGGGGTTGAATTTAGAGACCCGATAGACGGGAAAAAACACTTTATCAGTCCTGAAATATCAATGGAAATTCAACAATCTATCGGAGCGGATATTATAATGGCATTTGATTGGTGCGCACCGTTCGGATGTGATTATAAAACTGCAAAAGAAGCAATGGAGCATACCCATAGATGGCTTGAAAGATGCATTAAAGCTAAAACAAGAGACGATCAGGCATTATTCCCGATTTGTCAGGGAGCCTTTTTTGATGACTTAAGAAAAGAAAGTGCCGCTTTTGTGTCCGGCATAGATGCAGCAGGTTATGCAATAGGCGGCTTAAGTGTAGGAGAAGATAAGGAAACTATGAATCACTTTGTTGAACTGACAGCTTCGCTCCTCCCGCATAATAAGCCTCGGTACTTAATGGGCGTCGGAACACCTGAAGATTTATTAAACGGAATTAAGCGCGGAATTGATATGTTTGATTGCGTTCTTCCTACAAGAAATGCCAGACATGGTTCTTTCTTTACATCTAACGGCAAAGAACAAATTAAAAATGCTAAGTTCCAAGAAGATCCGAAACCGTTGGATGAAAATTGTGATTGTTACGCTTGCAAAAACCATTCCAGAGCTTATATAAGACATCTGTATAAGTGCGGAGAAGGAACAGGACAGGCTTTAATGTCTATTCATAATATAAAATTCCTTATAGATTTTACAAAAAAATGCAGAAAAGCTATTTTGGAAGACAGATTTGAAGAATTTTATAACGAAAACAGTATAAAATAACCAAACTAAGAGCCAGCTTTATCCAAAAAGTCTGCTACCTCAAATAAGCAACAAAGTTATCAACTCCTTTTAGATTGTCAAAATATACGAAACCTTTCTCCGCTTAATTTTTTGCTCTGTCAATCAGCTTATCTTTATTTCCCCAAGCAAAAGATGAGCGAATCTCTGAACCGATTTTTTCTATCAAATGACCTTTTGATTGTTCTCTAAGTTCTTTGAAATGTTTTCCGCCGGTTGTCATCTCGGTCATAAACTCTTTTGCGTAACTTCCGTCTTGAATTTGCTTCAAAACATCTTTCATCCTGTTTTTTACTGAAGAATCAATAATTTTACTTCCTCTTGAATAATCACCGTATTCGGCATTATTTGAAACAGAATAATGCATGTCTTCGATTCCGCCCTGATAGATTAAATCAACAATAAGTTTCAATTCATGGCAGACTTCAAAATATGCCATATAAGGTGAGTATCCGCCTTCTACAAGAGTTTCAAACGCATTTTTTATTAAATAGTCACCTCCGCCGCAAAGTACTGTCTGTTCCCCAAACAAATCTGTTTCGGTCTCTTCTTTGAATGTCGTTTCAATAATTCCGGTCCTTCCGGAACCAATTGCAGAAGCGTATGAAAGAGCCAACTGAAGACCGGTATCGGAATTCTTATCCTCTGATTTATATACGGCAACCAATGACGGAACACCTGCACCTCGTTGATACTCACTTCTCACTGTATGCCCCGGAGCCTTGGGTGCAACCATTATTACATTTACACCTTCAGGTGCTTTTATATATCCATAGTGGATATTGAACCCATGTGAAAACATCAAATACTGTCCGCTTCTTAAATTAGGCTCTATCTCATTTTTGTATACTTCCGCCTGAACTTCATCAGGAATAAGTATTTGAACAATATCCGCATATCTGACTGCATCTTGTATCGACATCACTTTTAATCCGTAATCTTTAGCTTTGATTGCAGAAGCTCCGTTATTCCTTAAGCCAAATACTACGTCACAACCTGAATCAACAAGGTTTAAACCTTGTCCGTACCCTTGAGATCCAAACCCTATAATTGCAATCTTTTTTGATTTTATAAGTTCTGTGTCTATATCTTTGTCCATAAATATTTTTAAATTACTCATAAATTTCTCCTTATTTATACTTTAATCTTACGTCAAAAGGTATTTTTCTTTAATTATAATTTTAACTTTTGTAACAAAATTTATATTATTCCTAAAGTTTTACAAAAAACTGCCGATACAATTTATAGAATATTGTAGGAAATTTTTAAATGATAAATAGCGCAGGCAATAATTTATTAAGTACACATATCGGAACCCAGACCTCTTCGCAAACAATGAGGGCAAAAACATCTGTTAACAAGTACTACAATATTTTTAGCAAAAAAATGGAAGAAATAGAGCTTCCGAACATTGATTTGGAATTTAATTCTCCGCTTATGGAAAATTCAACTTTTATGCGCTATTCGTAATTCTAAATCATTTATTTCTGCTTCTTTTCCTATCGGTAATGTTATTTTTTCTTCTCTATGAGTAATTCTAAATCCGCTTACTATAGGAATAGTTATTCTGTTTGATAATTCAGAAAAATACTCTTCCAACCATTTTTCATTATCAACATCAAGAAAATCTCCGAGAACAATCCCTGTGCAGTTATTTTTGAACTGCTCAATATTTAATAACTGTTGAAACATCTTATCTATTTTATACACAGGTTCGTTTAAGTCCTCCGTAAAAAATACGAATTTTTTCTCAGGTATAAAATCTTGACCGCATAATGACACGACTGTTGAAAGATTTCCGCCCCACAGAATTCCCTTAGCAAAACCTGATTTATAAATTTTTTCGCCGGTGTAACATAAATTCTCTGAATTAATTGCACTAAAAAAGCTTTGTGCTGTTTTATTTTCCAAAGTTTCCATATTCGCAAAATCAGAACAAGCCATTGGAGAGTGATAATTAATAATACCTGTTTTTTTGTATATCATTAACAGTAATGCTGTAGCATCAGAATATCCGCACAAAGGCTTCGGATTTGCTTTTATAACTTCATAATTTATTTTATTAATAAGCCTGATTGCCCCATATCCGCCTCTTGCACATAATATCAGCTTTATATCATTATCCTGATAAAACTCTTCCAGTTCACTTAGCTTTACTTCGTCGCTGCCTGCAAGATATCTGCAACTGTCATATATATTTTTAGACAGCATAGTCTTATACCCCGAACTCTCAAAAAACTTTACGGATTTTTGAACATTATCTCTGTCGCAATCTCCGGACAGCGCAATTATGCCTATTGTATCACCTTTATTAAGAACCATATGATAATTATAGTTTTTTTGTAAACAATTGTAAAGATTATGAATAAAAAAAAGCAATTTTTTCATTGTCAAATACTTTATATACATGTAACGAGAAATAATAGGTATTAATATGGAACCAAAAGTAAATTTTCCAAAATTTAATTTTAATTATTTTACCAACCCGCTTAAAGTTGGCGCAAAAAACGGCTCTGAACAAGCAACAGGTGTTGTCGGAAAAGCTCAGGGAGAAAATCACGGTTGGGGCAATGTAGTTGACAGAATCAGTCAAATTAATTGCGAAGTTGTACCAAAAGCTGCTTGCAGATACAATGGCGGCGATGGCAGATTTGACATGTACATGTAATTATATGCAAATTGTCAAGTTAAATATTTATAAGACCCTTCGGGGTCTTTTTTGTGCTTTAATCCAATGATTTTACCGTTGCTACAATCTTACCGATAAGAATTAAATCCTGAAATGATTTTGATGAGATTGTTCTTACTCTGTATTCGGGGTTATCTGATTTTATAATTATCTCATCTATGTTTTTAGATAGTCGTTTTACAAAGAATTCATTGTTATAACAAAATACATATATTTTGTTATCCTGAATCTGATCACCGTTCCAATGCTCTACAATTAATTTATCACCATGCTCAATTGTAGGTGACATGCTGTTACCTGTAGCATTAATCATAGAATACAATTTACTCTTTGAGTACCCTTTTATCATAGTTGTAGATACGGGTAATTTAGTCTTTTCACTTGAAAAAACAATACTTCCGTTTCCGCAGCTTGCAAAAACATCTGTATAATAATCAATATAGGCTACTTCATATATAGGATTTACCGAATCAAGCAATTTAATATTAAAAAAATCTTCAGCTTTTTGCAGCTCACTAACCGTTACTTCACTTTCATTTTTTATTCTGTTACTGATTGTTTGGCGTGTAATACCAAGACTATCCGCTAACATTGACTGATTGATTTGAGAACCTGTGCGAGCAGATATTAAAGATATTAATTCATTTATTTTCATCATCTCACCGTAAAAGAATACTTGACAAATGTATCATATCATCTTACAATATATAATATAGTTGTAAACTTATATTTGATATTTAATCATGTTTTTTACATGATGTCAAACCAATTATCACAGAATTTAAAGAAAGAGGCAGGAGATTTTATGAAATACAGATACAATGTATCATGTAGTGAAACAATTAGCAAAAATTGGACACAATCAGCAATTGAATGTTTTTTAATCGGATGCAATTGCTCAAAATGCAATCTGAATAAAATATATTTTTCTAAAAGTGTTTTCAAATGCAAAATGAAAGAAACTGTTATTGAATTGGTAAGAAGAATTGGAACACCGAAAGGAGGAATTAAAAACAATGAAAATATCCAGTATTGAAAATGGTAAAAAAGGCGGAAGACCAAATAAAAGTTCTTATATTACAGCTTTTACAATTCCGGGAATAAATACGGTAATATTAACAGAACACCAATATTACACATTGATTGAAAAATATGGAGTCACACTTATTGATACAGCTTTAAAGATTCTTGAACATTGGCTGACATCCAGTCCTGTCGGACATAAATACAAAGGAAAAAATAATTATGCCCATTTCCGTTCTGACGGTTGGGTGATAAATACGGCAAAGAGTGAATTATAGTTAATGAAGCATTTACCTATAATTATCATTGTTGTACGTGTTAAACAATGATTTGCTTGAATGCAACAAATAACATATTTTGTTGCAGATATAATTACCATAATTTAAACAAAAAAAAGCCGAATGTTTTTACATCCGGACTATTGTAACATTAAGTTGATTAGCAAGAATAACTGCATCCGCCGCCGCAAGAAACGCTGCCGCCACCGGATGATGCGATAGAACCGCAAGATTCTCCGCCTCCTGCAAAAGCTATTGAACCACAAGATTCGGAGCCTGAATAAGCTACTGAACCACAAGACTCACTGCTTTCGCCAAATGCAAAAATTGTAGCATCACTTGGACCTGCATAAAAACTGCAAGTATCAAATCCTTCACCTTCCGGTGTAGCAAGAAGTGATGTTGTATTACATATAAGTCCGCCCTCACTTTTAGCACTTCCTGTTAGTCCTAAAAGTTTTGCGCATCCTGAATCTTCTTTTGAAACAACTGTTAACATTTTATTTGTCCTTTTTACCAATCGCTTACATATATATAAAGTTTTTTTATTTTAGTCAATTTCAAGGCTGTCCTATTTTGTTACAAAACTTTACATATCTGTGTGAATGGATGTAAAAAGATACAATCAGTTGCGTTCATATGTGTTAGAATAACAATCTGAATAATAGGAATCTTTTATTCAATTTCTCAGAAAACTTTCTCAGGTTAGAAACAGTTGCAGAAGTATCAGTCATAATCTGCTTCAGGTTTTCTTTATTGCCTGTTTCACCGTTTATGGTTTCCAAAGCTGTTGTAACTTCACACATTGTGGTATTTAAATTATCAATAGTTGTTGAAATCTTAGTTTTTAATTTTTCATCCTTTGTCATTTTATTAACAGTATTCGAAATTTCTTTCATATTGCTCATTACTGCATTTAAGTCTTCTGCAAATTTCTTCGCATCTATAGATCCTATAACAGGTGCCAAGCTATCAGCCAATTTAGAGAATGATTCAGCTGTTTGATACATTGTCGGCTTGAATTTTTCATCTCCGATTATGCCGTTAATATTTGTTGCTAATTTGTTAAAGCTGTTAGCAACATCACTCATCATCCATAAAATTGCATCAATATCGTTTCTTGATGTATCAATAAGTTTTTCTGTTTTTTGTAATGTTGTAGTTGCTTGTGCAGTTAAGTCTTTAAAGTTAGATACAGATTGTCTTATTTCTGCAATCATCTTATCATTCATTAAGTCATTAACCATTTTGCTCATTTCTGTCAAAGATTCTGCGGCTTGATATTGTAAATCCATAAAATCAGCAATCCTCATAGGTTCTACTATAGTATAAGGAGATGTTTGCTGCGGATATGGAAGTCCTGAACCATCAAGAGGTTGTACTCTCAATTTTTTTGTTCCGTCTACAGTAATAACTTCACCTTTCATAAAGTGAGGTAATCTCAACCCCGGAAGTGTAACTACATAGTCTACCTTATAAGCGTAAGGGGTTTTAATCGTATCTGCAAGTTCAACGGGAACAAGCTTTGATGTCATAATTTGAGATTTCTTAACGCTTCCTACATCGTAAAATTTATCATCTAATTTTATTTCAACAGGGGCATTATTCACAATTAAATCTTTATTAACAACCGGAATATAAACAGAACGAAGTTTTGGAGGAGTAATCTCTAAGAACTGTTCCCCAA
>ODAI012633048.1_pt1 | contig 23020 bp, 19 predicted proteins | sample 1539321 | NCBI WGS metagenome assembly ODAI01 (sample SAMN02144231, study PRJEB22623) | gut metagenome | biome: sheep rumen | host: Ovis aries | place: New Zealand | reverse complement strand
TTTTACCCAACCTGAAGACGGAGATGATGCCCAAGGGCGACTCGGAACGTCTCTCCATCAGCATCGAGCTGCCTGTTGGTACAGGCCAAGAGGTCACGGGAGCCTTTGCCAAAGAGTTGGCTGACGACTTCATGGCCATGCCCGAGGTGAAGATTTGTAACTACAGCTACGGTCAGGCCGACTCCGACAACGCCTTCGCCTCGATGCGAAACAACGGCACACACATCATCTCCTACAACCTGCGCATCGGCACCAAGACCGAGCGCCGCAAGGCAGGACTGCGCACCTCGACAGAAGTAGCCGAGGATATTCGCAGCAAGCTCAACGCCATGCCTAACATCAAGAAAGCCAACGTCAACGAAGGCGGTGGCGGCATGGGCGGCATGAGCACCGTTCAGGTGGAAATCTACGGCTACGACTTCGGCACCACCGACCGCGTGGCCAACGAAATCGCCCAGAAACTGCGCGACAAAGGCATCAAGCAAGTCATCGTGGGTCGCGACGAGTACACACCTGAATACCAAATCGATTTCGACCGCGAAAAGTTAGCACTCAACGGCATGAACAGCTCGACGGCAGCCACCTACGTCAAGAACCGCATCAGCGGCTCGGTCACCTCCTATTATCGCGAGGACGGCGACGAATACGACATCCGTGTGCGCTACGCCCCTGAGTTCCGCACAAGCATCCAGGACATCGAAGACATCAAGATCTACAATGGCTACGGACAAGCCGTGCGCGTTGGCGACCTTGGCACCGTGGTCGAGGCCTTGACCCCGCCCAACATTCAGCGTAAGGACCGTGAGCGTATGGTCAGCGTGACCGCCGTCGTCGGTAAAGGCATGGTGCTGAGCGATGTCGTTAAGATGGCACAGGAAGTGATTGACGACACCGAGATTCCGTCCGAGATCATCCCGAAAATCGCCGGCGACTATGAGACCCAGCAAGAAATGTTCGGCGACTTGATCACCCTGCTCATCCTCATCATCATCTTGGTTTACATCGTGATGGCCGCCCAGTTCGAGAATTTGATGAAACCTTTCGTCATCATGTTCTCCGTGCCGTTCACCTTCACCGGCGTGTTGCTCGGCCTGTGGGTCAACAATGCCGCCTTGGGCGTGATGTCGCTGGTCGGTATCCTGATTTTGATGGGTATCGTCGTGAAGAACGGTATCGTGCTCATCGACTACACCACCCTACTCGAAGAACGTGGCGTGGAGGTGAAAGAAGCCACCGTGAAGGCCGCCCGCTCGCGTCTGCGTCCTATCTTGATGACCACCCTCACCACCGTGTTGGGTATGATTCCTATGGCCATAGGTCGTGGCGAAGGTGCCGAGATGTGGAACGGCTTGGGTATCACCGTCGCCTGGGGTTTGACCATTTCCACCCTCATCACCTTATTATTAATCCCTGCCCTGTATTGCTCGTTGGAGACAAGAGCCGTGCGCAGAAAGAAGAGAAAAGCAGAGGAAGCCTTAACGAAAACCGAAAATATTCGATAACCATGAAAGCCATCCTAATCACATACAACCAAGCCTACTACGACGAAATCGCCAAAGTGTTGAACAATAACGGCGTCAAGGGTTTTACGGAATGGAATGAAATCAAAGGCCACGGCAGCAACACGGGCGAGCCGCACTACGGCACACACGCCTGGCCAACCTTGAACAACGCCATCATCAGCATCGTCCCCGACGGTGCCGTCGACGGCATTATGAACCAACTTCACGAAAAAGACCTCAAGACCCCGGATTTGGGGCTTCGGGCTTTTTCGTGGAATGTGGAGAAGATGATTTGACGATTTGACGACAGCGATATGTCTATGCAAGCCGTCGCCTTCGGTTTCATCATCATCGGCTTGGTTCAAGACCGCACTCTCGACTCCGACGACGACATGTTTTTTGCTGCAACGGCGAAGTGAAGAGCAAGACGAAACCGTTTATTCTGATAAAATATAACCTTCTTGATCGTAACATCGGTGATAATGATGTATAAGATGAAACAAATCAAACAGGCGGGAATCTGAGGGAGTATAATCCTTAAATTTCTTGTATTGATTATTGAAACGAATGGAACTGCCGTTTTTTATTCGTTCCACAATATCGTTTGGAATCATAAATGACGCTCTGTCAGGAAGGTACTTATAAAATTCATTCTCATATATTTGCATACCAGCCAAATCGAAGTCGCCAAAATGCAAGTATTGATTGGGAATTTTCATAAGCCATTGCCGCAAATCCGTTGACTGTGGATAACGGGAAACAAATAGTATAGGAACATCCATCGGAAACAAACACCTCTGTCTTCGTATCTGGCGAAAGTTTTCCATATTCTCCACTCCTACAATCAGCACTTCTTCTGACACTATGAAATGCTCCCAATCGGCAATGTAAAGCATCATACCTTCAATGGGAGCAACTGTAAACGATTTGCCATTTAAAGTTGTGGATACAGGCTCATAGCTGTTTACCATAAAGCCGGGGCAGCTGCGCTCCTCTCGCAGTTTTGAATTACCAGAAACCGCAGCTTGGCCAGCCCTATCTGATGCCAACATGAATTCACTTTCAGAATCCAAACATCGAAATTCCTCGTAATTCTTTTGTAAAAACTCATGTAATGCCGATATGTTTACGGCTCGCAAACCGCGACGAGTGCCATGACTTTGCACAGAAACCAATCCTTCTTCTAACAAAGTCTGTTGTATATCCAATCGCAAACGACTTGCAGCTATATTCTCTCCATTCAGCAATGACTGCAAAGATTTTATCAGTGAAGATGAAACTCTCATATTGTTGCACTATTATTCGTCAAAAGCCGTTTGACTTTAGTCATAGAACGTGAATCTTTCTCTAACAAATAAATGTATTTGAAATCATAGGCATTATTAGTAGTTGGCGAACTGCTAATTAGATAGATGTTCCGAGAACTGGCAAATTGCAAAATGCCCCGAACATTGTTTGGATGCAACTTCCCAATTTCATCCATCATACAATGGATGATGAAATCTTGATTACGTCTATGAGCTGCCTTGTTTTTGAAAACATTGATAAGCATAATGTTAATCATAGCCTTGACCAAAATATCCGTTCCGTCTGAACCTACATTGTTAATCCGTGGAACCCATCCTGTACTATTGTCATTCTCTTTGACTCGGAACTGCAAATTGAATGTGTCAGACAAAGTCAATCTTGCCTTATTATGGTCTGACTGGAGTTGTTTCATAAAACGAACAAGGTAGTCCACCACTTTCCGATTCACTTGGTCCTTGTTATCGTCAGAAAACAGATTTGTTTCACCGATATTAAGCGCATTATCCTCTATGAAGTTCTTTATACCTATGAGCAAGCGCATCATACTGTCAGACGACTGCTCCGCTCGCAATTCGATACTTTTAATCACCCCTGCAAAATTCTTCTCAACAAAGTCGCGATTAATATCATAGATAATTGTTTCGATTTGTGATTGATAGTTCATCAGTCCACCAACTTCTCCTGAAATACGCTGCAAAATATGCTGATAATGCTCATTGGATCGGTTGCGGTAATCCTCTATCTTATTGTTGTCCAAGAACTCTTGTAAGTTAAGCGCAATGTCAATGTAATCCGTGTCTGTAATAGGCTGGGTGTTGAAGTGGAAAATGTTGTCAGGTCTAAAACGCCCATTAAAAGCAAGTACCGCACGTTTCAAATCCTCTTGTTTGCGCTTTTTATCATTAATGGCACCACGCAGTTCTGTAATAAGCTGCTGGATTGAGTGACGATTTTCTTTTTGCTTATCATCTTTCAAATACTCTTCGGTGAGTATATGCTCAATGTTTATCAATTCGTCATACTTTTGCAAACCATCTTTTAGTTGCCTTATCGCCTCTTGTTTCAATCTTACCTGCCTGTCAAGCTCTGAAACAGCTTGATTCATCTTGCGAATCCGTTCATCATACTGGTTTTGCAAATTGTCAATTTTTTGTTCCAAGACTTTCTTATCGTGACGGATGGTCTCCTCTTTGTCGAACAGTTCTTCTTTGTCTTTCAAATAATTGAATACAACACTTCGATTGGAGTCAATCTTTTTCAGTTTTTCCTCAAGTTGTTTTATGCTGTTTTCCAACTCAATAATTTTCGAGGTGTCAGCTCCTTTACCTTGCAACTCTTGCTCACGTTGTCTTTCATATTCTTGTTTTTGTCTTGTGTAATCTCCCACTTCATTTTTAAGTTCAATTTCCTGTTTTTGGCGCAGCTCGTCCAGCAACTTTTTCAACTCTTTTTCTTTTTGGCGAAAATCCGAGCGAACCTTGTTCTTTTCTTTCTCATTCATCGCATACGCACCCTTTTTAGATTGCTTCGTCTTGTCAATTCGGACAATAATCCCGTTCAGTTCCTTCTGCTTTTTATCAGTTTCCTCCTTCCTTTTTTCCTCTTCCTGTTTCTCAAATCCATCAAGTTGAGTTCGTTTATCACGCCTCTTGGTTGGGATTTGCCCAAGCAAGACTTTAAGTTCTGCAATCTGTTGGTTTAACGGACGTAGCTTTTCGGAAAGCCTTTCGCCAATCTTTTTCTCTGTCTGATCTTTGTCTTGCTGCAAAGCATTAAGCTGTTTTGTCAAATCCGACGAAGAATCCTGCAATTCTTTAAGATGGGCACGATATTCATCGGGGGTGCGATGCTGAGTCTCGAGTTTTTCCAAATCAACCTGCACACCATATAGCGAATCAGAATAAGAAACCAATTGGGGATTGAGGTTCTGTGAATACAGCACTTGTTCTTCGTCAACCAATTTGCCGATATTCTCCTTCCATCTTTCGTCATTCTGTGTAAGCCATTCATAGAATGAGCCTTTGTATTTAGACAACAATGATTCGGTTTTACGAATCTCTTCTTTGGCCTGTTGCAACTGATCGTTCAATCTGCGTCGTTCTAATTCATAATCATAGGCTTTCGTTTCGCTATCCCTTTGTGCCTCTGCCCTAAGCTGTTCTTTTTGACTCTCAAGAGTTTTCAAGTCAGCAGAGGCTTTTGCTTCTTCCACATCTAACTGATGCAGCTCATTTTCCAATGATTCCGTTTCCGCTGCGAAAGGATGCCAAGTCTTCAATTCCTGTATTCTCCTTTCAATTACATTCTTCTCATTTTGCAATGTTTCAAACTGTTCATCAAAAGCTTGGCTCTGTTCATTATAACGCTCATCTGACTCTTTCAAAAGTATATCCCGTTCTTGCTGGAAACCTTCCAACTTTTGATGTATTTCCTCCTTTAAATGGTTGAGTTCTGTTTCTTGTGCATTTTGGAAAGCAGCGTGTTTATTGTCTAATGCGCCAAAAAGAGCAGCGTACTTGGTGGTAATATCCTCAAAATGTTTTGTCAAAGCTGAAAGTATGTTTTCCTGTCGCTTTTTCTCTTGTTGTAATTGTGGCTCAGACCGATGCAAATGCAGTATGTCCACAATATTCATCTCGGAATACTTTTTCTTTTTCTCTGTCAACTTTTTGATGTCACCCTCTTTCTCTCCCAATTTTCTCAATAACAAGCTCTTCTCTGAATCAAATTTTTGCTGACATTCATTCTTTCTTTTTTGTTCTTTTTGCAAATCCTCTTGCGTTTTTTTCAATTCCTCTTGTAGGATAGGAAGTTGGCTATTTGCTTGACCGACAGCATAGTTAAGTTGATGGATAGCCTGTCTGATTTGTTGCTCAAAGGCTATGGTTTCCCGATAAACATTTACCACTTGCTCTGCATGACGACGCACTATGACTTCACCGTTTTTTTCCTTTTTGAACCAACATGATATTTCTTCATATTCTTTTTCGAAATTTGCCACCAAAGTACGATACACACTGAGTTCTATGGCAACTTCTTCGTCAGTCATTGACTGGATAATGGTGTTTTTGACAAACTCAGCATCCAATTTGCTATTAAGGAACACATTTTGGATACTACGCGGAATGTTTTGATATTTTGAACTTTCCACTAATGCGTATTTATCGAACTTATGTGAACGGTCATGCGTGTTTCCAAAAATAACATCCCGATAGGTTTCGTAAGTCTCAATCCGAGGAGTGATTTCTATATTTCTTTCTTTCGTGATATTTGTCCTGATTTTCACCCAGTCGCTTTGCACTTCATTTCTGTCGTTGATAAACCAATCCCGTTGATATGGCGCATCAATGAAGCGGAAAGTGGCCCTGCCTTGATGACGGCTCACCAATATTGTATAGGCACCGAATTCGCGTTCAACTTCATAGACAATGTAAGAGTTGGCGTGGGCGAAATAAAACTCATCAAACGTTTTTTGCCCTTGCTGAATCCCTAAATGCTGTTTGTCAGCATTGTAGAAAAACAATAACGCACGCAGCAATGTACTTTTTCCAACACCTTGGGTCCCAATAAAATGGACATTTCCATCCAAGCGAATCTCAGAATAAGGAATATGTGCACTATTGATAAAAATTACTTTACTGAGGTATCTCATCTTCGTTGTATATGGTTAATAAATCCACCAATTCTTCAGCATAACGAAACGCGGAAGTGACTTTATATGTTTCATCAATTTCATCAATTTTCTCAGCAAATCCCATATTATCCAATTCAGAAACAATCTTTTCGACAATATCGGCAAATGAACTTTGTTTTGACGACAAATGCCGAGCCTTGTCTTTCAAATCAACATTGAGATTAATCTGTTCCAAGATATTGGCCTTGCGGAACTGAAACCCGACTGAGAAAATGCTGTTATAGGTCTTCAAGAAATCCAAATAGTCAATCCACTTACAAAACGTGTTGAGCTTTTGTTCTATCTGGACTTTGTTTTCATTGGATCGGGCAAAGTAATAATAGCCATCCCCCTTTTCCAGACAAAAACCTATTTGCTCGAAAAAACGGGCATAATCTTCCTCATTTTCTTCAAGATCCAAATAAAGTCGCTTTTTCTCTGCATCAGATGAGTCGGATGAAAGAAATTCACCTCGACTCATACGCTCATAAATGATTTGTGTGTTATTTCGCATATACTATAGGATATTCAAGATTTTGATACGTTGCATAATTGTCGGTTATAATACAATCATCCGTATGTTGCACAACCAGTTGGCAAAACAGCACTGCATGCTGGTCAATCGTGCGTTTTTTCTTGTAGTCATAACCAAGGATAAAAGCAAACAAATCCTTGCCTCCCGCACGAAAAGCATACCACAACTCTGTTGGGTTTATATCGTCAAACGGAACGGCATGTTCTTCCAAGTCTTCTGATGTTAACGGCGAGGCCGATGTTCGACTCTGTTTTCTAACTCCATTATTTTGGGCAACTTTGCGTATCAATGCAGCCATATCATCGCTGCCGCGAAGTCGTTCCAATGACAAACGCATTTTGCTATATGGACGGTTTTCCATCCATAAAGGATGAATTGTCTTCAATACTTGCTGTATATTAGTATCTTCAGTGATTGTCAGTTGGTCGCTGAGGTATTTGAGTCGACGGATTTTCTTGAACAACCTATTCTGTTCTTCAATCAAGTTCAAATAAACAATAATCTGTTTTTCGATGTCAAGCAGATTGTGTGACACCTCATTGAAATCGTTTTTTACATCTTGGATGGTGCGTTGCATTTGAGGATCAGCACCAAAAGTGAAAAAAACTCTCTCATTGTCCATCAGTTTTTCACACTCATCTATCAAGGATTGGATGCTCTTTTTCTTTTCATCCAAACTTTGGAGCTTAAGTTTCTTTATTTCATAATTCGGTTCCTGCTTATATGCAGTATCCACATTGCGCTTAAGGTCAATTACATTCTTTAATGTCCTCAAACCCGTTTTGCGCAATAGTTGCCGGATTTGAGACTGGTAATAGTATTTCCTTTGCTCGTTTTTCTCCGTTTGAAAATAGTTGATGTTTTCACGCAACGTTTCTATACATTCGCGAACACTTGCTATACTGATTTCCTCGTTTACATCAAGCACTTCCTCGAAAAACTGTAAATATACAGATTCCAGCTCCATAAAATTTCCACTTTCATGAATGACACCATAATCAATAAGGTATCTTATACGCTCTCGCTCATGATTGACCAAATCCAATGCTTCTTCTTCGCTGAGCGATAGCGTTTTACGTTTGTAAAACATCTGCCCTAACAACAATCGTTCCTTGTCCAATCGTTTGACAAGTTCATCTATGGTGCGAAAGTGGCTTAGCGAATCCATAACTAAAACTATGCTTCAAATTTACATTTTACTCCTTTATTCACGAAACACCCAATGCCCTGTTTTCGGCGAGCCTGACCAAGTGATGTGAAGTGTTTTCAGATTGCGATACACTGTCCTTACCGTCACTTTCAGCTTTTGCGCCACTTCCTCTGCCGAAATATAGATATTGTCCCCAATCATCCTAAGGATTAATTGCTGTCGTTTGCTGAGTTTTTTCCCTTCGTTTTGACTGACATTTTGACTGACATTTTGACTGACATTTTGACTGACATTTTCCTTTGTAACAATCTCATTATCAATATTTTTCGCTCTCCACAAAATAGTTCGAAAATCCTCGTCTTGATAGAACTCTGGGGTCCTAAGATTCATTGCCTCACAACTGTCGATAATATCCGTTGTACCTGTACCCATTTGCTCTATATATCCTGTCAAATATACAGGGTTGGCAAGGACGGGATTGACAGGACGGGACGAATGTTCTCCACTCAACTTTTTAATGGTCATTCCTGGCGGAAGATGCCCAGGATTCCACACTTCCAGCCTGTCCTTGAACAACATCACCTGTACACTGCCAGTACTATTGTAATCACGATGCACAACCGCATTAACAATCGCTTCTGTAACGGCTTGGGTAGGAAGTTCGGGTGTCACATCCACTTGTGCCGACTGCGTGCGTTCACCCACATGTTGGTTAATGCGCGACATAACAAATCCGACTGCCTGATCAACCATCTCAAATACATTACCTCCATAAATCTGCTGTGAAAGCATCGGTTTCTGCACTTTTGTACCATAAAACTGGGCGCATTTGATGGTAGCGGAAGCGAACCATTTCTGCACATCCTTGGCAAACAGCAACAAAGCGGCATTCTTCACTTTATCGTCATCAGTAATCAAATGAAGGCTGCTAAGAATCTGATGGATGTTTTCCTCCGAGTATTGCAAAGGGAATTGTCGTTTCTCACGTGCCAAACCCACAAACCAACGGATTTTGGCCTTGTCCAAATCCCCAATCGTAGCGTCAGGATAAACCGAGGCATCAAATGGCCCGCTATGCAAAAGGCTGTTCTTCGTCATAAAATCCACTAATGAGGCATACACGCTGCTTTGCAGCTCTTCATACGAGCCAAAGACGTTCCGAATCACTTCATTGTCAATCCTTTGCTTGAAACCTTCCTCTTTCGTTTCCCTATGTCCCACATCCTTGATAAACGCCAACCGATAAACGTGATGGGCAGTAGCCATATTATATTCACGTTCCGTAGGCGAAATTCCTTCGGCATCCTGATAGCCGTATCGTTCACCCATCAGCAACAAATAAACATCAGCATTGGCGGCCTGTTCCAAATAGGCTGTTTGAGCAGTCACATCTTGCGCGGGCAATTCCTCAAACAAAAACGGCTCAAAATACTGCGAAAACAAGGCATCCTGACGGATATAATCCGCCAACTGCTTGCGCTCGTTTTGAAATTCGCTTTGGACACTACTAATGAATATTTTCTTTCTGGACATAAACATTCGAGCTATTATCGGAGGCAAAAATACTAAAAAACGGTTTACCTCTCCTTCCTTCTGTAGCAAAAGTCGTTATCATATGGGAGAATCACTTCTCTATGAAAACGCATTTAATAATCAGCATCGACTACTTTTTAATCACCCTATTGAACTTTTTTATAAATTTGCCTGTTGAATCTATAATAACAAGATATGCTTCAAAAAGGAACAAAAGCCCCGTACTTTGAGGGCGTCGACGAAAACGGTAACTCCGTGAAACTGACCGACTTCGCGGGAAAGAAACTTGTGCTCTACTTCTATCCAAAGGATAGCACGCCAGGCTGCACTGCCGAGGCTTGCGACCTTCGCGACAACTACAATCGTTTCCTCGCGTTGGGTTATAACGTGCTGGGTGTCAGCAGGGATAGTGCCAAATCGCACCAGAATTTCATTGCAAAATACCAACTGCCCTTTCACCTCATTGCCGACACCGACCTCAGCATCCTGAAGGCTTACGAGGCGTGGGGCGAGAAAAAGATGTATGGCAAAGTGACCGAAGGCACATTACGCACTACCTATGTCATTGATGAACAAGGAATTATTGTTGATGCCATCGGCAAAGTGGACACCAAGAACCACACAGCACAGATTCTGGAATAAACTGTAGGTAATACACATTGTTTATCCGCCAATCTCATCCAACTCCAACCACCGCAATTCCTTCTCGTCCAGCAAATCCTTGATCTCCTGCAAGCGGTTACCCATTTCGTGGAGTTTCTGGTAGTCGGTTTCGCTGTTTAAGGCTTCGGTGAGAGTTTGTTTTTCGGCCTCAAGTTCGGCCATTTCTTTCGTAAGATTCTCATACTCACGCTGTTCCTTGAATGAACGCTTCACTTTATCGCGCTGTTTGACGGGACGAAGCTCATCTCTCTTTTCTGCCGCTTTTTCCTTGCGTTCCTCTTTTTGCTTCGCGTCGAGATAGTCCTTATATTGGCTGTAGTTGCCCATGAAGCCTTTCACGTTGCCATCGCCTTGGAACACAAAGAGTTGGTCAACGACTTCATCCATGAAGAAACGGTCGTGCGAAACCACCAAAAGGCATCCTTTGTAGCCTTGCAGAAAGTCCTCCAACTTCTGTAAAGTCAAGAGGTCCAAGTCATTGGTCGGCTCGTCTAAGATGAGGAAGTTGGGATTGCTGACGAGCACGGTGAGCAAGTAAAGCCGCCGCTTTTCGCCACCGCTGAGCAAGGCCACAGGCTGACGGTGCATCTTGTAAGGAAACATGAAATGCGCCAAAAGTTGGTCGGCGGTATAAACCTTGTCCTTGCCGTAATTGACCACCTCAGCGATGTCACGCACAGTGTCAATCACGCTCTTGCCCTCGTCGAATTTGATGCCTTCTTGTCGGTAGTAGCCGTAACTCACTGTTTCACCTGTCTTTATGCGACCTCGGTCAGGCGACACTGAACCCGTGATAAGGTTGAGGAAAGTCGACTTTCCCACCCCGTTCTTGCCGATCAACCCGATGCGCTCGCCTCGTTTGAAGACATAATCGAAGTCTTTCAAAACCGCCAAATCACCATAAGACTTCGATACATTGCTCATTTCCAAGATCTTACCACCCAAGCGCTGCATCTGCAGGCCAAACTCCAGCCGCTCGTCCTGTTCCTGGTATTTCGAGCGTTCCTTCAGGTCGTAATAGGCATCGATGCGGCTCTTCGACTTGCCTGTGCGGGCCTGCGGGGTGCTGCGCATCCATTCCAGTTCGTATTTCAACAATTGGCTGTTGCGTTCCGCAGTGGCGCGTTTCACCTCCTCGCGCTCGCGGCTTTTCTGCACATAATAGTCGAAGTTGCCGTTGTGGGTGTACATCACGCCTTGGTAGAGTTCAAAAATCTTATTGCACACTCTATCAAGGAAATAGCGGTCGTGAGTCACCATCAATAACGTCATATTGGATTGGGTGAGAAACTTCTCTAACCATTCCACCATTTCCACGTCCAAGTGGTTGGTAGGCTCGTCAAGTATCAGGAAATCAGGCTCATGCAACAGTACCAAAGCCAAGGCCAAACGCTTCACCTGTCCGCCCGAAAGTTCATCAACGCTTTGTTCCAAGTCGTTAAGGGCAAAGCGGGTCAAATATTGCCGCGCTTTCAGGTGTTGCTCTTCGTTCAAGTCGTCAAGCAAATCGGAAATCCGTGTTCCGACGGGATAAACGGGCAGTTGCTCCAAGTAGCCGATTTTCAGGTCGTTGGCGTAGGTAATCGTCCCCGCATCGGGCGACTCCTTCCCTACCAAGATCTTCAGCATGGTCGATTTGCCGGAGCCGTTGGTGGCAATCAGCGCGGTTTTGTCGCCCTTTTCGATACCAAAGGTGACATCGGCAAACAAAGTCTTGATACCGTATGATTTGGATATGGAATTGACGGAGAGGTAATTCATCACACAAAACGTTTGACATACTCGATGGGATATTGGCTTTTCTCGGAAACTTGTTCAACCGTCATGCCCGATTCAACCAGCCGCTTGATGACGGCATCCATAGGTTCGCCCACCTCAATAATATGGAAATCAGGGTCATAGAAACGGACGACACGCTGCCCCCACGGCGTTTCTTCCACGCCATGGACATACAGGATTTCGGGAAAGCCTCTCAAATAATAGATGAAATCATCAAAGTCCTCCTCTTCGAAGTATAGTTCTGCGTCTTTGCCATTCCTGCGCACTTTGCCGTTATGAATCATCGACTTCCATTTTTTCATTTCCTGGAGTGCGAAACCGCCTTCAAATTGCACATTCGCGCCGAAGTCGAAGGCGACGCGGTCGCCAATCACTTCTTCGTAGAAATTGATGGATTTCTCCATGTCGGTAACCGCCAAAAGCGGGCATTTGAATCTCAGCATAACCTCACGATTTGATTGTGCAAATATAAAAAAAACCTCGCATCCTATAGACGCGAGGAAACAAACAAAAAAAATCATTATAAACTAGTTTCCTTTTCTGGGTTTTGGCTGTACCGAGAACTTATAAAAACACAATTGTGTATATTCCTTGCCAGGCTCCAAAATCGGGAAAGGAGCCAAAGTCTTGTGGTTGATGGCATCAGGGAAAAACTGGGGGCCGAAAGCCAGGCCCTCGCGATACTTCAAGGGTTTTCCGCATTTGCCATTGGTTTTGCCGTCGAAAAGATTGCCACTGTTGAACTGCAAGCCCACTTGGTCGCTCCAAACCTCCATCTGTCGTCCACTTTCCGGTTCGGTGAGGGATGCGCACAAAGCGTAAGCATTCGGGGAACTCTTGTCCACAATCCAGTTGTGGTTATAGCCTTTGGCATTGAGCAATTGCTCGTCTTCGGTATTGATGCGCTCGCCGACAAGATGTTTCTCCCTGAAATCGAATGGGGTGTTTTTCACACCCAAAAACTTGCCGTCGGGAATCAACTTGGCATTGATGGTTGTCATGTAGCGCGAGTTGATGGTAAGTTCATGGTCCAAAACTGTGCCGTTGCCTTCACCTTTCAGGTTGAAAAAGATTTGGTTCGAGAAGTTGCACAAGGTGGTTTTGTCGGTGGTGGCTTTGTATTTGATTTGGAACTGGTTGTCGCTTGTCAAAGTGTAGGTCATGGTCACGTCGAGATTGCCTGGGAAACCATCCAAGCCGTCGGCAAACAGCGCGTGCATTTGCATCACGCTATCATTCACCGAAACCACGTCCCAAACCATCTTGTCGGCTCCCGTCAAACCGCCGTTGAACGTATTCTCCCCCTCGTTTTTAGTAAGCTGATACTCAACATCATTCAATGTAAACTTCCCGCCTGAGATTCGGTTGGCGCAACGACCGATTGACGCACCAAGATAATAGTTGTCCGTATTGTTCAAATACTTGTCGATATGGTCATAACCCAAAACGACATCCTCATAGCTTCCTCGACGGTCGGGCACCCAGAGGGAAACCACGCGCCCGCCGTAGTTCGTGACTTGCATCGTGAGGAAACCGTTATGAAGGGTATAGAGCGACACCTGCTTGCCCTCAATTTCCGTGTTGAAATTGGCGGCATCTATCAGTTTGACTTCTTTTTTTGGATTGCAACTTGCTAACAATAAGGCAATTGCAAATAAAGACATTATTCTATTCATCTTTTTACGATTCCAATTTTTCAAAAATTCGAGCGGCAAAATTACAAAATCGGTTTCAACCGTGCAAACCCTTTTTTACCTAGTTCTCGAAACGCCTTGATAATCAACTGTTTTTCGTCTTTTCAAAAACTCGATTATCATCTCTTCTGAGGTCTTGAACGTGCTTTGGCCGTCATCAACGCTTCTTACGTCGATAGTAGAGGCCATATAGCTGTTGAAAACCACTTTGTAGGTCGTTTTTGTCGAAAACTGCGCGCCATCCATTTCAACCCACACGTTCTTTCCATCGTCGCTGACCATGTAGTTCATACCTGAAACGTAGGACGGATACCCTCCGTTTTTGCGATAACTGTTGAGGATGAAATGTTTCACTTGCGACCCTGTCATCTGAAACACGACGATTTCGTTGTTGAACGGATCCATGGAATACACGTCTTTCACAGTGATGGGGCCTTTCTTGAGATAATTGACGCGCACTCCGCCTGTGTTTTGGAAAGCGAAGTCGGCACCCGAAACTTCTCTAAAGGCATCCGTCATCATGCACCCGATTTCTTCTGGATTCTCAAATTTGGTCAATGCAGTGGCGATGGCTTCATTCAGCGCGGGGGCATCGTTGAATCCGTCCAACATTTTCTTGACTTCTGGCTTTGACCGCCTTACGCCGTTTACATTCAATACTTTAGCATTTTTTCTGATCAATTTCCCATCTTTGAACTTCAGCGTCACCAAGGTGGCGTGTTTCAGATGAGAGCCCGATTGAGTAATCAACACACCATTGGTTTCAGACGGATGCTCCACCAAAGTGTGGGAGTGGCCGCCAATGATGGCATCCAGCCAAGGACAGGCTTGCGCCAGTTCCATATCGTCCTCAAAGCCGCAATGTGAGAGCAAAATCACCGCATTCGACTGTTTTTTCAGATATTTGTAGTCGGGAAGAACAAATTTGGCGTTTTTGAAACGCACTTTCGTCAGGTTATCGGGATGCGTGCCTGGAATGTCGTCGTGACGCACCTCTATCATACCGACAACAGCCAGCTTAATCCCCTGGTTTTCAAGCACAACATACGGCTTAATGTCAAGATTGAGCGTTTCTGGAATGAACACATTGGCGCAAAGGAACGGGAAATGGGCACGCTCAATGTCGTTTTGCAACGGGCCAACATTGGCATCCCATTCGTGGTTGCCCACCGCGCTGACATCAAAACCGACCTCGTTCATCAAAGCGATCATGGGATAATTGACCGGATCAAACTGGTCATTAACGGGATTTCCAGTGCGGTTGTCGCCTGCCGAAAACACCAGCAATTCAGGATAAATAGTCCTCAAACTATCCACCATCGTGGCGAATTTCGGGAATTGGTCGATACTGGAGTGCATGTCGTTCACCGCGAGGATGTTCACCTCTATTTCACCAGAAGGATCCGCCATTTTCACTTCCTTGGCTTTTTGTTTGCAGCCCATTAGGAACAGCCCCAAAGCCGTCAAGATCATTATGGATTTTCTTATCTTCATTTCATTGTGTTTTTATGATAATAGTCGCAAATTGTTGTGATTCCGCACGTTTCGCATTTCGGCTTTCGGGCAAGGCAGACATAGCGGCCATGCAGGATGAGCCAATGGTGCGCCTTCGAGACGACCTCTTGGGGCAAGTGCGCCACCAAAACCTTTTCCGTCTGCAACACGTTTTTCGAGTTTTTGGCAAGGCCGATGCGGTTCGACACGCGAAAGACGTGCGTGTCGACCGGCATGGCGGGCTGCTGGAAGGCAACTGCCATCATCACATTAGCCGTCTTGCGCCCCACGCCTGGCAACTTCTGCAGTTCTTCCAAAGTATTGGGAACCACGCCGTTGAAGTCGTGCATCAAGGTTTGGGCCATGCCCAACAGGTTCTTGGCCTTGTTGTTGGGATAGGAGATGCTTTTAATATAGGTGTAGATTTCGTCAGCGGACGTGGCGGCCATGTCGTGCACCGTCGGGAAACGCCGAAACAGCGCTGGCGTGGTCATGTTCACGCGCTTGTCGGTGCATTGCGCAGAAAGGATGACCGCCACCAGGAGCTGATATGGATTTTCGTAATGCAGTTCCGACTCGGCCACAGGCATGTGTTCCGAGAAATAGGCCACAAAAGCGTCGTATTTCTGCTGTAACTGGGACTTCATCAAATTATATCCCCTTGCTCATCAACGAGAACGCCCCAGCTGACCGCCGTCATCTTGTCGCCCTCGAAGAAGAAATCGACGAGCGCGTCCTCGAAAGAAACGCGAAGTTCGCCTTCTTCCAATTCCTCTTCCAACTCCGTGAAACCATTGGCATTCATCAACTTGACGACTTCATCCTTCTTGAGGTCGAACACCTTCTTGCCATAAAGCGTGGCTTCTTTGTTCTCCGTCTCGAAGCATGCCACCACCGATTTGGTGATGCCTTCAAAATAGATGTTGGTCTCGAGGCTGTCATATTGGTAGAAAATGGAGCGGTTGCCCGTTTCCTCCATGTCGCTCAGCTCCTCGTAGAAGTCGGGCATGTTCAGCAGCTTGACCGTATCGTCAAGCGTCATTCCGAAAGGGATTTCGCCGTACCCTTTCAACGGCATGATGGTAAAGTTCTGCATATCGATTTCAATTCAAATTCAGGCGATAAAAGTACGGTATTTTTCCATGCCTCCAACTTTTTTTGCACAATTTAGAATCATTCAAACCGAATCGACTTCACTGGGCTGATGCGGTTGATGACCGAAGTGGGAATCAGCAGCATCAACACCCAAAGCAAAAACGTTCCTAAATTGATGAGTATCACCGTGGTAAGATGCAATTCTATCGGCACGGACGACAAGTAATAAGTCGCGGCATCCAATTTGACGAAGCCCGTGTAATGTTGTAAAATGCAGAAGCCCAAACCCACAATATTGCCAATCAGCATCCCGATAAGCAGAATGCGCAACGAGCGACGCAAGAACACCTCGCGGACGAACTTGTTGCTCGCGCCCATGGCCTTAAGCAAGCCGATGGTGGATGTGCGTTCAATGATGATAATCAGCAACATACTGATTACCGTGATGCCCGCCACGAGCAGCATCAGCGCCATGATGAGCCATACGTTGGTGTCGAGCAAGTCGAGCCAGTCGAAGACCTGCGGATTGCTCTCGCGAGCCGTGTAGGAGGCCAAGTTGGCAGGCAGGGAATAATACAGCCTATCGCTGACTTCATCGGCCAATCCATTGTCGTTCAGCCATATTTCAAGCAGTCCGGCCTCGTTTTCGGCCCATCCGTTCAGCTTGCGGATTTGGTTGAGGTCGGCAAAGACGAAACGCTCGTCAAACTCGTGGAGCCCGGTCTCAAAAACGCCCGCAACAGTGAACTTACGGCCTCGCGCCTGCATGTCCTTGTCGATGAACCACACGCGCACATCGTCGCCCACATGGAGCAGCATCTTGTCGGCAACCACCTTGGAGACCAACACCTCGGTTGAACGTTCACCGGATTGGTACTCAGGCGTTTTGCCTTCCAACAGGCAGTTGCGGAAATAGCCCCAGTCGTAGTTTTCGTCCACGCCCTTAAGCACTACGCCTTGTATCTCGTCGTCGGTCTTGATCATGCCTGCCTTATTGGCCACCATCTGGTAATGGCTGATGCCTTCGATGGAGTTCAACCTGCTGATTAACAGCGAATCCAATTGAAACGGAGTCTCCTCCACTGACTCGTTTTTGTCCAACGACTGCACATGGATTGGGGCCACGAAGCCGATGACCTTGTCGCGAATCTGGTTCTTGAAGCCCACCACGACCGCCCAGGCGATGAGCATCACCGCGATGGCCAAGGCCACGCTCGTGACGGCCAATCGCATCACCGTCGAGGAAAGGTTTTCCTTCTGGAGCGAAAAAATACGGTCTGCTATGAATTTTTGGGCGGACATTTTGCCTTTTCAATTGAAATTGACCGCAAAAATACAAACATTTTGGGAAACGGCGAAACGATTTCTTGCGACGGCAAATCGCATATTCAGCCCACCAAATACTCCCCAATGGTCATCGTGTCGCGGTCGAACTGCACCCCCACTTTGACGACCTCGCGGCCCTCGGTCTGGTATGGCAACGCATAACCCTTGCCGTTGATTTGGTCAAGGGCTTCTTGGGCTGTGCCGTTCACCTTCAGCTCAAAGACCCATGTCGTTTCGGGCATCTGCACCACGAAGTCGATGCGACCATTAGCGCACTTCACCTGGGTACGTGCATACACGTTTAGCATGTTGAATATCAACCAGAAAGTGTATTCATAGAAACCTTCGTAGTTCTTCACCTCGGCCAATTTCTTCTGGAAGCCTTCGACGTAAGGTATGCCCGCGAGGAAGGCCTTCATCTCTTGCATGGCCGCGTCAAGGTCGTTGCGTTTCAAGGCTCGCCAGAACTTCAAGGCGAAGCCATCTTGCACCCGACTGCTGTCCAACCCGATATAGGAAGGAATCAACCCATCAATAAGTCCCACCCTGACTTCCTTGTTGGGGATGGAAAGAATGTATGAATCGGTCTCCTTGTCATAATCCTTGATGGTGATGTAGCCGCTTTGGTAGAGCAGGGGCAAGGCGTTCTCCATGGCCTCCGTCGGGCGGTCGAAAGCCGAGGCCGAAGCCTCAATCCACTCCATCGTGGTGATGTCCGTGCGGAAATGCTGCATCTGGCGGATAAGGAAAGTCGGGGTGCCGCTCTCAAACCAATAGCTGGCTATTTTTTTCAGGCCGAAGCACTTCAACAGACTGAAAGGGTTATAGATATCGGGCGAAACATCCGCAAAACGATAACCATCATATTGCAGTTTCAGTTTGGCGTGCATCTCTTCAGGCGTACATTCGTACTCTTGTGCCAGCATGGCAATGTCGGGGGCCATGTCTGTGGCAAACTCTTCCTCGGTAATGCCACAGATGGCAGCATACTTCTTATGCATCGACACATTGGTGAGGTTATTGATGGTGGAGAAGATACTCAGTTGGCTGAACTTGGTGATGCCCGTGATGAAACAGAACTTTATCTTTGCCTCATTGGCCTTCAACTGGACATAGAACTCCTGCATCACGTTGCGGAACTGGTCAAGCAGTTCTTTGTCGTGAAGTTTGTCCAAAAGAGGGGCGTCATATTCATCGACGACGACAACCACCTGCTTGCCGGTCATCATAAATGCACGATGAATGATTCCACTGAACTGGCCACCTGGGGATGTTTCATATTCTCCGCTTTCTCCATAGACGGCCTTAAAAGGCTCCAGCAGACGCATAAGCACATTCCTCAAACCCTCAACGGTGGTCTCGGCCTTGGTCACGCTCAAATCCAAATGGATGACGGGATAGCTTTCCCATTCCTTCTCCAACGCCATGATTTTCAAGCCTTCGAAAAGGTCTTTGCATCCTTGGAAATAGGAATCCAAGGTTGTGGTGAGCAAGCTCTTGCCAAACCTGCGTGGGCGACTGAGGAAGATATATTTGGCTTCATGTGCTAAGTTCCACACGAGGTCTGTCTTGTCAATATACACATATCCACCCTTCCTGATTTCCGAAAAGGTCTGGATTCCAATGGGATATTTTCGTTCTTGCATGGCCTTGACGTGTTTTACTGTGCAAAAATAGCAAAATTTTCCGGCTTGATGGAATTTAGGCCCGACATTTGCAGTATTTTCTATAATTTTGCAAAGGCAAAAACAAACCCAAATGAAACGACAAGTCTTTTCAATCGCTTTGCTCTTGCTGGCTTTCATGCCACTTGCCAAGGCTCAAATCTTCAAGATGGACGACAGACCCCAATTGCAGTTCATCGACAAGGCGCACTATGTCTCGGCAGCCTTGCAAATGGATGATTATCTGCCACTTCTACAAGGAAAACGCATCGGCATCGTAGGCAACCAGACCAGCATCGTAAGTGAAACGCATTTGGTTGACACCCTGCTTTCGTTAGGTATCGACGTGTGGAAGATCTTCACGCCCGAACATGGTTTCCGTGGCACCGCCGACGCCGGAGCCAAGGTGAACAGCGGCAAGGACGAGAAAACGGGCCTCCCCATCGTGTCGCTCTACGGCAAGACCAAGAAACCCACGCCCGAAATGCTTCAAGGCATCGACTTGATTCTCTTCGACTTGCAGGATGTTGGCGTGAGGTTCTACACTTACATCTCCACCATGAGTTATGTCATGGAGGCCGCCGCCGAAAACAACATTCCCGTCATCGTCCTCGACCGACCTAACCCCAACGGCTTTTATGTGGACGGTCCCGTGTTGAAGACCGAAAACTCCTCGTTTGTTGGTTTGCACCAAGTGCCCGTAGTCTATGGCATGACCATCGGCGAGTACGCCAAGATGGTGAACGACGAGGGCTGGCTGAAAAACGGCATTCGCTGCGACCTCACCGTGATACCTATTAATAATTACAACCGCAACGCCATCTATGAGCTTCCCGTGCGCCCCTCGCCCAACCTGCCCAACTGGGAGTCGGTCTATCTCTACCCCACCCTTTGTTTCTTTGAGGGCAGCATCGTCAGCATCGGACGCGGCACCGAGACACCTTTCCAAATCTACGGTCACCCCAGCATGAGAGGCAGCTACACCTTCACGCCTAAAAGTACCACTGGAGCCTCACAGCCTTTGCTGGAAGGACAACGTTGCCGTGGCGAGAACTTGGTTGAATTTGCACACGATTTCACCCACAACATCAATCAGTTGCAACTTGATTGGATTATTGAGGCTTATCAACAATTAAAGGATAAAGGTTTCTTTACCAACTATTTCCGCTTACTCTCTGGCGACAAGCATTTGCAACGCGACATCGAAAGCGGCAAGACAGCCGACGAAATACGCGCCTCATGGCAGAAGGATCTGGAGACGTTCAAGTCGATTCGGTCGAAATATCTTTTGTATTGATTTGTTATCCAAAAGTTAATTCGAGAATCCACGCGAACTCCTTATAAGCCAGTGTCTCCGAAAGGTCGCGCAAGGCCTCGCCCATGGAGCGGTAATACCATTCGATGTCAGCCTTTCCGTTGGGCGCATGGAACAACTTCCACGTCGCATCGCCATAGAGACGATAGTCACGCGCAATACCCCTCAAGTTGGATAGCTTGTCGCCAATGGCCACCACCTTGCTGTCGTAAGGTGCCGCTGCGAGTTGTTCGACTTGCTTGGTTCTCTTCTCCCTCCACGAGAGATGCTCTGATGCAGGAGCCGTCTCATGTTGGACAAGCATCGCCACTCTATCACCAAACCTTTCCCGAATCTGTTCGAGGGTAACATCGGTGTCCTCGACGGTGTCGTGCAAAATGGCCGCAGCCAACATCTCAGGGTCGTTGGTGATACTGGCCACAATGCTTGCCGCCTCCATCGGATGGATGATGTAAGGATAGCCTTTGCAGCGGCGTTCCGTATTATGATGCGCTTCGATGGCGAATTTGGCGGCTTCATCGAACAGCGTGGTTTCCAGTGGGTTGTTCATACCAAATTGATTTTCTTTGCTTGCTCGTGGATGCGTTGGGCACGTTGTGCGTTGTAGTTGCTTTCGCCATAGAGGGCGACAAAAAGGCGCATGAGGCCAGCTTCGCCAAAGCCCTGCCTGAGGATGGCAACGATGCAGATGTTTTGCAAGGCCACCGAATAGGCCACGATGTCCAAGCCCGTGCCGGCCAACTGTATGAGTGCCAATTGGTAAGCCGCGTCCTCGTGTTCGTTGCGAAGCCTTACGATGTCGCCGATGGTCTTCATGCCCATATTGAGCAATACGTTGTAATAAGGCATGAGGCTGTCCTCGTAAAGCTCGGCTTGGTTGATGCCGGCGATTTTCTCGGCAAGCCGCTTGAAAGGCCTCAGTTCGAGGAAGCTACGGAACGTGTCACCGTTGAGCGGCACCTCGTCGAAGTTGCCGCTTGCCACGAGCGACTGCACATTGCGCCGGTAGTCGTTGATTTCCTTGCGGATGCGGCTGAACTGCTCGTCGGCAAGTTCCAACATTCCGGCCAGGCGGCTCATGTTGCGCTGATACTCGACGGGTATCTCCACCTCGCTCTTGTAGCCCATGTCGTGGTACATGTTGGCCCAAACGTGCTGCAAGGTGCTGCGCATCTGGAGCTCGAAGCGGATTTGGTTCAACTCGGGCATAGCCGGGTCGTGGTGCATCGCCTCGGGAATACGGCAAATGTAGTGCAGCGACATATAGCCAAAACGGTCGATTTCGAGCATCTTGCGCTTGTCGACGGAGTTCTCCCAGTCGATGTCGAACATTTGTTCGACAAGGGCCGAGATGAGGTCGACCTCGTCGCTGTAGAACGTGATGACACGCACGCCGAGGATGTCGGTGAGGTCGTCCAAGGTGCGGTACTTTTGCCCTTTCAGCTCCAGTTTCCCGGCGAGGCTCTTTTCCGTCTTGATGCGCGACTCGAGTCCGGCCACGAGGATGTGGTTTTCGTCCAAGCAGTCGTTCAACCGCTTGGTTACTACGGTTTTCATCTTCTCGAAAACCGGCTGCTTCTCGCGATATTCGTCGAGGATCATCTCGCAATGCATGTCGAGTTTCATGGCCAAAGGGGGTTTCAGAGGATGGTGATGATGTTGGAGAATCCGGTGATGTCGAACACTTCCTTGACCATCGGGTTCATGTTGCGCATGACCATCTTGCCGCCACGTGCGCTGACGCTTTTTTGCAGCAGTAGGAACATACGCAGCCCTTGCGACGAGGTGTAGGTCATGCCCGTGCAGTCGATGTCGATGTCGGGTTTCTCGCCTTCCATCAGCGGCTGGATGTCGGCTTGGAATTGGTCGGCGTTGCTTGTGTCGAGCCTGCCGTTGAGAACGACGAGGGTCTTTTCTTCTTTTTTGTCTATTGTTATTTCCATGTTTTCGTAATATTAACTTTCACCGCTAACTAACTTCTTCATTGTCAGCACATTGTTTCCGTCCTCATAGCGATAGTTGATGCTGTCCATCATCTGCTTGCAGAGGTAGATGCCGAGGCCGCCGATGTCGCGCTCGTTGGCCGAGAGGGTGACGTCGGGGTCGTCTTTTTCCAGAGGGTTGAACGGCACGCCCGCGTCGCGCAGCTCGATGGTGAGCATGAGCGAGTCGTGGTCGAGGCTTGTGCCGGCCTCAAGCCAGCCGATGCCGCCTTCGTTCGCGTTGCGCCACACGTTCTCGACGGCCCCCCCCACCGAAAGCCCCGTCTTGAAACGCAGCGCCGCCGCC
>ODAI011396523.1_pt1 | contig 23024 bp, 21 predicted proteins | sample 1539321 | NCBI WGS metagenome assembly ODAI01 (sample SAMN02144231, study PRJEB22623) | gut metagenome | biome: sheep rumen | host: Ovis aries | place: New Zealand | reverse complement strand
CTGAATGGCTCTTTTGGAGGAGGCCGGGGATCGAAGGGGCAGAGCCCCTCGCATAGCCTTCACTTTACGATAACACAAGTTCCAGCGGTCTTCCCGCGTATACTGGAAGTGCGATAGCGGTACGGTTCCCTGATTGGCAGGCTCCCCCGGTATCGGCACTATCGATGCACGCGGGAAGAATATGGCTGTCAATGGGATCGTGGAATAAATCGCAGCATCGCGCAAGGGCGCGAATGCGAGAATTTATGCCGCCGAAAGCCCATTGACAGGCATATAGCAGGAACGAGCCGAAAGGGTTAAGTATTTTATTTGGTAAATAATAAAGCCTGGGTATGGTGAATAGAATCTTGAGGGGATCCATATTTGCAGACAACCGATAGTAAAACACCGGTTCCCCCCTCCTGCCGAGAGGGGAAGCGCGTAAGCGCGGGGTGAATCGGCCCATCCTTTCTATCGGCCACTATGTCCAATCGCGGGAGCCAGCTATAAGTTATCCTCGTTGTCTATAGGAACATTAGCTTTTCCCTGCTTACCTTCTTCTCTCTTCCTGAGTTCCTCAGGGGATTTCTGTATCTCAGGAACCTGGGGAGGATTATCGATGGACAGTGGATAGATTCCTGTTGTAACGAACTGATAGAATTCGTTCGGGGACAGCATGTAAAGATCCCAGACGTATTCTTCGTTATTATAGTAGTCCATGTAGTCATCAATAACAGACTTTACCTGCTGGAATTCCGTGCAGTCCCTGATTCTGTCTTTGATGTGGTCCTTCATATGACCAAAAAAGCTTTCCTGGGGAGCATTGTCCCAGCAGTTTCCCCGGCGGGACATTGATCTCTGCAGATCAGCGTCCTCAACGATCTGTATGAAGGTCACACTTGTATAGTGACTACCTTGATCTGAATGAATCAGGGTTTCCTTATGCAGAGAAATCCCATGATCGCGCACCAGGATCTCTACGGTTTCTTTAACAAAGGCCACTTCCAGTGAATCGCTTACCACATAAGCAAGGATCTGTTTGGTATAGGCGTCCAGGATAGTAGAAAGATATGCGAACGTTCCATTGTATGGAATATAAGTAATGTCCGTCAGGAGAACATATCTCGGACCATAACATTCGAACTCCCGCTGCAGGATGTTATCCGCATAATTGCTGGTCTTGAGGGCTTTTGCCATTCTCCGGTAAGGATTTGCTTTCCGGATAGGGCAGAACAGGCTGTATTTCTTCATCAGCCGCCGGATCTTTTTGATATTCATGATCACCGGCGGGCTTAAATGAAGAAGTCCCATGTAGATACTTCTTGCCCCTTTTGCATAACCGCGCTTTTTATAGACTGTAAGAATAAGTTCAAAGTCAGCTCTGTCCTGGGATTCCCTTTCTTCTCTTGCAGGTGCAGCCTTCTTCCAGGCATAGTAGCCGGACCGGGAAACTCCCGCCATTTCACACAGGACAGAGATATTGAATACTCCCGGGGAAGATGTCAGCGTTTCATGGATCACTTCATACTTGTAGGATGCTTTTTCCATGAGCAGCCCTCCTACTTTGTATCCTTGCCGGGTCTTAATATTTTTTTTAAAAACTCTATTTCATTCCGAAGATAATAGATTTCATGCTCCATGAAATATAGCTTCTGATCATCCGGTATCTTTGAATAATCCGGATGGCTGCTGACAGCATAACTGTTGTGTTGTCCTTCACGGAAATTGCCTTCACCGGCCTGCTTCCTGATCATGGACAGGAGGCCGGAAACCCGGGTCTCTCCAAGGAGCTGACTATCATATCCCAGGGCTTCGACTATATGGCGGGGATGTTCCCCCGCCTGATAACGCTTCCAGAACTCTTTTTTGAATTCAATTGTAAAGGAAATGGTATTAGGCGATACGCTGTATGTGTACCTGTTGCTTCTGAGAATTTCCATCTCCTCCTGAGTAAAACTGCGTGAGCTCATTCCAGTCCCCTTTCTTAGACAATGAGATTATAACATTTGCGTCGGCATGTATAAAAACTCACTGTCCAGGAACGGGAATTCACGAAAATCAGCTGTCCAAAAGATGGGTTTCTTAATTGTCAGTGTCCAAAGAACAGGGTATCTCTAAAACTCGATGTCTATTTTTATGGGTATATTTTACTCACTGAAGGTGAAATGCTCGTAAAAGTGCTTAAAATAAAGGATTTCTACGAGTTCAACTTTTGTAGCAACACTATAGTCTCGATGTGCACCGTCTGCGGAAACATATCCACTGCTCTCACCCTCTGCAACGTGTACCCGTTACTGCACAGGTACCTGAGATCGCGGGCAAGGGTCGCGCTGTCACAGCTTACATAAACTATTTTCCCGGGCTTTACCGTTAATATTGCATCAAGGGCTCTTTCATCCATGCCCTTTCTCGACGGATCAAGGATCATGACGTCCGCTTGTATCCTGTCTCTGTTTGCCTGAAGATATTCCTCCGCTGCCGCACAGATGAATTCAACATTTTCCTTGTTATTTAAAGCGGCATTTTTCTCCGCGTTTCGTATTGCCTCAGGAACGATTTCTATTCCGTGTACTTCCTTTGCCATGTCGGCAAGGCACAGACCTATTGTTCCTACGCCGCAGCATATGTCCCATACCTCCTCCTTACCGGACAGATCCGCATAGGCCCTGATCACTCCGTACAGCTTTTCGGTTTGTTCATGGTTTATCTGATAAAATGATTCCGGAGATATTTCAAATACCATATTCATCAGCGTATCTCTGATAGTCTCGCTGCCCCATAGAGTAATGGTCCTTTTTCCGAGGATGACATTAGTTCTTTCATTATTTATATTGACGCATATGCTCCTTATGCCATTTACCTTTATCAGTTCCTTTACCAGCTCATTCTCAAAGGGTATCTGCTCTGCTTTCTCCCCGGCCGAATTTGCGTTTACCGAACCTTTTACTGAACCGCTTCCGGAGCGGGTCACGGCGTCAGCTCCGTTGACGATAATACAGACCATTATTTCACCGGAGCAAGCCCCCTTTCTTATCAGGATATGTCTTATCAGTCCTGTTCCGGTTTCCTCATCATACGGTTCTATTTTGTATTTCCTGAAGTGTTTCAATAAAATATCAACTATTATTTTATTTTCCGACGCGCCGAGATAGCAGTCGCTGCACTCGACTATCGCATGGCTTCTGGAAATATAAAATCCTGATATAATATTACGGTTGTTATCGTAACCGACGGGATATTGCTCCTTATTCCTGTATCTGTAGGTGTCAGAGGCGCCTTCTATGGGTTCCATTATCCTGTCTGTAAACTCCGGCGTAAAGCCGCCTATCCTTATGAGATGCTCTCTGACCTTTTTCTGTTTGTAACAAAGCTGTGCCTCGTAAGACATCGACTGAAGATTACAGCCGCCGCATTTTCTGTGCAGACTGCACCGGGGTTCTGTTCTGTCGGCAGATGGTAAAAGTATCTCCTCCACTCTTGCGTAACCGTAATTCTTTTTTACCATGGTGATCCTCGCCTTTACTCTGTCACCAATAACTGTATCCTTAATAAAAAGGGTATAGCCGTTAATTTTGCCTATACCCTCTCCATTATCACTTATATCCTCGATCACAGTTTCTATGATCTGATTTTTCCTGTATTCCATTGTCATATGTCACCGGTCTTTCTGATATTCGATTCAAGGAGCTTATTAAAGCCCAGCCACCCTGTACTGGCGGCAGATTTCAGCTGCTCAGTGAAGGTCTCCATTTTGGCATCGGTATTATCAGCAAAATTCAGGGCCATAGCCTCCATTAAAGCAGGCTTCTTGGGAGACCCGAATTCATATTCGCCATGATGAGCCAGAATGCAGTGCTTTACCTCACTGGCCAGCCTTTCCGGAAAACCATCGATCGCCTTTATTTTTTCGGCGATCATTTCACTTCCCATTACTATATGTCCCAAAAGCTGCCCGTCATCCGTATAATCGTTAAGAGGAAAATCAGACAGCTCCTTTATTTTCCCGATATCGTGAAGCATTGCCACTGACAAAAGCAGGTCTCTTTTCAGCAGGGGATACGCCTTGCAGTAAAATTCACAAAGCCTTGTAACACTCAAAGTATGCTCTAAAAGACCGCCTATAAACCCATGATGTACCGACTTGGCGGCGGAGCTTCTTTTGAACCTGTCCGCAAAGCCCTCGTCGTCTTTGAAAAATGAGCTGCAGAGCCTGTTAAGATAAGGATTTTTTACAGAATCTATATAAGATATAAGCTCTTCATACATAGTGTCTATATTTTTTTCGGAGACAGGCAGGTAATCTTCAGGATAATATTCACCCTCCCTTGCCTTCCTTACCCTTGAAACACTCAGCTGAAGCGCAGAATTGAACTCCTTGACAAGCGCATTGATCTCGACATAATCAAGTGCTTCAAAATCCTCTATCCCGGCGGAATTAGGGTCCCATATCTTTCCCTCTATGGTCCCTGTCCTGTCCTGAAGGATTATATTATCATATGGCTTTCCGGCCTTTGTAACAGCAGACGTTTTCTGCTTTACAAGATAAATGCCCTTAATATTATCACTTTCGTGAAATGCTTCAATAAACTTCATTAATGATCCTTTCAAAGCTGTATTTTATACTCAGAGCTTCCCCAATACCACCTCGTAGGAAATGTCTACATATTCCTCCCGGCCCATACGCTTTATGGTCACGGCGGTAGTATCCTTAGGCTGACACTTAAGCATGGCCTCCCTGTAATCCGTAAACGAGGAGATTTCATTAGTGCCGAGCTTTACTATCACATCCCCGTTCTGAATGCCTGCCTTCATTGCGGGAGAATCTGAAACCACCTGAGTCACATAGGCTCCCTTGGGTATATCATAGGCCTCAGAGATCTCATCGGTAACATCTGTCCCCTGTATACCCAGACAGGCTATATCCTGACCGTTAAGGATTTTTTCTATGGTAGACTTAAGATCTGAAATTGAGTACGCCCGGATAAGGTTTTTAATATCCGGATTATTCCCGTCATGACAGATAATTCCCAATATCTTCCCGTCAAAATCACATAATATCCCGCTGGCATTGGTCGATCCGTAAATATCCGTCGTAAGTAAGGAAACATTACTGTCGATCTTATCAACAACGATGGAGGAGGAGGTGATCTGCCCGATTGCTATCGAATCAATGACCCCTATAGGATCCCCGATCGCTATGACGGGCTTTCCCTTTACAGACCGTGCTCTGCTGTTGCCAAGCTCTGCCATCTTATAGCTCTGTCCCGTACCCTCCTCGATCCTTGAAAGCTCTATCGCCGCAACGGAAAGTCCGGTATTTTTATCGGATTTTTTAAGGACTGCAGGGTACCTGTTCCCATCATAAAAGGTGACCTGTATATCATCCGCCTCTTCTATCACGCTGGTCCTTACGAGTATCAGCAGCTCCTTTCCGTTATCGGCAAGGATAACGCCGCTGGTCTGGTCCTTGCTTTCATAAGGGTTTTGAAACCAGTCCCTGTCTGAATGAACAGCTGTCACGGTCACGATGCACTTCTTTATCTCATCCGCTACGTCCTCTATCTTCTGATAGAGCAGGGTATAATCATTTATTTCAAACTGCTTATCCACGACAGAGCCTGCCTGTATCGACTGTCCTGAGATAGTAACGGCTACATCCTCCTTTGAGTCGGGATCCTCCTGCCCGCTGCTGTCTTCATTAGCGTCAGGCTCCTCCGTCAGCACCTCGTCATTCAAAACGGCCTGAGTAACTGTGTTTTCCTCCGGCCCGTCCTTATGTTCGTAAGCGTCATCCTTAACGGCTTCGCTGTCATCACCATTATCTGTAGGATCGGGCTCCTTATTGTCAGCTTCCTTATCCTTCTCTTCGTTATAGACAGCAGTATCAGCAGGACTTGCCGCCTTATCCTCTTTGACAGCACCTTGCAGCGTACCATCAGCCGGGGCCGCAATTTCGTCATTATCTGCCGGCTCCTTCAGTTTAATAAAATTAACCTCATTGGCAGAGACAAATTCCTCTACCCTGGGCAAAAGAAGGACATAGGTAAAAGAGGCTACGACACCGAACAGAACAGCCAGAAAAAAAGTAAAAAGGACCTTCAGGAACACTCTTCTTTTATTGACAGGACGTTTTTTTATGGTTTCAGAGATAAATTTATAGGATTCATCAGGATTATTAGCAGGATCCATGAAACAACCTCACCTTGATGACTGGCAGAAGCAGCACCTTTACAGCACCGTAAAACCGCTTCCGCGAATGGTATCATTATAAGCAACAGTTCACCTGGTAAAACTGCTATCATTATAACGTATTCATTTTCAAGATACAACCCTGGCTCATTGCTAAAAAGGATGGTTTCTGATAAACTTACATTATGAATATCAATGCCAGACAAACACTTGAGCTTGAAAAGATCCTCGATATGCTTGCCGATAAGGCCTCCTCCCAGGCAGGAAAGGAGATGTGCAGAAAACTCCTTCCCTCTTCAAAGCCTGAGGTCATTGAGGTTATGCAGACCGAAACGGAGGATGCTTTGAACCGGCTCATTAAAAACAGTGCCGTATCCTTCACTTCCTCCATAGATATACGTGACTGCCTTTCCGGCCTTAAAATAGAGCGTACCTTAAGCATTCCGGAGCTTCTTAAGATATCAGGCCTTCTGGAAGCCACCGCAAGGATCATAGCCTACGGACGAACGGATACGGAGGATTCCCTGACCCGTTATTTTGATATGCTCAAGCCCCTGTCGGAGCTTAAGAATGAGCTCGACCGCTGCATAATATCCGATGAGGAATTAAGCGATGACGCAAGCAGTACGCTCAGGCAGATACGCAGGCAGATACAGCTTACAGGGGACAGGATCCACTCCGAGCTGACCCAGATGGTCAATAAGCGGTACAGGTCATATCTTCAGGACAGCGTTATCACAATGCGGGGAGGCCGCTACTGCATTCCTGTGAAGGCGGAGTATAAGGCCAGTGTCCCGGGACTGGTCCATGATCAGTCCTCTACCGCCTCTACTTATTTTATCGAGCCTGCTGCCATAGTAGAATTAAACAACAGGCTCAGAGAGCTGTCCATCTCTGAGCAGCAGGAAATAGCTGAGATCCTCAGGGGGCTCAGTCTTAAATGCAGCAGCTGTGCGGATGAGCTTGCGACCGATACAAAAACACTTATAAAGCTTGATTTTATCTTTGCCAAGGGCTTTCTTGCGCTTGATATGAATGCCACAAGGCCTGTCTATAACACGAAAGGCATCGTAAGGCTCAGGAAGGCCAGGCATCCTCTTTTGAACAGGGCTTCTGTGGTTCCGGTGGATATAAGGATAGGCGAAGACTACAGCATGCTTATAATAACCGGTCCCAACACAGGCGGTAAAACGGTAGCCTTAAAGACCGCGGGGCTTTTATCGCTCATGGGACAGGCAGGCCTTCATATTCCTGCACTCGACCGTTCCGAGTTGTCCGTTTTCAAAGAGATATATGCTGATATCGGTGACGAGCAGAGCATTGAGCAGAGTCTTTCGACCTTTTCGTCTCACATGACTAAGATCGTTGAAATACTTAAAAAGGCTGATAAGCACTCTCTATGCCTCTTTGACGAGCTCGGAGCGGGAACCGATCCGGTTGAAGGCGCGGCCCTTGCTATGGCCATCCTTTCGGAGCTTCATCATAAGGGCGTTACCACGATCGCCACCACCCACTATTCTGAGCTTAAGATATATGCGCTGAAAGAAAAGGGAGTGGAGAACGCAAGCTGTGAATTCGATATAGATACCCTTTCTCCTACCTACAGGCTGCTGACAGGGGTTCCCGGAAAGAGCAACGCCTTTGCCATTTCAAAAAAGCTCGGCCTAAGCGACAGGATCATCGATCAGGCCAGAAAGCAGATAAGCAGCCGCGATGAAAGCCTGGAGGATGTCCTGTCCCGCCTCGAGGACGAAAGGCTCAGCCTGGAGAGAATAAGGGATGAAATAGCTGCCGAGAAAAAGGAGCTTGACCTCCTTAAGGAGGAATACAAAACCAGGAACAAAAAGCTTAACGATCAGCGTGAACGCCTTCTTAAGGGCGCCAGGGAGGACGCGGCGGAAATACTTAAGGAAGCAAAGGCCGCGGCAGACGACGCTATCCTTACCTTCCAGAAATCCGGGTCCATCCGCGAAATGGAAAAGAAGCGTGATTCGGTCAGGAATATGCTGTCCGATATCCGCAGGGACAGCTCTGACATTATCGCCCCTCAGAAAAAGAAAAATGCAAACAGGCCTCAGGACTTTACTCCGGGAACTGACGTAAGGATAATTTCCATGAACTTAAACGGCCATGTGCTCTCAAAGCCCGATCAGAAGGGAAAGCTTTTTGTTCAATGCGGGATCATGAAGATAGAGGCAAACCTTAAGGATCTGGAGCTTACGGAAAAAAAGGCCGCCAGGGAAGCACCGGCCCCGGGCACCGGCTCATACGGGTTTTCCAAGGCTTCAACTATCTCCCCTGAGATCAACCTTATCGGGAGGACAACGGATGAAGCCCTTACGGAGCTTGACAAATATCTCGATGATGCTTATCTGTCCCATTTAAGCAGTGTAAGGATCGTTCACGGAAAAGGCACCGGAGCCCTCAGAAATGCCGTATGGAGGCAGCTTAAAAGGTTAAGCTATATCGAATCCTTCCGGCTTGCCGAATATGGCGAGGGAGATGCCGGCGTAACAATAGTAAATTTCAAGTAGGAAAAGACTATGGCAAATAAACAGAAAATTCTGATAGTTGATGATGACGCAAATATCGCTGAGATAATCTCACTTTATCTTACAAAGGAATGCTTTGATACAATGGTGGCGCAGGACGGAGAGGCGGCACTTAAGGCCTATGAGACCTATTCTCCGAACCTTATCCTTCTCGATCTTATGCTTCCCGGGATTGACGGCTATCAGGTGTGCAGGGAGATAAGGAGCAGATCCATGACTCCCATAATCATGCTATCGGCAAAGGGCGAGGTATTTGATAAGGTCCTCGGGCTTGAGCTTGGCGCGGATGATTACATAGAAAAGCCCTTTGATTCAAAAGAGCTTGTCGCGAGAGTAAAGGCTGTGTTAAGGCGGTCCGGTACGTTAAAGAGTGATGTAAAGGAAGCCGACGTTAAATCCGTGGAGTACCCGGATCTTACCATTAACCTTACGAATTATTCGGTCATATATTACGGCAGGTCAATAGAAATGCCGCCTAAGGAGCTTGAGCTGCTTTATTTTCTCGCCTCCTCCCCTAATCAGGTGTTCACGAGAGAACAGCTTCTCGATCATATCTGGGGTTATGAATATATAGGCGATACCAGGACTGTCGACGTACATATCAAAAGGCTTCGCGAAAAGATCAAGGATCATGAGATGTGGCGTCTGTCGACCGTATGGGGAATAGGCTATAAATTCGAGGTACGATAAGGGGATCGAACAATTAACCGGAAATGAAGCATTCAATCTACATTAAATTCATTATAGCTTACCTTGTCTTCGGACTGCTTGGGTTTCTGGCTGTTACCTTCGTGTCTTCACATCTGATCCTGAGCGACCTGATCAGCTATAATGCCAACACCCTGTATAAGGAAGCGAACCTGATATCCAATAAGTATTCGGAGAGCTTAAACGATGTTCTCCTCTCCGCTGACGATATCAGGACCCAGCTTGAGGCAATGGAAAACTTTACCTCTGCTACGGTATGGATACTGCGCAGGGACGGAACGCTTATATATGATTCCGGCAGTATCGAGCCCCCTCAGGAGGAGAATGTTATCGTAAACGGTTTTGACCCTACCGATACGGGAAGCAAAAACTATATGACCGGCAGGTTCTACGATATGTTTCCCGAGGATATGCTTTCGGTCCTCTCCCCTGTCAATTCCGGTTTTCAGGTGATGAGCTATGTGGTCATACACACGCCAATGAGCGCGATCTACGCCCGCTCCAACGAGCTTCTGAATATAGTTTATATCTCCGCGGCGATCATCTTCCTCTTTTCGCTCATCATACTCTTCACCTTTACGGTAGTGGTTTTCAGGCCCGTAAGAATGATCGCTGCGGCTACCAAGGAATATGCGGGAGGCAATCTTGATTATAAGCTGGAGGTATCGGGCAATGATGAGATCGGACAGCTTTCCGACTCCCTGAATTATATGGCTAACAGGCTGTCGCAGGCCGGGGAGGATCAGAAGAAGTTCATTGCTAACGTATCTCACGACTTTCGTTCGCCGCTGACCTCCATAAGAGGATACCTGGAAGCGATGGTTGACGGGACGATCCCTCCTGAAATGCACGAAAAGTATATAAAGATCGTTCTTAACGAAACGGAGAGGCTGACAAAGCTCACCAACAGTCTTCTTTCCCTTAATAATCTGTCGGATAAGGGAATGCTTCTTGAGATCACGGATTTTGATATCAATAACACGATCAAGAAAACAGCCGAGACCTTCGAGGGTATCTGCAGGAAGAAGAAGCTTAAATTCAATCTTCTTCTTACAGGTGATGCTCTGTACGTTTCCGCGGATATGGGTAAGATCCAGCAGGTGCTTTATAACCTGATAGATAACGCGATCAAATTCAGCAATCCCGACTCTGTCATCAAGCTTGAGACCACCGAAAAAAACGAAACCGTCTTCGTTTCGGTGAAGGACGACGGAATAGGGATCCCCAGGGAGAACCTGAAATACATATTCGACCGTTTTTACAAAAGCGATATCTCAAGGGGAAAGGACAAGAAGGGCACCGGTCTCGGACTGGCAATAGTAAAGGAAATAATTACCGCGCATAACGAGAATATCAATGTTATCAGTACCGAAGGAGTGGGGACCGAGTTTATCTTCACACTTCCACGGTCCAGAAATTACGATTAGGCACCGGAGCACATTTTACTGCTGTTCCCAGCTCAGTCTGTGAAGGCTCCCTTTTTTGCTGAGCATTTCAAAGCAATTCTGCCTTAAAGCCTCATACAGGATAATGGCTACCGAGTTTGACAGATTCAGGGATCTTGTATCTCCGAGCATGGGGATCCTTATGCAGTTTTCCCTGTTCCCTACAAGCAGCTCCTCCGGTATGCCCGCGCTCTCCTTACCGAACATGATATAGGCGTCCTTGCCGTATTCAACCTCGGTATAGCTCTTTTCGGCCTTGGTGGTAGCCATGAACAGTCTGGGATTTCCGTTCGACTCAAGAAAGTCCTGCAGATCGATATAGCGTCTGTAATCGACCCTTTCCCAGTAATCCATCCCGGCCCTCTTAAGGCTTTTTTCATCGAGATGAAAGCCCAGAGGATCTATGAGATGCAGCCGCGCTCCGGTTGCGACACACGTCCGTCCTATGTTCCCGGTATTTGCGGGCATTTCCGGCTCCAGGAGTACTATATTGATCATTTTCCCGTACCGTTCTTTTTCCTGAGCTTCTCCACATAATCAGAAAGCCGTCCCATAGCGGTCTTAAGCTTTTCCAGGGAATAGGCGTAGGATATCCTTATGAAACCCTCCCCGCTGTCTCCGAAGGCGGAGCCCGGAACCACGGCAAGGTTTTCGGCATCCAAAAGCGAAAAGGCAAATTCCTCGGAGGTCATCCCGAATTCCCTTATACAGGGAAAAACATAGAAGGCCCCGTAAGGCTCAAAGCAGGGAAGCCCCATTTCCCTGAAAGCATACATAAGATAATTACGCCTCTGGTTATAGGATTCCCGCATTCTCTCAACATCACTGTCTCCGTTCTTCAGGGCGTCGACCGCTGCGTACTGACTGGTGGTGGGCGCACACATAATGGCAAACTGATGGATCTTGGTCATCTGCGCGATTATATCCTTCGGACCACAGGCATAGCCTAACCTCCATCCGGTCATGGCATAGGCCTTTGAAAATCCGTTTATGAGGATCGTCCTTTCCTTCATTCCGGGCAGCGAGGCAATGGAAACATGCTCTCTTCCGTAGGTGAGCTCCGCATAGATCTCATCTGACATAACATAAATATCATTATCGATGCAGATCTCGGCGATCTTTTCCAGATCGCTCCTTTCCATTATGGCTCCTGTCGGGTTGTTGGGATACGGAAGGACAAGGATCTTGGTCCTGTCGGTCATGGCCTCTGAGAGCTCCTCGGGAGTCAGCCTGAATTCATTTTCATTCTTAAGCTCTATGATCACAGGCTTTGCATCCGCTAAAATCGCACAGGGCTCATAGGACACATAGCTTGGCTGCGGGATCAGGACCTCGTCTCCCGGATCGATCATCGCCCTCATGCCTATGTCTATCGCCTCAGAGCCTCCGACCGTTATAATGATCTCATTTGCCGGATCATAGCTGACATGTATCCTGCGGCTCATATAAGCGGTTATCTCGTTCCGCAGCTCCATAAGCCCTGAATTGGAGGTATAGAATGTACGGCCCTTTTCAAGAGACCAGATGCCCTCGTCCCTTATATGCCAGGGCGTATCAAAATCCGGTTCACCCACGCCTAAGGAAATAACATCCTTTCGCTCACTTGCGATATCAAAAAATCTTCTGATACCGGACGGCTTTATCGATACTATTTTTTCTGACAGGGGATTTCTCATGGCGTTACGATCATCCTTTCATCATCTTTCCTCTCATGAAGAATGGTTCCGTGATCCTTGTATTTTTTAAGGATAAAATGCGTGGAGGTCGAAATGACCGTATCAAGGGTTGAAAGCTTTTCCGATACAAACGTGGATACCTCTCTGAGCGTCTTTCCCTCAAGGCTTACAAGCAGATCATAGCCGCCTGATATAAGATAGGTCGCCTCTACCTCAGGATATTTGTATATCCTCTCCGCGATCGAATCAAAGCCGTGCCCCCTCTGGGGTGTCACTCTGACCTCTATCAGCGCGTTCACCCTCTCGGTCGTCACCTTGTCCCAATCGATCAGGGTATGATAGCCGCAGATTATTCCTTCCTTCTCCATGGCCTCAAGCTCATTTGCCACATCCGCCTCTTCCATGCCGAGTATTATGGCAAGCTCCTTTAAATCTACCCTGCTGTTCTTTTCAATAAAGGTTAAAATCTTTTCTCTCATTGCCAATCCTCTTTTTTATAAGATCTTATAAAGCTCATCACTCACCGGAGGCTCCAGAAACCTTATGTCGTCTCCGTTTTTAACGACCCGGTCCCTTCCCTCCGTGATCCTGCCCGCCACAGCCGCATTGATCCCCGCAGCCTTCAGCGCTTTTACGACATCGTGTCCGCAGGGAGCAGTAATGAGCATTGCTCCCCCTGAGTTAAGCTCATAAGGATTTATTCCGTAAAATTCAGCGATCTCAATGGTCTCCTGCCTTACAGGGATCTCCTTAAGCTCTATGCAAAGCCCTGCCTTCGCTGAAGCGGCAAGCTCCCACAGAGCTCCGAAAATGCCTCCCTGAGAAGCATTATGCATCGAATGGATCTCAAAGCCGCGTATTGCCTCAGAATCCCCCTTTACAGATACAAGCCCGGAAAAGCTCATTGCATCCCTTACAAAGGAAGGATTAAAATGCTCCGTCAGCTCCCGCTCCTTTTCGGCTGCTATGACCGCACTTCCCTCAAGGCCGATCCATTTAGTTATCACCACATCATCTCCCGGCCTTGCTCCCCCGGGACTTACCAGCTCTCCGCTTCGCCCCCTGCCGATGCCCGTGGCCGTGATTACAGGGCGGTTGACCGCACGGCTTACTTCGGTATGTCCGCCCATTATCTGAATATTCAGCTCCTTACAGGTCTCCTCTGCTCTTCTTACTATCTGTTTAAGATCAGCTTCCCCGGTCCCATCAGGAAGAAGGATGCACAGCAAAACGCCGATGGGCTCTGAGCCCGATGCCGCTATATCGTTCACCGCATTCAGAACGGAATAATACCCGATATCCCCGAGCATAGCCGGATTACCGGAAAGCACAAGCACTTCGCCCTCCAAAGCCTTTACTGCGGCAAAATCTCCGCCGACTCCGGCACCTGTGACCAGCTCTTCTCTTCTGTGACCTATCTGCTTTAATACAGAACGTTTTAAAACGGCTTCCGGTACTTTTCCTATCCTCATGTTTAATACGCAAGTCTTTATTCTGTCTGAACGGCATTCTCCTGAGGAACCGCCTGCTGCTCCTGAGGGACCATGGCTGCAGCCAGTGCCTGAGCCGCGGCAAGTGCCTGGGCCTGTGCCGCCTGATCCACGGGAGCCGGCACCACAGGAACAAGCGCCTGCTCGCCTCTGGCCGCTGCCTGAAGATTTGCTATTGTAGCCTTTACGGTATCCAAATCACCTGTTGCTATTGACGCTCTCACCATCTCGGAAATAGCGGCGTCATCGGCCATTGTCCCGACAGACACCGTTTTGGGAGTCATCCTGTAGGTGCTCTTGTTCACCCGGCTTCTTTCGATCTCAACTCCGTTTTCCTTTACTATCTTCCACAGCTCTCCCACATAGCCTGTATGGGCGGACTGTGAGCTCATATATCCCACCGGCTGTGAGCTGTCGGCAACGATATTTACTCCCTCAGGCTCGGTCTTTGATATTTCAACGCTTTCAAATTCAACGGTACGTCCCGCGGGACGGGTCTCCACCCCGTATATGTTAAAATATACTTCCTTGCTGTCCGTTGTATAGCCCTCTATATATATGGGATTATCCAGATTGTTTGTAAATTTGAAATCCTTTGCGGTCCCTGAGATCGCGGCATCAGAGGAAAGGTCCACGTAGGTGACTATCATTGAATGATTATATCTCTCATCCACCTGAAGCTCAGCCCTTAACACCGCGTTGTAAAGGGTGGAGCTGACCTGGCATATCCCTCCTCCCAGGCTCTCTACGACTATCCCGTTGGCATAGGAGCCGGCAAGAAAATATCCGTTCTCTTCGGTAAAGGGACTTACGGTCTCATACACGGAAAACTGGTCGCCCGGATAGAGCATGGTACCGTTTATCAGTCTGGTGCCGTTTTTTACATTGCCCGAACGGTCAGAGCCCGAGGAAGAGAAGCTGGTATGATAGCTTCCCAGGACATCCTTCATCATGGCAAAATCCTCGTCCGTCCCTCTAGGGGCAGTGATCTCCATTTCAAGCTCTATGGTCTCCGGTGAACCGTCAAAATCGCTCATGGCGGCCATTATCCTGTCTGCCGAGGCATCCTCCTTCACCGCGACTCCTTCGGTACCCTCCTTAAGCACGGTAAAAGCGCCGTTCTCATGCCTCACCCTGGGATTTACCGGCTGTACATTGTATTTCTCCGCCAGCCTCGAAACTATGCTCCTGACCTTTGAACTGTCACAGGACAGCTCCAGCTCATATACCCGGTTATCATGTGCTATGTCCTTTAAGGTCTTATATCTTACCACTATATTTCCTGATCTGCCGAGGCTTACCGCCTCCTCCAGCAGCTCCCTGTTTGACCACTCAAGACCCAGCTCTCCCGCAGTAACCGATGAAGGCTCCCTGTCCCCGGCAGTCAGGGATATCTGTGTTTCCTTAAGTCCGTCAACATATTCCGAAACGGCAGCCTCCGCTTCGATGTAATTTTTCCCGGAAAGCTCTACAGGACCGGCATATACTCCCTCCGGGATCCTGCTTGTAAGGTCCATGGAAAAATGAGAGCCGGCGCTGTTATTAAAGGAAGGCTCCTCGGCAAAGGAGATCACCTCAGTATCCTCCTTCACCTCCGCCTCTTCCTCCTCAAGGCCTACATTCGCACCGCCTATCTTTATAGAAATATTATCGGCAAAAACTATCCTGGGATCAGACGTCAGAATCAACGTAAAAAGAAGCCCGTAACCAATGGCTCCGGCAATGAACGCTGCAAGCTTATTAACGACCCTTTTCATATTATACCCCTTTATGAGCACAGGCAATCAAGCCCTTTAAGACCCGAAGAAGCTCCCGAAGGCTTTTCAGAGCCAGGTATCCGTCCTCAGGCTTTAATAACCCCTTCCCGTATATAGTATGATCACCCCCGCCGTCAGACTATATACAGTATAACACTTTCCGGTTGAAATTGACACATAAAGTGTTATCATTTATCATATAGCAGGCAAAAAGCACGCGTTTGCCATATGACCGTGCAAATATATCCTAAACAAATGTCAATAATGTAGGAACGACCATCGCAATGACCAGTATCACTATGATTATGGCCGATACGATCTTCTTTGTCCTGCTGCTGTTAAAATTCATCATTTTATTGTCCTCATTCCGAAATTGTTCACCTGCCCGCGGCAGCCCGGGAAAAGCCTGTTCCCGAAGCTGAACGGTTTCAAGAAGGAATTATAAATGTTTTTTCCCATTTTTACAACCCTGGCTCTGCTTCTCGCATCATTTTCAGTATATATGAGACGTTCTCAGAAAAGCATGAACTCAGAGCTCAAGGAGCTTTGGGACAGAGAGCTTAAGGCAAACAGCGTGAGAAAGCAGCCTCTTACCGACATAGAATATACAGAGCTTGAGCCTGATGCCCTACCCTTTGATCCCGACACCTCAAATGACAATATCCGCGACTGTCAGAACAGGATAATGGCCCTTGCCGACAAAAGGATAGTTAATCTCTCCGGCATTTCCAACACAGAGCTCAAGCTCAGATACGGAGTCGCCAATCTTGACTACCTTTCGGCCTGTGATGAGAATTTCCTTGAGCTTGTAAAATATCTCTGGCTCTGGGCGAATGCTCTTCATGAGGAGGGAAGGCTCGATGAGGCGAAGCAGGTCCTGGAATACGGGGTGTCGATACACACGGATGTAAAAAGCCATTATAAGCTTCTTGCCGATATCTATGCCGCCGACTTTGACTTCAGGTCGATAGAGCGCATAACCGACGAGGCGCAGAAGATAACCTCCCCTAACCGCGATGCCATCGTAAAAATGCTTAAGAGCACCGATTACTTTCACGACTGAGCGGGCCGCCGTACAAAAGCCCCGCCTCATAGTGAACCTAAGGCTCATCTGCCGGTTACCGCAAAACGCTTACGCCTGCTGCCGGTTCATGTATTCCGTACAGTACCGCGTCAGCCTGCAGCGCTCGCACTGAGGCCTCTGAGCCCTGCAGATATCCCTTCCGAAAGCGATTATCTGGAGATTGTACAGTATCCAGTGATCCTCCGGCAACACCTTCATGAGATCATATTCTATCCTTTCCGGATCCTTTTCGACCGTAAAGCCCAGTCTGTTCGATATCCGCTTAACATGTGTATCCACGACTATGCTCGGATCACCGAAAATATTGCCTCTTATGACATTGGCTGTTTTCCTTCCCACCCCCGGAAGTGAGGTGAGCTCCTCTATAGTACGCGGTACCTCGTCTCCGAACTCATAGTGAAGCTTCCTGCAGCAGCCGATGATATTCTTAGCCTTGTTATGATAAAAGCCGGTGGAGCGGATATCCTGTTCAAGCTCGGAAAGCTCTGCCCCGGCAAAGGACTCTATGGAGGGATATTTCTTAAAGAGCTCCTTTGTTACGATATTTACCCTTGCGTCGGTACACTGGGCGCTCAGGATCGTTGCGATCAGAAGCTGCCACGCGGAGTCGTGCTCCAGATAGCATTTCACGTCGATACTGTACTGTTCGTCAAGTATATTGAGGATCTCCTCAGTTCTTTTTGCTGCCATGGCTATTCCACCGAAAGCCTTCCGTCAAGCATTTCCCGCATGGTCCTCCAGCCAAGCACGGCGCACTTCACCCTTGCGGGCATATGTGAGATATCCTTGAATACCATGGCCTCATCCAGCTCTTCTGTTTCCTCCTCGCCGGCCTCCCCCCGGATCATACCCATAAATATCTCATAAAGCTTAAGAGCCCGCTCCCTTTTCTCCCCGATTATCAGATCGAGCATCATATCCACGGAGGCCTGTGAGATCGCGCAGCCGCTTCCCGTAAAGCAGCCATCCTCGATGACATCCTCATCGTTGACCCTGAGTTCTATCGTTATCTCATCTCCGCAGGAGGGGTTTTTACCGTCAAGGACCAGCGAGGGATTCTCGATCCTTCCCTTGTGGACCGGTCTCAGGTTATGTTCGTTAAGGATCTCTCCGTATATGGAATTAAGTGCCATAATCATTCCTTTCTGTAAGTCTCTTACAGACCCATTACTCTTCTTATCCCGGGGATCGCCTCGGAAAGCGCCCTGACATCCTCTTCGTCATTATAAAGATAAAGGCTTGCCCGGGCAGTTGACTGTACACCGAGATGCTTCATGAGCGGCTCCGCGCAGTGATGCCCCGCCCTGACATTTATGCCGCTGCCGTCAAGGATGCTTGAAATATCATGGGGATGAACCCCGTCTATGGTAAAGGAGACTATTCCGTTGTGCTTTGAGGGATCCTCTGAGCCCTGGATGTGTACATAGGGATATTCCGTAAGCACATCCATCAGCATTCCGGTGAGCTCATCCTCTATCCTTCTTATATTATCGTACCCGACCCTGTTAAGGTATTCGATCGCCGCCTTAAGACCATAGGCGCCGGCCGCGTTCACCGTCCCCGCCTCAAATTTATGCGGAAGCTCTGCCCAGGTCTGTCCCTCAAGAGTCACGGACTCTATCATTTCACCGCCCCGAAGGAAGGGAGGCATTTTCTCAAGAAGGTCACGCCTTCCATACAGCACCCCTATCCCGAAGGGACCCATAAGCTTATGGCCGGAAAAGGCCAGAAAATCCGCTCCCAGCTCCTTTACATCGGTCTTAAGATGCGGAACCGACTGGGCGGCATCCACTACCACCACCGCTCCCGTATCATGAGCCATGTCTGCTATCCTTCTTACCGGATTCTCACAGCCTAAAACATTGGAAACATGGCCTATCGCCACCAGTTTTGTTTTTCCGGTTAGCTTTTCCTCAAGCTCCGAATCCTCTATAGTGCCGTCCTTTAGGGGCTTAAGGTACTTTACGACTGCTCCGGTCCTCTCCGCGACCATACGCCACGGCAGCATATTGGAGTGATGCTCCATTACCGAGGTCAGTATCTCGTCTCCCTCATGAAGAAAGGTCAGTCCGTAGCTGTAGGCCACAAGATTCAAGGACTCCGTGGCGTTCCTCGTAAAGATTATCTCAGAGGGCTCCGCACCTATAAGACCCGAAACCGCCCTTCTTGCCTCCTCGTAGGCCTGTGTAGCCATTACGGAAAGCTCATACAGCCCTCTTAACGGGTTAGCGTTCATAGACTCATAGAATTCCTTCTCTGCCGCTATGACACTATCCGGTCTCTGAGCGGTAGCGGCACTGTCCATATATCTGTATTTTCCGTTCCTGAATACAGGAAAATCCTGTCTGTAAGGGTTCTGACTCATCCGAAGGCCTCCTCCATGTAATGCTGTACCTTTCCGATGGAGCTCTCATCCTTAATAAGGCTTCTGACCGTATTGATCTTGGCCTTTGTCATTAAAAGCTCAGCCTCCTTCTCGCTTATTCCCCTGCTCTGCATATAGAACAGCAGCTCTGCCGACAGCCTTCCTATTGAAGCTCCGTGCGTGCCCTCCACATCGTCCTCATCACAGAGTATGACCGGGAGAGTTTTGTTCCTTACGTCCTTTGAAAGCAAAAGCGTCCCCTCCTGCTCATCTCCGCAGGCTCCCTTTGCCCCGTGCTTAAGGTCGATCGTTCCCCTGAAGGTCTTGGAAGCACTGTCTCTGAGAGCGCCTTCTACCCTGAGGGAGCTTGTGGATCTCCTCCCGGAATGGCCCATGTAATAATTCATGTCAAGCTTCTGATCATTCAGGCACAGATAACCTACATTTCCCTCAAAGCTGCTCCTGTAGCCGGAAAGCTCCATATTGAGCCCCACATAGCTTTTTCCGCCTCCAAGGATCATCTGTATGACATTGACCCTTGCGTTATCCCCTACCACTCCGCCAATATTCTCAAAGTGAGTATAATTCCTGCCTAAAAGCTCAAGCTTTATGATATTTACTACCGAATCCTCTGCCGCGAATATCTGTGTCTGAATACCGAAAAAGCCGCTGTCCTCCGGCCTTCCGGAATAGTCCATTATAACGGTAAGGTTACTCCCGGCCTCCGCGGTGATATTCTGCTTTACGACATAGCCGTCCTCGTTCCCGGGCAGGTAATTTATCTTAAGAGGCTTGTCGGCGGAGGCTGTACACATTGCCCGTATGGAAAGGGTCTCATGGCAGTACTTATTGAAAAAGTTCTTCGCCTCGGGTCCCATTCCGGTCTTCATTTCCTTAAAGAGAGAGGGCTTCAGCCTGGGCTGGGCACCGGATATCGCCTCTACCGCGTCTCTCCCTCTTTCGCAGCCGTCGCACCCTTCGCTTCCTATTATCACTCCTGACGGGATATTATGAATGATACACTCTCCTCTACCGTTCAGATCGATACTGTCCTTAAAGACTGTGCTGTTAAGCTTAAGGCTGTTCCAGGTGAGCGTCGGGAGACTGTTTAATATAAGCTCAAGATCCTTCTTTTCCATCAGCCGATAGCCCCCTTCATTTCAAGCTGTATAAGGTTGTTCATCTCAACCGCGTATTCGAGCGGAAGCTCCTTGCTTACCGGGTCCGCAAAGCCGCTGACTATCATTGCCTTTGCATCCTCCTCCGGTATCCCTCTGCTCATCAGGTAGAATACCGCATCGTCACTGATCCTTCCTATCTTTGCCTCATGCCCCACATCCGCTCTGTCGGTCCTTATGTCCATCGCCGGGACGGTATCGGAGCGGGATATATCATCAAGCATCAGGGAAGCGCACGAAACGGACGCCTTTGAGTCCACCGCGCCTTCCGTTATTATGACAGAGCTCCTGTAGGTGCTGATCCCGCCTGCCTTAGAGATCGATTTCGTGTTGATGAAGGACGAGGTCCTCTTTCCGATATGCACCATCTTTGCCCCCGTATCAAGGTTCTGACCGCTGCCCGCAAAGGTGATGCCGGTAAACTCCGCATGCGAATCATCTCCCTTAAGGATGCTTGAAGGGTAAAGATAAGAAACATGTGAGCCAAAGGAGCCCGATATCCACTCTATTATGCCCCCCTCCTCACATATGGCCCGCTTGGTATTCAGGTTGTACATATTCTTCGACCAGTTCTCAATGGTCGAGTATCTGAGCTTTGCGTTCTTTCCGACGTAAAGCTCAACACAGCCCGCGTGAAGATTGGCCACATTGTATTTAGGCGCCGAGCAGCCCTCGATGAAATGAAGCTCGGCTCCCTCCGAAACTATTATCAGAGTATGCTCAAACTGTCCCGCTCCCGCGGCATTCAGCCTGAAGTACGACTGAAGCGGAATATCGACCCTGACGCCCGGCGGGACATATACAAAGGACCCTCCGGACCAGACCGCTCCGTGGAGAGCAGCGAACTTATGATCCGTGGGGGGAACAAGCTTCATGAAATGATCCCTGACCATCTGCTCATATTCCCCGGTAAGGGCACTTTCCATATCTGTATAGACCACCCCCAGCTCGCTCACCTCATCCTTAACATTATGATAAACGAGCTCGCTGTCATATTGGGCGCCTACTCCCGCAAGGCTCTTTCTTTCAGCCTGTGGTATCCCCAGCCTTTCGAAGGTGTTTTTGATATCCTCCGGGACCTCATCCCAGCTTCCCTTCATTGCGGTGTTCGGGCGGACATAGGTGACGATATCGTCTATGTTAAGTCCGCTGATATCCGGCCCCCAGTCAGGCACCTTCAGCTCGTTGTATATCTTAAGAGCCTCAAGCCTTTTTTTGCGCATCCACTCAGGGTCATTTTTCTCTTTTGAGATCTCAAGGACGATCTCCTCGGTAAGCCCTTCCCTGACCCTGTAGAAATCCTTTTCCTCATATCGGAAATCATATATACTCCGGTCAAGCTCGTCGACCTCTGTTCGTTCCTTTTCCATTTTCCTTCCCCTCTGCTTTTCAGACCGGATCATTTTCCGGTCCCTGTCAGTATCCCGGGCAGTACTTTCACATGTATTTTTCAAATCCGTTAAGATTGACCTCATCAACCAGGCTTCCATCCCCGCTTGCCACTATCCTGCCCTTTACAAGGATATGGGTACGGTCGACACTCAGGGAATCCAGGATCCTTGTTGAATGTGTAATGATAAGCAGCGCTCCGTCCTTCTGCTTCTGATATTCCCTTATACCCTCGGACACAGTCCTGACCGCGTCTACATCAAGCCCCGAGTCAGTCTCGTCAAGGATCGCAAACTTCGGCTTCAGCATCAGCATCTGCAGTATCTCGGCCTTTTTCTTCTCACCGCCGGAAAAGCCCACGTTGAGATCCCTGTCCTTATAGGCGCTGTCAAAGCTTAACAGCTTCATATTGTCCGAAAGGCTCTTTCTGAATTCCGTAAGCTTGATCTTCTGCCCGGTCTGCAGGATGATCGCGTTTCTGATGAATGAAGAAAGGCTGATACCCGGGATCTCAAGAGGATTCTGGAAGGACATGAACATCCCCGCCTTCGCCCTCCTGTCCGGTGATTCATCCTTTATATCCAGTCCGTTAAAAAATATCCTTCCCTTTGTGACCCTGTAGGAGGGATTTCCCATCAGCGCATTTCCCAGCGTTGATTTTCCGGCACCGTTTGGCCCCATAAGGACATGGGTCTCTCCCTTTCCTATACTTATGCTTATATCCTTAAGTATCTCGTTGTCCTCTACCGCCACGCAGAGGTCTTTTATCTCAAGTAATGCCATTTATAATGCCTCTCTTTCCCCGGTCCTCTTCAAAACAGGCTGTAATGAGCACCCCGGCATTTCTCCATTCTAACATATTTGAAAAATATTTACTACGTCTAACAGATTCTCTATTACCGTATTACCGAAGGTCTTCAGATTTAATTTTCAAAATCCAAGTTCCCTGCTTCTTAGATCCTAATCTTTCAATAACATCATCTTCTATCAGTTGCTTCATCAGCATCTGTATTGATCTTCGTGACTTTCCCATAACGTCAGCCAACTCCGTTTGTGTTATGGTTGGATTCTCCTTAATCAGGAGCAATAAATAGTCTCTATCAGATAAAGCAGCACTTTGCGCTTTAACTTGCGCTTTATTTTGCGCTTTATCATATGCATAATTCAAGTTCCATAGAGTAAGAAAGAAATTATAACCATCAGTATAAAACT
>ODAI012676744.1_pt1 | contig 23034 bp, 16 predicted proteins | sample 1539321 | NCBI WGS metagenome assembly ODAI01 (sample SAMN02144231, study PRJEB22623) | gut metagenome | biome: sheep rumen | host: Ovis aries | place: New Zealand | reverse complement strand
TGTTGGCTGCGGGTTCTCTGTGTTGCGGTCATTGATGGTGGAGGTGTCGGTCGAGGTGTTCCCGGTGTTGTCGTCGGGTACGGTGGACGAATCGTCGTCGGGAATCGTCATCCCTCCGTTGTCGTCGGTCGGGACGGTGAATTCTCCGTTGTCGTCGGTCGGGACGGTGAATCCATTGTCATCATCGGTCGGGATGGTGAATCCATTGTCATCATCAGTCGGGACGGTGAATCCATTGTCATCATCAGCCGGGACGGTGAATCCATTGTCGTCCACCGGAATATTGATACCGTTGTCGTCGTTGCCGGCGGGGTTGGCATTATTGCCCACATTGCCCACGGGAGCGACGGTGTTGGCGGGCTGTTGGTTGGTGCCTTGCGACACTCCTGTCCCTGCGGGTGGTGCCGGGATGTCGATGACATCATCAAATGCGCCCGTTCCCGTCTCTTGCTCCTCAGCGGGGATGTCGAAGCCTTCGTTGGCAGGTGTCAGTTCGTCGTCGTCGATGTTGAAGCCTCCCTCTCCGTCATCAGGCTGGGCGGGTTGCGTGATGGCCTCTTTGGCATCGGGCTCCCGCTCATAGCCAATCTCGTCGGGTTCGTTGAGCAAGTCTTCGGCATTGACCTTGATGGGTGCGAAGTGCTTGACGTAGAACTCGTCATAGTCGTCGTAGCTATACTGCTTGCCAAGCAGTTCGGCGTTCTCGGTGCTGATAATGATAGACCGTGCCTTTCGCATTCTTCTGACAATACCCTCCTGCTTATGAACTTCCCTGGCATATTGGTGTGCCTCGTCGAAGAACCTGAACCCCGAAACCTTCATAAGGTGAATGCCGTCGGCCTCTTCTATCTGGATATCGAAATTCCTCACGATGAAGGTCGTGAAATTGAACCTTGCCATCTCGAAGAGCAGTTGGTTCTCGTTGAGAGAGTCGGGGTGATAGGCCAGGATGAAGAGGAATTCCTTGTTGCGGTCGGGTGTGAACTTCCTGGCGGCAATGGAGTCGCTGTCGTTGAGCACCACTGAGCGCCGGCTCCATATATCCTCGAGGTCGAATTTTCCCCCATGCAGTTTCTTTCCGGCTTTCACGCCGTTGACAATCATGCCGGCCATCTCGCTGATGCGGCTGTTGGGGAAGTTCTGCACCACATAGGTCATGTCTTCGAGACATCCCTCGGCGTTGTTGTTGTTGAGCCTGCTCAGTCCTCTGATGAAGACGAACTTGTCGCGGTTGGCGCCGAGCGGGAACCTTGTTTCGGAGATGTTGGCATTGGTGTAGACCTCCAGGTATCTGTCGGCCTTGAAAGCGTTGTAGGTGGCAGAATAGAGAGAATCCTCCAACTGTTCCCCGAATTTGGAGTTCTCCACAAAATATGGGTCAGTGAGGATGGCGGTCCATTGGCTTTCGGGGAATTTCTCCTTGAGCAAGTCGATATAGCTGTTGGCCGTCATGCTATCCTCTTTCCGAGAGTGGAGCAGGAAGAGGTGATAGTAGACCTCATCCATCTTCTCGAATTCCGGGTAGGCAAAGGTGAGGCGTGCGAACTGTTTCTCGCTCAGCCTGAGGTTGTCGAGCTGGTCCTTGAAGATGATGCCCGAGTGGAAGAGTCCGTCGGAGATGATGGTATGGCATTCTGCTTTCTGCTCTTCGGTAAAAGGAATCTGCTTCAGGTAGTATTCTCTTTTGTGCGGATCGTTTTCCAGGCTGTCTTTCTCGCTGCTGGCCACGGAGTCTTCTACAGCCTCCATGGCTTGTGCGAGAGAGTCGCTCATGGCCTCGTCCTGCTGCTCACTGCCCCAGAGGTCGCTGACCACCGTCTTGTTCGACCGCTGCCAGTTGTCTTCATTTTCACGCTTTCCCCATTGTTTTTGGAAAGCCGTCTTGCCCTGCGACACGGCGAGCTGGTTGTAGAAATACCATTCGCCTTTCTGCTGGTTGGCCTGATTGGCCTGATTGACGGTCTGGTTTTGCACGCGGTTGTTGCCAGTGTTGTTTTTGGCAAGTGTGCGCTGCGCTTCCTCTTCCATTTGCGCCTTGCGCTCCTCTTTCTCCTTCTTCTTCAGCGCCTCTATCACACGGTCGATGGCCTCGTTGCGCTCCTTTTCCGGCATCTCGGAGAGAGCGAGCAGTGAGTCTTGCAGGTGGATGGCATCGGTATAGGGCGCCAACTGGTCAAGGATTTTCGACCTCCGTGAGAGTTCCTCATAGTCGTCGCGCTCCTTGTCGAGCATGCCGATGGCGGCACCATAGCACCGTTGGGCATCGCCGAATTTCTCCTGGTCCCAGTAGAGACCTCCGAGTTTGAGGAGCAACACACCTTTCTCCACCCCGTTGCGTGTGGATTTCTCGTTGCCTTTCTCATAGGCGCTGATGGCGTTGACTGTGTCTTTGTCGAGCAGATAGACATTGCCCATGGCATAGTAGACCTGGTCGAGATAGTCTTTGTTGTTGTCAGAGGCCGCCATTCGCTTGAGTCTGCTGATGGTCTTCTTCGACTGTCCGGCGGCCATCACCTCGGTCATGGCGATGCGTGCGTTGAAGGCGAGTTCATAGGGCGGGTTCTCGGCAACCACTTTCTTGTAGGCTTTATAGGCTTGCTGCTTGTGGCCGAGAGCCGATTCGAGCTGTCCCATGAGGAACCATTCACGTGCGCGCTGCTTCCGCCTCATCTCATGTTTGATGACTTTTCGCAGGTAGGGGATGGCTTTCTCGTATTCGCCGGTGTGAATATAGTAGTCGGCATAGGTGTAGTCCCATTCCTTGACCGCATGCCAGTCGATGGTGTCGCGGCTCATCTTGCGTATCACATCCTCAGCGTCATAGAGCCATTCCTGTTGGAGGTAGCATTTGGCGAGCCATGCGCGGGCCTTGGCATAGATGGCAGGCTGTGTCTGGTAGAGCCGGCTCATATACGAGAAAGTGGCAGCGGCCTCGTCAAAAGCCCCTTTGTGGAACTGCGACCTTCCCATGAGCATCCATGCTTTCCACATCATGGGGTTGTATTCGCGGCGGTTGAGCCATTCGATGTCTTTTGCCGTCTTTCGCCTGCTCTTGGTCCACTCGGGCCGTTTATTGATGCTGTGCAGTTTGATGGCTTTCTGGCTTTTCTCGATGGCTCTGTCGAAGTTGCCGCTCCCGAGGCTCTTACTGTTTTTGTTGCCTACGGTATAGAGTGGTATGATTTCGGTGTAGTTGTCCTTGTTGCCGTTCTCCTTCTCGAGCGAACCGTCGATATAGGCGAGGGTTCCGTTGTAATAGGTGTTGTATTTGGCAGTGAACGACTGCCAAAAACGGCTCTTCGCCGTGTTCTTCTTCGAAGAGCACGACGCACCTGCCAGCAGAAGGACTGCAAGCATCAAGCGGATGAGGACTTTGGTCTTTCGCATCTGATAATATAACACATAAAGTGCGTTTTTATTGCCTTTCTTGAGGATTTCATGAGGTTTTGAATGCAATAAAAACTTTAATTGCGCTGCCGACTTGTTTTTTTCCTTGTTTTGGGGGCTTTTTCCTCTTTTTTTCTTATATTTGCAGTACTAAATAGCATGCCCGCATACGGTGTAGGTCTAAAAGGTGGGTTTTGATGTATCTTTAATCAGTTTCATTAGTCAAAAAAGTAGTTATGGCAAAATATCTGGATCCGAAAGCAGACTTGACTTTCAAGAAAATCTTTGGTGAGCATCCTGACCTGGTCATCAGTTTGCTTAATGCTTTGCTTCCACTTAAAGAAGATGAGAGAGTGGAAAGCATAGAATATTGGCCTACAGAGAAAATCCCTATCAGGACACAAGCAGAGAAGGATAGTATAGTGGATGTCTGTTGCCGTGACAACCATCATAGGGAGTTTATTGTCGAGATGCAGATGACATGGACCGAGTCGTTTAAGAAACGTGTCTTGCTCAATGCATCTAAGGCATATGTGGCACAGTCGGAGGTCGGAGGGGATTACGAATTGCTTCAGCCTGTGTATGCACTCAATTTTGTCAATGCAAAAATGAGTGAGGACCTTGAGGGGTATTATCACCACTACCGTCTTGTTCATCAACGGGATACAGACAAGGTGATTGATGGACTCCAACTGATTTTCATCGAATTACCCAAATTCCAACCTCAGTCTTTCTCTGAGAAGAAAATGCAGGTGTTATGGTTACGTTTCCTGACAGAAATCAATAGCAAAATCATGGAAGCCCCTGCAGAGTTGCTTGAGAATCCTGATGTCAATCAGGCCTTGAAAATCGTTGAGATAGCAGCCTATACTCCTGCCGAGATGAGAGCATACGACAAGTTTTGGGATAGTATCAGCGTTCAAAAGACACTGAACAACGAATACAGAAGGACACAGGAAAGATTGGAAAGAGCCAATGCACGAATCGTAGAGGCTGAAGCCAAGGCAGAGGAGGCTGAAGCCAAGGCAGAGGAGGCTGAAGCCAAAGCAGAGGAGGCTGAAGCCAAGGCAGAGGAGGCTGAAGCCAAAGCAGAGGAGGCTGAAGCCAAGGCAGAGAAATTGGAGCAGGAAAAATTGGAAACGGCCCGAAAACTGAAAGCATTGATGATGCCATCTGCGCAGATTGCTGAAATTGTAGGCCTCTCCATTGAGCAGGTGAACTCCTTATGATAAAGGCACCTGGAAGGGAGACAATATCCGTATAGTGCTTACCGTCATCCCTCCAGCAGCATCAGCAGTTCGTCCTTTACCTGGTCGGGCACGTTGATGCCACGGAGAATGAGGCTGCGGTTCCATCCCGCCACCTCGTCGGAACGTAGGGTAGTGAGCACCTCTTCAAACAACTCGGCTTCTTCGTCGGTATAGCTGTCACTGCGGCGACCGGCGAAGGAGTCGAGTTCTTCGTCATCATAATATTCAATGGGTTGGGTGGCTGCCTCCATCATGCATACCTGCTCACATCTTGTGTCATTGCCGTCGCACGTGTCGCACGATGGTCCTTGGGCTATGCCCTTGCCGTCGTCCCTTGACGTGATGCCCATCAAGGCGGCAATTCCGCCAAGGACGGCGAGGGCAATGAGCATGACGGCGATGATTCCCATGCCGGCGTGAGCGGTCAGAAGGATGGTGCTCATGGCTCCTCCTCAATCACGAATCCTGCGGCGCGCAGATGGTTCCAATACATCGGGTAGGACTTGGTCACCACCGACGGATTGTTGATGCGCAGGCCGGGAAAAAAGGCTGCTGCGGGAGCGAAGGCGAGAGCCATGCGATGGTCTTCGTAGGTGTCGATGACAGGCGAGGGGAGCGGTTCGCATCTCGTGCCGTCCCAGATGAGGTCGTTGTCGGCGTTGCTGGTGATGATGAATCCCAGTTTGCGCATCTCTTTCTTCATGGCCTCTATGCGGTCGGTCTCCTTGATACGGAGCGTGTTGAGTCCTTTGAAATGAAAGGGTATGCCCATCATGGCACAGGTCACGACGAACGTCTGCGAGAGGTCGGGCTGGTTGATAAAGTCAAACTCCAGTCTGGGCAGACGGACGTGATGGTGGCGCAGGGTGACGGTGGTGGGCACTCCTTTGTCCTTGACGGCGAAAGTGGTCTTCACACCGAGCAGGTTGAAGAGGTAGCGTGTCACAGAGTCTCCCTGTCGTGAGCCGTCGGTAAGTCCGTTGAGTCTGAGGATGGACTCTTCGGAACTGAAAGCGAGGATTTCATACCAATAGGAGGCGGCACTCCAGTCGTTCTCAATGAAATAGGATGTGTGCCGGTAGTTCTTCGCCTCTACGGTGATGGTGTCGGGACCGGTCCATTCCACCTGTGCGCCGAAGTCGCGCATTGTGCACAGGGTAAGGTCGATGTAGGGTCTTGATACGATATTGCCCGTGAGGTGTAGGGTGAGTCCTTCTCTCATGGTAGCCCCGGCGATAAGCATCGCCGAGATGTATTGTGAGCTGATGTTTCCGGGCATCTCCACATAGCCGCCGTCGAGCTTTTTGCCACGGATGCGCAGCGGGGGATAGCCCTCCTCCCCGGCATAGCTGATGTCGGCACCTACCCGCCGGAGGGCTTCCACCAGATGGCCGATGGGCCGGTGGCACATCCGCTCGGTGCCGGTGAGCACATGCTCGCCGCTGTCGGTAGAGGCCAGATAGGCGGTCATAAAACGCATGGCAGTGCCCGCAGCCTTGATGTTAATGGTTGGAGGCATGTCGCGGAGTGCACGTATGATGACTTCGGTGTCATCGCAGTCGGAGAGGTTTTCGGGCATTACCTCACCTCCGGAGAGCGCATGCACCACCAGAGCGCGGTTGCTGATGCTCTTCGAGGCAGGTAGGTCCACTGTGGTGTCAACGACCTTGGGTGCCGTGATTCTATATTGCATGATGGATGGTTGATTTCAGGTGCAAATGTACGCAAATAACTTGGTTTTATGTCATGAAAGCGTCAAAAATGCCATCAGAGGTCATTCTTTCATGGTTTCTACTGCTTGAAGGTGGCGATTCCTTCGTCAAGGAACTGGATATACTTGGAGACATCCTCGTCGTAGCCCCGAGCCCCTGTGAGAGGTTGGCCGGTGGGCGTGACAGCCACATAGAAGGGTTGTGCATTGGCACCGAATTTATGACTTTGCAGATAGCTCCATTTGGCACCTACGGTGGTGAGTGTCTTGGTTTGTCCCTTTTCGTCGACGATTTCGAAAGGTTGGGCCAAAGGAGTCTTGTCATCGACATAGAGTGAGATGAGCACATAGTCGTCGGTGAGCCGGTCGGCCACACGAGGGTCGGTCCACACGGCAGCCTCCATCTTACGGCAGTTGACGCACCCGAAACCGGTGAAGTCGATCAGCACGGGCTTCCCTTGAGCCGCAGCTGCTGCCATGCCTTGCTCATAGTCTGTATATTTGGCCTCTACGACCTTGGTGTTGAGGTTGAAGTCCTGAGTGTTGATGGGAGGGGCAAAGGCGCTGATGGCCTTGCAGGGGGCTCCCCACAGTCCCGGAAGCATATACACTGAGAAGGCTAGCGACACAAGTCCACCCATGATGCAGATGACGGGCATCGGTTTGCGCGCTTCCCCGTCAGTCTCGTCGCTCTGGAATCTCAGCACACCGATGAGATAGAGTCCGAGCAGAGTGAAGATGGCAATCCACAATGCGATGAATACCTCGCGGTCGAGCAGATGCCATCTGTAAGCCAGGTCGGCCACGGAGAAGAATTTTAAGGCGAAGGCCAGTTCGATAAAGCCGAGGACCACCTTGATGGTGTTCATCCACGAGCCCGACCGGGGAGCCTGTTTCAGCCATGAGGGGAATAGGGCGAAGAGGGTGAAAGGCAGGGCGAGTGCAAGGGCAAAGCCCAACATGCCCACGGCGGGGGCCAACCAATGTCCGCTGGTGGTTGTCTCTACGAGCAGCAGACCTATGATGGGTGCGGTGCATGAGAATGATACCAGCACGAGTGTGAAGGCCATGAGGAAGATGGAGAGCAGTCCGCTGGTGGACGATGCCTTGGAGTCGACGGCGTTGGCCCATCTGTCGGGCAGTTTGATTTCAAACCATCCGAAGAAGGAGAGTGCGAAAGCGACAAGGAGGAGGAAGAGGAAGATGTTGAAGTAGGCATTGGTCGACATGGCATTGAGTGTGTCGCTGCCGAAGAGTGCTGTGACGAGCATTCCCAGTGCCATGTAGATGATGATGATGGAGGCGCCGTAGGTGAAGGCGTCTCTGATGCCTTTGCCCTTGTCGTTCTTCGCCTTCTTGAGGAAGAAACTGACAGTGAGAGGGATGATGGGCCAGATGCATGGCATCAGCACGGCCAGCAGTCCGCCCAAGAAGCCCATGAGCAGTATCTGGAGAAGAGAGAGGTCGGAGAGTTTGGCTTCGGGATTGAACGACTGCATCTGTGAGATTGACGGAGCCCACAGGTCGGCGGCGGCAGAGTCGCTGGGCAGTATCCCGACAGTTGCCGTAGTCGCTGTATCGCCAGGAGTCTGTGCGGTCGTGTCGGGAGTTATTGCGGATGCGGCCGGTTGTGCCTCCTCTGCCACGGCCGTGGCAGGTGTTGCCTGCGGCTGTTTGTCGTCTTTTCCCTTTTCCTCGGTCACGGCAGGTTGTGCTGTGGCCGGACTTTTGCCTTTCTGCTTGAATTCTACTTGCGTGGGAGGCATACAGGTCTTGTCGTTGCATGCCCCATATTCCAGATAGCAGTCAATGTCGTATTCAGGCTGGGTGAATTTCACTTTTTGCACAAACTGCGCGTTGTTCTCAAAGAAGCGGAGTTTCATGCCGAACATATCGTCGAATTTCTCCACGACTTGTCCCTTTGGCTGGAGTTTGCCAACCGGTTCTACACCGCTCATCTTGACGACGTTGAAGGTGGCGGGGATGGGGCCGTCGTTGCCTATGTCTGATGAATAGACGTGCCATCCCGGGTCAACTTTCGCGGTGAAGACGATTTCCCCTTCGCTGCCGTTGCCGGTATTCATCTTGGCAGTGAAATGCACAGGGTCGACCATTTGGGCATGTGCTGAGACGATGCACCAGAGAAGGCTTATCAAACTGAATAATTTTCTCATGATAGTTATGTTATTGTTTTAAGGATTCACGGATAATTTCCCGACGATGAAATTCACCATATCCGTCACGTCGGCCACGGTGATGTTGTTGTCGATGTTGACATCAGCAGCCTCATGGTCGAAGAGATAAGGGGGAGTGTTGTCTTCTCCCAAGATGATATTCACGGTGGTTGTCACATCAGAGATGGTGAGACTGCCGTCCCTGTTCACGTCGCCGATGAAGAGCAGGTGCAGTGCGCTGAGAGGCTTGTCCGGCTCTCTATACCACCGTAGCGGACTGACCGGTGCCCCTGTGGAATAGATGCCATTCAGTCTTGTCGTGCCGCCGGCGTACTCCTTCGTGGCCTTCACCTCCACGTCCTGCCAATGGAGCAGAGCGTTGTCAGTGTTGATGACGGCTGGCTGGTTGGGTGTGGTGACCGATGCCTGGACGACATAGACGGAGTCGCTGCGCACTTTGGCGATGGTGGCGAGCCTCACGTCCGACGAGGCTGTGGCGGAGAAGGGCAGGAAGAGCTCTTGCCATTTGCCTGTTACGTCGTTGCGCCGGTAGGTCACTTCCCGTGCAGTGAAGTCTTCCTTCACGGTCAGTGGCTCCTCGTCGGTGATGACGAAGTGGTCGCACATACCACCTTTTATCACATTGTAGTTGTTGTAGGTCACATCGAGCGAGGCTGTGGGTGCTATTTTGATGAGCGCATTGGCGGGCGTCTGGTCAATCTGCAGGTCTCGGCAGTGGGTGTAGGCCGACAGGTCCATCCATTCACTGTCCATCAGCCAGCACTGGTGCTGCAGTGCTCTTCCGTTGTCGAGCAGACCCAGAATCTCTTCCGTTGCCTCCTCTTCAGGACATACATAGCTGAGATTGAAAGCGCCCACTTTGAACCAGGTGCCGTCGCTCCTGGCGCCGATGGTGAGGGCGTGGTCGGTGACCAGCACATAGCACTCGTACGGGCAGAACGTGTTGTCTCCCTTGCCGGTGATGTTGTAAGAGCGGGCGATGTTGCCTGTTCCCGCATTGCCGTAGAGGGCGGTCTTTGTCACGGTGCGCCCATAGCCGTCGGTGGTGGCGAAATCGGCCGTCAACTGGTAGACGCCGTTGGGCAAGTGCTTCACCTCTTGCATGAGTTCGGCGTAGGTCATGCTTCCGGCCCATACGTTGAAGAACGTGCCCGTGGTGCCGTCGCTCATCGTGGCGGTGCCGGTGAAGGCGTCGTTCCAACCGTCGAAAGTCTTGGCGAAGGTCCAGCGGTTAGGATAGACCACTCTTCCGCTTCCTGAGACTGCGCCGGTGGTGGAGCCCCATGAGAAGTCGGGGTTGTCGATGGTGTATCTCACATCGTGATGGCCTTGTTCGACCACATATTGCTGATTGAAGTCGGATTTGCGGATGGCGTATATAGAGAGTCTGTCGGCGTCGGTGAGGCTGCAGTCGCCTGCCACCTCATCACCGGCGGAAAGGGTGCTACTCTTTGTCCCGCAATAGGTGGAGTAATAGTCGTTGCGCATCCGCCAGCAGTCGTTGCCGGAGTCATAGACGGGCGTGAAGCGACTCTTCTCTGTGGGGAGACTGGTAATGCCGTCGGTCTGGAAGAGGGCGTTGCTTTGGCTGGTGAGGATGTAGTTGTAGAAATCGGGGTTACGCAGCGAGTATCCGCCGTTGTCGTGGGGCTCCATCTGCCATACCTGACTCAGGTCGGTGCCGATGGCGGAGACGGTGTTGTAGGCTACGGCCTTGATGCCTTCGTCGGAAGCTTCGGCACCTTCGATGTCGCCTGTGCGAGTGAGCGACTTGATCTGGATGCAGTGCCAACCTGTGATGTTCGACTGTTCGATGCCCAGTCCCAGGGTCAGTTGGTTGTCGGTCACTTCGATACCGCTGATGGTGCATTCTATCGGTTCATTGGAAAGGAATCCGGGTGTCACGCCCGAAGCGGTGAAATAGGTCTTCTTCGTGGCACGAGCCGTTGTGGCAAAGACGTAGGCGAAATTGTCGCGGGTGCCGTTGAGCGTCGCCCCGTCCTCGCCCCTGGCATTGTGCGAGGTGGCGTAGAGCACGGCGGTGTAGATGCCGTTTGGCAGGCTGACTTTCTGCGACATCTTGGTGCCGGCCGATGACGAGTTGTAGAGTTCAACGAGTGCGATGCCATTGCCGGTCGTCGTCCCGCTGGCACCAGCCCAGTCATCCTTTAAGGTACTCACACGGCCGGTGTAGTCGGTGGCAGGTCGGGCATTGGTAGGTGTCCAGCACAGTTTGCCTGTGCTCTTATCAGTGATAAGGTAGTAATAGTCGCCGGGTGAGGCAGGGATGGATGTGAGTTTGATGCAGCCTGCCGGCAAGTTGCTGTCGGAGAGGTCGATGGTGTTGCTGTAGTGCGACTGGCCCTTCGCGTCGATGCTGCAGATGCGGAACACCTTCTTCCCGGAGCATGCCGCCACGGAGAGGGATGCCTTGCGTGCCTCACTGTCATCTACGCCGAGGGTGGCGCGTGTGGTCCAGGTACTGCCGCTGGTGTTCTGCTGCACATAGACGGTCTTGATCCAGTCGGTGTTGGGCTCTCTCCACGACAGGTTGATGGCGGTCTTGTCGAGGGAGAGGCCGCCGATAAGTTGGCAGGGCGCTCCCTGGTCTCTCCAGTCCATCCACACATCGGTGCTTTTCTTGTAGGCGAAGTCGCTGTTGTAGGCCCCGAAGATGGCTCCTCCGCTTGTGGTCCAGAAATCATCCGACTCCCAATGGACAAATCGCTTCTGCTCCACATTGTTGTAGACAGCCAACCGCTCGAGCCATTCGGTGTTGTCGGCCTGGTCGGCTCTCTTGAGCACGTCGCGGAGCCAGATGCCGTTCATCTTCTGGTCGTCGCCGTTGCCCCATGTATACCACGAACCGAGCGAGTCGGTGTAGAACCGGGTCTCAGAAGTCCAGTTGGCGCCGTTGTTCCACTCTGTGCACCACACGGGCAGTTGGGTGGCGGTATAGAGAGCTTTCAGCGAATTGATGCAGTTTTGTGGGGTCTGACCACCAATATAATAATGTGTGGCCACGAAGTCGACTCTGTAGTTGTGTGCCTCACATGAGTCGATATAGGCTTTCACCCATGAGACGTTGGGGTTGCATGTTGCGAAGGTGCCCACGCGCATGCCGCTCCTCAGGTATTCGGCATGAAGTTTGAAGAGGTCGGGCACTGTCATATACATTTCGCTTCCGCTGGTGTTGTCGGGCTCGTTGACACCGAGCACATGAGCGGATGTCTCAGCGTTGATATTGCCCCATGAAGGCCATGCATAGGTGGCTTTTCCCGTGTAGGTGGAGCCGTTCTCGTGATGGCGCTGGGGCACATAGTCATAGTCGGCTAATTGGTAGTTCTCAGAGTTCCATTGATAGAACCACGACACCCTCATGAGCCGCATGGGTGTCTCGTTCCGGCCTGCATATCCCTTTTTTGCCGGCCATCTCCATCTGAAGATTCTCAGGAAACTGACGCTGCTTTGCAGGTCTTTGGGCAGTGTCACGGTGATGTCGCCGTCGTTGGCGATGAAGCAGTGGCTGTATCCTGTCCCGTCGGCGTGGTTGGCCATAGTGACCATGTATCCTCTTTTCAGCGTGAAACTCTTGATGGCGTTGTCGAAGTCGCCCAAGTCGGTGTAATAGGTGTTGACGTCGAAGTCGCTGCGGGTATTGCCCGAGGAGGCGGTCCCGGTGAAGACGGTCAGCGGATGGCATGAGATGGGGTAGGGCAGCAGGATGGCCCCGTGGCGGTAGGTCTCCACGCGACAGTTGCTGCCGTCGACGGCCGGTGCCCCGTTGATGGTGATGAACCTGAGCCATGTGCTGACGACCTGCGAGGGTCTGATGTTGCTGAAAACCACAGTGGCTTGCTCATGAGCGATGTCGATGGAGGCTGTCATGGCTTCCGTGCCTTCCTGGGCAGTGATGACATAGTCGACAGGTGTGGTGAGTGTTTGTGAGACATTGTGCCTTGCGACGGTGGCCACAGTGTTGACGGCTGTCGAGAGCGAGGAGCCGTTGTATGTCAGCGACCGTGTGATGGCATAGGTCATAGAGCCGAACGGCCAGAGCGCGGCGAGCCATAGTATTGTCAGTAGCTGATAGGTTTTCATGTGCTTGTGGCTGTTGTCGGTTCTTTGTCTGGTAGGCAGCGACTAGTGTCGCCGGCTTTCGTATAAACGGGAGTCCTTGTCAGAGAGAGGCGTCGGGGCGTACGTAGAAGCGCTGCACTCTCTTACTGAGATTGCACAGCACCTCATAGCCGATGGTTCCAAGGTCTTCAGCCATATCATCGGCCGTGTAGCTCAGGTTGCCCATACTTCCCATCACCACTACATGGTCGCCCATTTTTGCCTGTGGGATGTGTGTCACGTCGGCGAGTGTCTGGTCCATGCAGATACGCCCCACAATGGGAGCAAACTGTCCGTGTATGAGCACGTGGCCCCGGTTGGAGAGATGTCTGCTGAGTCCGTCGGCATAACCCGTGGTGACAGTGGCGATACGCATTTCGCGCTCGGCCTTGAAGGTGCGTCCGTAGCCGATGGTCTCACCAGGATGAACGTCCTTCACCTGAGAGATGACCGATTTCCATGTGATGGCCGGTTTGATGCCTTCGGGGATGGTGTTGGAGATGTCGGGCTTGAGTCCGTAGAGCACGATGCCAAGTCTGACGATTTTTCCGATGTTGTCGAATTCTTGGCTGGTGTTGAGATAGAAAAGTCCGGCTGCCGAGTTGCAGCAGTGCACATAGGGCAGATGCAGGTCGGCCACGCTGTCGGCCACGGCCTTGAATTTCCTGATTTGCTGCCATGTGAAGTCGCGGCATTCCTCCGTGTCGGTATCTGCCACGCACAAATGGGTGAAGAGGCCGGTGAGTTGGAGCTTATCGTGATACTTGCGGATGATGTCGGCGCAGAGTGCGGTGTCGTCTCCGTCGATGCCGATACGGTTCATGCCTGTGTCGATGGCCATCTGGCATTTGAACTTGGCGCCAGTGGAGGCCATCCTCTCAGCATATTCTTCGGAGACGATGGCTTGGGTGAGGTCATAGTCGCAGAGGGTCTTGGCATAATAGGGCGACGAATAGCCCAGGAGAAGGATTTCTCCCTCTATCCCCGCCTCCCGCAGGCCTACGGCCTCATCGATGTTGGACACGGCAAACAGTCTGCATCCCGCCCATGAGAGCGTCCGGGCCACCTGAACGTCACCATGTCCGTAGGCATCGGCTTTGATGACGGCCATGACCTCTGTGCCGGCCGGTAGCATACTTTTATAGATGAGGTAGTTGTCGCGCAGTTGAGTGAGGTTGATTTCCAGCCAGGAGCGCTTCTCTATTTGGCTGACGTGTACTTCCATTTGAGGTGATAACAGTTTTAGATGTTGATGTCCCTGTTTGTCTCCAGTCCGAGGAGCAGGATTCTCTCGACGAGGTCCTCATAGCTGATGCCAGCATAGTTGGCGGCATCGGGGAAGAGGCTCACGTCGGTCATTCCAGGGAGGGTGTTGACCTCGATGATCATCGGGCCTTTGACCGGGTCGGCGATGAAGTCGACTCTCGCAAGGCCGCAGCATCCCAGCACCTTATAGGCTTTCTCGCCCAGGGCGATGATGTCTTTCTCGGTGTGCTTGTCGATGCAAGCGGGGATGATGTGCTGATGCATCCCGGAGGTATATTTTGTGGTGTAGTCGTTGAACTCTCGCTCGTAGGAGATTTCTATCAGGGGCAGTACGGTGAGTTGCTGGTTGCCGAGGATGGGCATGGTGATTTCCACACCACTGATGAAGTCTTCGGCCAGGAGGGTATCGCCATATTTGAAGACATCATCGATTCCCGCCTCTATCTGACTTTCTTCCTTGATGATATTAGTGCCGATGCTTGAGCCCTGGCAGGGGGATTTCAGCACCATGGGCAGCTGCATCTCCTTGAGCAAGTGGCGCGCAATCTCCTTGTTGTCGGCGAAGTCGTATTTCTTGAGGGAGATGAAGCGGGGCGTGGGCAGTCCCACGTTGGCCAGCACATGCTTGGTGAGCACCTTGTCCATGCAAAGGGCGCTTGCCGTGACGCCCGAGCCGGTATAAGGGATGCCTGCGAACTCCAGCATACCCTGAATGGTGCCGTCTTCTCCGCCTTTTCCATGAAGTCCGAGGAAGACGATGTCGGGCTGGCATTGGAGGATGCCGGTCATATTGTCGCGTGTCAGGTCATAGAGCTCTGTGTGGGCATATCCCTTTCTCTGCAGCGCTTCATAGATTTTTTTCCCGCTACGCAATGAGATGTCGCGTTCAGAGGAGATTCCTCCGCACACGACGACAATCTTCAGGTCTTTGTTCATCATATTCTGATTTTCAATGCAAAGGTAGTTCAAATAATCGAATCGGCGAAAAAAAGAAGTCACATTTTCTTCTCTGCGTCGGTGTGGCGCCTCATCACTGTCAGAAGCCCGACCATGTCTTCCTCCACAGTTGCCGTGCCATCTCGTCCCATTTCACGACTGTCGCACCGAAGAAGTCGGCCACGTAGCCGTTGAGCATGCGCTCGGCTTTTGCGGGGTCCTCGCGGTGCAGATGTTGCCAACTGCTCTCCACAAATGGTTGCTCGCGAAGGCCTTTCTCGATGAAGTAGTCTCTTGCCGTCTCTATCATCTGCCGGTAGGTGCCCCACCGGACGGTGGCCAGGCGGTTGGTCTTCCTGAAATGCCACAGAGCGGCATCATCGCGGTCTACGTGTTGCCCGCACACACCGAGCATCATGGGCAGTTGGGTCGTCCCGCAGTAGACGGGGAATCGCGGACTCTCTCCCGGATTGTCGAGGGCAATCCATGCCACGCCTCCCACCTCGTCGGGCAGCCATGAGCGCAGTTGTATCACGGTGCTGTAGGCGCACCATGGGACACTGACCGTACGGATGTTTTTCATCACCGAGTCGCCCATGGCATAATACATGCCTATCTCGTCGGGACGCATCCACGGGTTGGAGAAGGGCGATACGATGCTGTCGGGCTCGTTTTCCACAATGTTGCCCTCTTTGTCTTTCCGCTTGGGATTGACAATCTTATGTCGTCCGCTCAAGTTCTTCTCCGTACCCTCATAGTAACTCCCCAACAGGCGCATCACTCTCTCCACGCTCACCTTCTCATCGGGCTTGACACTCAGCGGCAGGTTGGCCACGGTGTCGGAGAGATGGAGTGAGGGTGCGAGTGCGTCCATGATGAAATGCTCGCGCACGCTGTAGTTCTTCTTCTCATTGAAGTAGTTGCCGCCGCTGTATGCCTTCCAGAAGCAAAACTCCTCTTTGCCGTCCCACAGACCGAGTTTCTTGGCGACGTCGAACACATTGGCCGAGGCCATGCACCTGCCGGTGTCTTCAGGATTGACTTTGGAGATGCGGCACACGTTGGCTGATACGGCAATCTCGTCGTCAGGGATGCGCACGGCGGCCCATACACCACCGACTTTCTTGGGGCCTTCGCCGAAGATTTCGAAAATCCACACTTCTTCCTTGTCGGCGATAGTGAGGCATTCGCCGCTGTCGCCGTAGCCGTATTTCTCCACCAGCTCGCCCATCAGTGTGATGGCTTCCCTGGCGGTGGCACACCGTTCGAGGGCGATACGCTCGAGTTCTTCGATGAGAAACATGCCCTTCTTGTTGCGGAGGATGTCGCGGCCTGTGATGGTGGTCTCGCCGATGGCGAGCTGCCTCTCGTTGAGGCAGGGGTAGGCCGTGTCGAGGTATCTGAACGTATGAGCCACTTGGGGAATCATCCCCTTGCGGTACATCTTGGTGCTGTCATCGGCCGACTGTGTGTGCATCCTGCCGTCGTAGACAGCTGTCTCAGCCCCGGCGGGATGGTCTTTGGCGGGTGCCATCCGCATCCATGTGCGGTACCATGAGTCGCAGGTGTGCGAGGTGATGACAGAGCCGTCGGCCGATGCTTTCTTGCCTACCATGATGCTTGTGCACGACATGAAGTGGCGGTTGTCAGGACCGGTCTCGGTCTCTTGTGCTTCGACGTGAGCTGCCGATGCCATGAATGCCAAAGAGGCAACGATAAAGAAAAATTTGTCCATAGGAGTGGTGCGGGTGTGGAGATGTCTATGGCATCAGTCGTCCATCAGTTTGCGGTATCTGCCTTTCTTGATTTCCTCAATGCCCAGGGTGCGGGCCTTGTGTATCTCGTAGTCGGAGTAGCTGCCCTCAAAGTACACCACTTCGCCTTGACCTTCAAACGAGAGGATATGGGTGCAGATGCGGTCGAGGAACCAGCGGTCGTGGCTGATGACGACGGCACAGCCGGCAAAAGCCTCCAGACCTTCCTCAAGGGCCCTGAGGGTATTGACGTCGATGTCGTTGGTGGGCTCGTCGAGGAGCAGCACGTTGCCCTCTTGTTTCAGTGCCAGAGCCAGTTGCAGACGGTTGCGCTCACCGCCCGAGAGCACTCCGCAGCGCTTGCTCTGGTCGGTGCCCGAGAAGTTGAACCGTGAGAGATAGGCGCCGGCATTGATGTCGCGTCCGCCCATTCTGATGGTCTCATTTCCCTGCGACACCACTTCATAGACGGTCTTCGTGGGGTCGATATCCTTGTGTTGCTGGTCGACATAGGCCAGCTTCACTGTCTCGCCAACTTCGAAGGTGCCTGCGTCGGGTTGCTCCAGGCCCATGATGAGTCGGAAGAGGGTGGTCTTGCCGGCTCCGTTGGGGCCGATTACGCCTACGATGCCGTTGGGCGGCAATGAGAAGTTGAGGTCGCTGAAGAGCGTCTTTTCGCCGAAAGCCTTCCTCAGGTGGATGGCCTCGATGACTTTATTGCCCAGACGCGGTCCGTTGGGAATGAAGATTTCCAGTTTCTCCTCTCTCTCCTTCTGGTCTTCGCCGAGCATCATCTCATAAGAGTTGAGTCGAGCCTTTCCTTTCGCTTGCCGTGCCTTCGGTGCCATGCGCACCCATTCCAGTTCCCTCTCCAGCGTCTTCCTGCGCTTTGAGGCGGCTTTCTCTTCCTGCGCCATGCGTGTGGTCTTCTGCTGGAGCCATGAGGAGTAGTTGCCTTTCCATGGGATGCCCTCGCCTCTGTCGAGCTCGAGTATCCACTGGCTCACGTCGTCGAGGAAGTAGCGGTCGTGTGTCACGGCAATCACCGTGCCGGCATATTGTTGCAGGTGCTGCTCCAGCCAGTCGATGCTCTCGGCGTCGAGGTGGTTGGTGGGCTCGTCGAGCAGTAGCACGTCGGGTTTCTGCAGGAGCAGGCGGCAGAGGGCCACCCGTCTGCGCTCACCTCCCGAGAGGTTCTGCACGGGCCAGTCGGCAGGAGGACAGTGGAGCGCGTCCATCGCCCTCTCCAGTTTGGAGTCCATATTCCATGCGTCTGTAGAGTCGATGATGTCTTGCAGCTCGGCTTGCCGTTGCATGAGTTTGTCCATCTTGTCGGGGTCGCTGTAGTATTCCTCCTCGCCGAAGAGTTTGTTCACCTCGTCGTATTCTTGCAGGGCGTCGTAGACATGTCTCACACCATCGCGCACATTTTCGCGCACTGTCTTCTCTTCGTCGAGAGGCGGGTCTTGCGGCAGGTAGCCCACGGTGTATCCAGGACTCCACACCACTTCACCCTGTGTGGGTTGCTCTAGTCCGGCGATGATTTTCATCAGCGTCGACTTGCCTGCTCCGTTGAGGCCGATGATGCCGATTTTGGCACCGTAGAAGAAAGAGAGATAGATGTTTTTGAGAATCTGTTTCTGGTTTTGGGGAATGATTTTTGAGACTCCAACCATGGAGAAAATCACTTTCTTGTCGTCTGTCGTAGCCATATTGATGAATTGTTATTGTTGCTCTTGATGATTGTCGCTGCCCTCGGTCCATTGCTCCCATTCACGCAAGGCCTCTTGCCAGTCGGTGACTTCACCCGAGGCGATGGCCTCCTGCTCCCTGAGCGCCTTGTCGCGGGCTTTGTCGCGTGCGCGTTTGGCCTTCATGTCGGCGATAGTGGCATCGTCGAGGATGAGTATGGCTCCCCGGTCGATAGCCTTTTGGAGCTCAGCCTCTCCGAAGGCCTTGCCTGGCTCGTTGAAGTCAGAAATGTTAAACTCATAGTCGACGCGCAGTTGGTGCCTGATGAGTTTTTGCTTGGCTCTGTTGCCTTCGTTTTTCAATCTCAGGAGTTTGGCAATTTCCTTGATTTCTGTAGCGGAGAATTTGTTTCTGCCCATTTGTCTGATGTGTGTGGGATGATTGGATTTTTGCAGATGTGCAAAATTATAAAAAAAAAAGGATTTTTGGCCACGGGAAGTTAAAAAACAGCAGGGGGATTTCCTTTTTTGGGTGAAAAAATGTTGAATTAGTGGCAAACGAATTTGTTTCTCGCATTTTATTATTAATTTTGCCGCCTATAACAGGCTTTGCAGCCTCAGCTGTGAGAGTGCCGGCGCCGGTTCCGGCCATGGCGAGCGGCTGACGCGACAGGCCGAGAAAGTCAGCCAATGAGAATGAAAGCAAATATGAGAGAAATGATGGTGCGACTGCTTTTCGTCGTGCTCTTGTCTTTTGTGTCGGTACCGACAGTGACCAAGGCCCAGGACAGCATCCCACCTATGACTGAGGATACGGAGACTGCCGGCGCATCGTCGCTGGACGACGACCCGCTGGTGGCCGATGAGTTGGCCGCCTATGAGGAGATGATGGCTTCGAAAGAGCGGAGTGAGGGCTTCTACAAAGCCTTGAAACGAAAGTTCATCGAGGGAAATGTGGGTTTCATGTCGCTGGTGGCTTTGGCGCTGATTCTTGGTCTCGCCTTCTGCATTGAGCGCATCATCTACCTGACACTGGCCGAGGTGGACAGCCGTCGCCTGATGGAGGATATTGACGCCAAAGTGAGCGAGGGCGACATTGAAGGTGCCAAACAGCTGGCCCGCGACACCCGTGGTCCGGTGGCCTCGGTCTGCTATCAGGGACTTTTGCGAATCCATGAGGATATCGACAGCATCGACCGCTCGATGTCGTCCTATGGTCAGGTGCAGCTGTCGAATCTGGAGAAAGGCTGTTCATGGATAACCCTATTCATCGCCATCGCTCCCTCGCTTGGCTTCTTGGGTACGGTGATTGGCATGGTGATGGCATTCGACCAGATACAGGAGGCTGGTGACATCAATCCGACGATTGTGGCGGAAGGTATGAAAGTGGCGCTGATCACCACCATCTTCGGTATCATCGTGGCGCTCATCCTGCAGGTGTTCTATAATTACATCCTCAACAAGATTGAGGCATTGACCACTCAGATGGAAGATTCCTCCATCACATTGCTCGACTCTATCGTGAAATATAAAAGAGCAGGAAAATGAGATTGCTGGGATTCGCCAAGGCCAGGCCGTCGTATCGTGTCTTCTATGTCATCATGGTGCTCACCTTGGTGATATATGCCTGTTTCTACCTGATCGGCTATTCGCACCCCTATTCGGAAAACCCTGATTTCATCGAACCTCGCCTCACCTCTGTGCTGCTGTGGTTTATGATCGCGGTGGTGGCGCTGGCTGTCGGCGTGACGATATGGGCCGTCTTCAAGTCGATGGGCCGGAGAGGCAAGGCGGAGAAGAAAACCGGCGGACTGCCGGTGGCGCTGATCAGCGGAGGTGTGGCGGCAGCCACTGTCGTTATCCTGCTTTTGTCGTTTCTGGCAGCACCTTCGGGTTCGCTGAATGTCAACGGGAGTGAATACAATGACGTGAAATGGCTGAAGGCCGCCAATATGTTTGTCTTCTCATCGCTCACGCTGATGGCGATTGCCTCAGTGTCGGTGATTATTGCCACCATCAGGTCACATTTCCATCACAGATAAGAAAACCATGAGACTGCGTCGCCGACATCACCGCAGAGTGCCAGGCATCAATACGGCATCGATAGCAGACATCTCGTTCACGCTGCTCATCCTTTTCCTCGTCGTCACATCGATGGACGACGACAAGGGCATCACGCGCATGATGCCGCCCTTCACACCCGACATGCTGCCGCAGACAGAGATGCTGGAGCGCAACGTGCTGCGTGTGGAACTGACCGCAGAAGACCGTCTGCTGGTGAACGGCGACACCCTGCAGTTGGCCGACCTCAAGGGGCGTGTGATGGAGTTTGTCGACAATCCCGGCAATTTGCCCAACCTCCCTGAAAAACATCCGCAGCAGATTGACTTGTTGGGAGAGTGCATGGTGACCGACGGACATGTCATCCAACTGTCCACGAGTGCCGAGACGCGCTACGAGACCTATTTCCAGGCGTTGGAAGAAATCGTCAAGGCCTATCGGCAACTGCGTGAGAACCTGGCTGTCAAGAAGTTTAAGAAGTCGTACAGTCAGTGCACCTCGTTGCAGCGGGACGCGCTCCGCACCTATTATCCGCAGCGTGTCTCGGAGGCCTATCCGCAGGAAGGAGGGAAGCCATGAGAATCGAGCGCAGGCGTGAGCGCCGCCAACCCGAACTGAACATGCAGTCGCTGCCCGACCTGATATTCACCGTGCTCTTCTTTTTCATGCTGGTCACGACGATGCGCAGCGTGCCGGTGAAGGTGGATTTCCGTGCTCCTGAGGGCAGCGAGATAGTGAAACTCCGCAAGAACAGTTCCACGCTCTATGTCTTTGTCGGCCGTCCCGTTCAGGCCTACCGCCAAGCGCTGGGCGACTCTGTCGTCATTCAGGTCAACGACAGGTATGTGCCGCTCCAGCAGGTGACGGCGGCGGTGAATAAGTATTGTGAGGATTTACTGCCCGATGAGCGTGAGCAGATGACCGTCTCGCTGAAGGTAGACCGTTCGGTGCCTATGGGTGTGGTGTCACAGGTGAAGATGGCACTTCGCCAGGCAGGTGCCTTGAAAGTGCATTATTCGGCAGTAAAAACAGGCACGGTGGTTAAAAATCGTAGATAAAACGGGGCTTTTTTTATTATTTTCTTCTTTTTTGACCGCGTTTCAAAATTATTTTGTAATTTTGTGACAAACTTTATACAAGATGGCAGATCATAATTTAGACGCGTTGGACAAGAAGATTCTCAGACTGGTCTCTGAGGATGCAAGAATCCCTTTTCTCGAAGTGGCAAGAGCATGTAATGTGAGCGGTGCGGCCGTTCACCAGCGTATCCAGAAACTGACTATGCAGGGAGTGCTCAAAGGCTCACGTTTCAACATCGACCCTGAGAAAATCGGTTATGAGACTTGTGCCTATATCGGCCTTTACCTGAAGGACCCCGAAAGTTTCGATTACGTGGTGGAGGAACTGAAGAAAATCCCGGAAGTGGTGGAGTGCCATTACACCACTGGCGGTTTTGATATGTTTATCAAGATTTTCGCATTCAACAACCATCACCTGCTTGAGATTATCCACGACAAACTGCAGCCGCTGGGGCTCTCGCGCAGCGAGACGATTATCTCATTCAACGCTGCCATCGACCGTCAGCTGCCCATTGTCAGCATCGACGAGGACGACGAATAGTCTCCAGGCGACGTTAATCTTTCAGCTTTTCACATAGTTTACGAAGTCGTAGGCGTATTGATGCCGCTCATCGGCAGCATGGCATTCCCGTGTGCTCTCTTGCCAGTCGTCATAGGGTGGGAAGAAGGTGTCGGCCTCTGCGGGTGTGTCGTGAATCTCTGTGAGACAGAGCCTTTGGGCGATGTCGATGGTCTGCTTGTAGATGCTCGCTCCCCCGATAACGAACACTTCCTCGTCTTCCTCGCAGTGTGCGAGGGCTTCACTGATCGTGCGGAAGCATTCGCAGCCGGGCAGTTGTCTTGTGCTCCGGCTGACGACGATGTTGCGGCGGTGGGGCAGAGCGCCATTGGGCAGCGACTCAAAGGTTTTTCTTCCCATCAGAATGGTGTGCCCCATGGTGAGCTGCTTGAAGCGTCGCAGATCATTTGGGAGCCAGTAAAGGAGGCGGTTGTTGAAGCCGATGGCCCTGTTCTCAGCCACGGCGGCGATGATGGTGATGCTCATGTGTGAAGAGGTTCAGACAGATACTTTTCCTGCGATATGCGGCCATGGGTCATAGCCTTCGAGTTGGAAATCCTCATAGGTGAAGTCGGTAAGCTCCTTGATGTCGGGATTGATGCGCATGACAGGCAGCGGGCGCGGCTCACGCGTCAGTTGCAGCCTCACCTGGTCGAGGTGGTTGAGGTAGACATGGGTGTCGCCCGTGGTGTGGATGAAGTCACCGGCTTCCAGTCCAGTCACCTGTGCCATCATCTGTAGCAGGAGGGCATAGGAGGCGATGTTGAAAGGCACGCCCAGGAAGGTGTCGGCCGACCGTTGGTAGAGTTGCAGGCTGAGTTTGCCCTCAGCCACATAGAACTGGAACATCGTGTGGCATGGGGGGAGGGCCATCTGGTCGACCTCAGCCACGTTCCATGCGCTGACAATCATTCTCCTTGAGTCGGGATGGTGCTTGATCTGGTCCACCACTTTTGCTATCTGGTCGATGGTGCCACCGTCGTAGTCGGGCCATGAGCGCCACTGGTGGCCGTACACCGGTCCCAG
>ODAI010418087.1_pt1 | contig 23038 bp, 21 predicted proteins | sample 1539321 | NCBI WGS metagenome assembly ODAI01 (sample SAMN02144231, study PRJEB22623) | gut metagenome | biome: sheep rumen | host: Ovis aries | place: New Zealand | reverse complement strand
TTTTTGAAAATAATTTTAATGCTCTTCCGGGGAAGCTCTCAGAGCTGGGCTTTTCCGGAAGGAGAGTATGTATCGTCACCGATTCCAATGTCGAGAAGCTTTATCTTGAAGAGGTAAAGGGGCTCCTGGAAGCGGCTGACGATGCTTTTTTATGTGTCAAAAGCTATGTGATCCCTGCAGGAGAAGAACACAAGACTCTTGATGAGATCAGAAAGCTGTATGTATATCTGATCGAAGAGCACTTTGACAGACATGACCTTCTCATCGCTCTTGGAGGCGGCGTGATAGGCGATATGACCGGTTTTGCAGCTGCTACTTTCCTGCGCGGTATAGATTTTGTACAGGTGCCGACTACGCTCCTTGCACAGACCGATTCTTCCATAGGCGGAAAGACCGGTGTTGACCTTGACGGATATAAGAATATGATCGGTGCATTTAAGATGCCGATCCTTGTATATACCAATCTTTCGACTCTTAAGACTCTCGATGGCAGGCAGTTTGCTGCAGGCTTTGCTGAGATCATGAAACACGGACTCTTAAAGGACGAGGAGTTCTATATGTGGCTCGTTGAGCACAACTACGAGATCACGGACAGGGATCTTGATACGCTTACCGAGATGCTGCTTCGCAGCTGTGATATCAAGAGAGTTATAGTTGAGAAGGATCCCACTGAGAAGGGTGACAGAGCGCTCCTTAATCTGGGACATACCCTTGGACATGCGATCGAGAAGTACAAGATGCCTGAGCTGCTGCATGGTGAGTGCGTTGCTTTGGGATGTATCGCGGCGGCTTTTATCTCCTGGAAGAGGGACCTTATCTCGATGGAGGATTTCTACGAGATCCGTGATATGTTTGTTCCTTTCGGACTGCCGATTTCAGCTGATGAACTTGATATCGACAGGATCATTGAGATTGCTCATTCTGACAAGAAAAACGACGGAAATTTCGTCAGATTCATCCTACTCAAGAAGATCGGAAAAGCTTTCATCGAGTCGGATATAACTGATGATGAGATGAGAGCGGCATTGGAAGAATTAAACTTTAACGAGGACGACTGATCTACCGGAGCTTGATATGAAAAAGAATGAATACAACAGAGTGCTTATGCTTATAACGGATCTGGTGATCGCTGTAGCTCTTATGATCTTCGATCAGTATACCAAGCAGCTTGCAATTGCCAGTCTCAAGGACAAGGAGCCTATAGTCCTTATTGATAAGTGGCTTCAGCTTGAATACCTTGAGAACAGGGGATCTGCTTTTGGAATATTACAGAATCAGAAGCTCTTTATTCTCTTCATATCGCTGATATTCATGGGATTTATGGTCTTTTTTATCCTGAGACTTCCTCTGTGGAGAAAGTTTGTATTTGCGCATGTATTTCTTTCGATGATAATCTCGGGTGGCATCGGAAATGCGATAGACAGACTTAAGTTTGATTATGTTGTTGATTTCATATATGTCGTAAAGATCAGATTTCCGGTATTTAATTTTGCCGATTGCTGCGTAGTGGTCGGTGTGTTCGGAATGCTTTTCTTATTCCTCTTTGTCTACAAGGAGTCGGATCTGGACTTCCTTAAATTCAAGCGCAATCGCAGACGGGAACTCGGCAGATGAAGGAGATTTCCTTCGAGATAGATCAATCGGATGCAGACAGACTTGATAAAGTCCTCGCTGGGCTTTGTTCGGATTTCTCCAGAACTTATATCCAGAAACTTATAAAAGATGATCTTGTGACCGTGGACGGTATGTCCAGGAAGGGAAGCTATCAGCTTGAGGGCGGAGAGCTTGTTAAAGTAATGCTGCCCGATGCGGTAAGTCTGGAGATCACTGCTGAGGATATACCTCTTGATGTCCTGTATGAGGACGGAGATGTGATCGTGGTCAATAAGCCTAAAGGGATGGTTGTGCATCCTGCTCCGGGACATATGAGCGGAACGCTTGTTAATGCCCTTATGTACAGGCTGGGAGATTCGCTGTCAGGTATAGGCGGAGTGTTAAGGCCGGGCATAGTGCATCGTATAGACAGGGATACTACGGGTTCTCTTATTGTTTGTAAGAATGATGCGGCTCACAGATGCCTCGCAGAGCAGCTTGAGGAGCACAGCATAAACCGCATATACAAAGCTGTAGTTAACGGCAATATAAAAGATGACAGTGGGGTTATAGATGCACCTATAGGGCGCTCTAAAAGCGACAGGAAGAAGATGGGAATAGTTCCTGACGGAAAGCGTGCTGTTACGCATTATGAGGTGCTGGAGAGATTTGGAGATTATACTTATGTGGCGTGCAAATTGGAGACAGGGCGTACGCATCAGATAAGGGTTCATATGGCTTCTTTGGGGCATCCTGTGCTGGGAGATGAAGTATACAGCAGCGGGAATTCGCCTTTCAAGACGGTGGGGCAGACGCTGCATGCGGAAGTGCTTGGGTTTAAGAGACCGAGCGACGGAGAGTATGTAGAGGTAGCAGCTCCGCTTCCGGAATATTTCGAAAAGATCTTAAGAGCATTACGCAATCGTTAGCACAGGCTGCGCCTGCGGTCGGATACGTATCTTCTGCCGACCACAAGCTGCGCCTGCGGTCGGATACGCACCTTCTGCCGACCACAAGCTGCGCCTGCGGTCGGATACGTATCTTCTGCCGACCACAAGCTGCGCCTGCGGTCGGATACATACCTTCTGCCGACCACAAGCTGCGCCTGCGGTCGGATACATACCTTCTGCCGACCACTCCGGACAACGATTTTCTAAGCGTTTGAGTGAGACTGTATACGAGTGCCGGCACCGGGGCTCACTCGCCATCGTGGCTCGGTCGCCCACTGCTCTCGCCGTCCTGGCTCGAGCTGCCTGGTTTTTACAAACGCTAAGAAAATGTGTTGTCCTGCGTTTGAAGTCGGCAGAAGGTATGTATCCGCCTGCAGGCGAAGAATATACTAGTGTAAATATTTACAAGTAGCGATAGAATACGCAATATGATAAAATATACATGCTACGTAAAGGCTGATGATATAGATATATGGACGAGAAGGAACAACGGAGTAAAGCGGCTACGGTCGGGGATTACGAGTTCAGGAGTGTGACCGATGCGACCTATGCCGAAGCAGAGAGGAAAAAGGTAGACTATCTCAGGCATCATCTCGATACGAGGAAGCCGGAGGCTGTATTTGCTTTATACTGCAAAGCTATCACTGATAATTTCTTCAAGACTCCGATAGGAACGGATTTCTTAAGGGAACTCAGGACTTATCTGATAGAACAGGCGGATTATTCGCCGGAGGAAGTGCCTGCGATCCCCATCAATATCAATTTTGAATCCAAGATAAGAGAAAACCTATCATCCACCAAGAAGAGAGTGGAACCGCCTAAGGAGAAGGAAAAACTTAATCCTCTCTTTGTTTCGGTTGTGCTCAATATAGCTCTTGCGATAGGTGTCATACTTATGTTTATGATCGCACTGAAGACCGACAACCCGAATATCCTTAATTACGAGAATGCGATAACCAACAGGTATTCAGAATGGGAGCAGGAGCTGTCTGAAAGGGAGCGCGCTGTCAGAGAAAAAGAACTTGAGCTTGAGATGGGAGATGACGACTTATGAGTAAAGGCAAAGTTCTGATAGTTGATGATGAATCAAGGATGAGAAAGCTCATCAGGGATTATCTGACCAAAAATGAGTATGATGTGGTCGAGGCAGCCGACGGACTGGAGGCTCTCGACTGTTTTTATAAGGACAAAGAGATATCTCTCATCATTCTCGATGTGATGATGCCCAAAGTGGACGGCTGGGAAGTCCTCACGAGAGTCCGTGAGCAGTCCAAAGTTCCTGTCATAATGCTGACCGCAAGAGCTGAAGAAAGGGACGAACTTAAAGGCTTTTCACTCGGAGTAGATGAATATATCGCAAAGCCGTTCAGCCCGAAAGTGCTCGTAGCCAGAGTAGAAGCGGTACTTAGGAGATCGCAGCCTGCGTCAGAAAGCGGAGAAACCGACAGATTAGTCTGCGGTGATATCGTTCTCGATAAATCAGCGCATACAGTTACTGTGGAAGGTCAGCTCATTGATCTTAGCTTCAAGGAATTCGAACTGCTTCAGTTCTTCATGGAGAATAAAGGCATAGCGCTTTCCAGAGAAAAGATACTCAGTGCCGTATGGGATTATGATTATTTCGGAGATGCCAGGACCATCGATACGCATGTTAAGAAACTGAGAAGTAAGCTTGGCGGGAAGTCCGGAGAAATGATCAAGACCGTATGGGGAATGGGATATAAGTTTGAAGAGTAACAGAGTAAAAAAGCTCAAAAAGAAAATATCGATAAGAGCACAGCTTGCGCTTACTTTCATCGGTCTGATGACCGGTGTCATCGTGCTGTGCCTTGTATGTAATAAACTCTTTTTGTCCGAGTATTACACTTATGCCAAGAAAAACATTATAAAGAGTGCATATGAAGAGCTGCTCAAGACTTCGACTACGGAATCATTTTCCGAAAATGCAGGAAAGCCTGTAGTAGATTCTTTGAATAAACTTGCCATGACCTACAATATCTCGATCATGGTGCTCGACAGTGATTCCGAATCTCTCTACACATCCGTTAATGCCAATCGTGAACTGGCTATGGAACTGGTCGGATTTATCCTTAATGTAGAGCCTCCTCTTGATAAAGAAGATGAGATCGAAAAAACCGAAAAATATACGCTTAGGCGTATACGTAATCAGAGCGGTGAGAGCCTTGAGATGCTCGGATATCTCGATGACGGAGTCAGCTTTATCATGCGTACTCCGATGGAGAGTATCAGAGAAAGTGCCAATTATGCCAATAAGTTCTTCCTGTATATAGGCCTTATCGGAACAGTATGCGGAGGAGTCGTTATCCTGCTTGCAGCTAACAGCCTGCAGAAGGACCTGGACAGAAGAGATGCGCAGGATGAGATGAGACAGGACTTTATTGCCAATGTATCCCATGAGCTTAAAACGCCTATCGCGCTTATACAGGGTTATGCAGAAGGATTAAAAGAAGGAATAACCGATGATCAGGAAAGCCGGGATTATTATCTTGATGTCATCATCGATGAGTCTGATAAGATGAGCAATATGGTCAAGAAATTCCTGACTCTTAATCAGCTTGAATTCGGCGTGGAGAAACCCGCTAATGAAGATTTCGATATTGCTGCAATGATAAAAGGATTCTTACAGCAGGCATCTATACTCACAGATAATAACGGAATCGCACTAAAAACCGATTTCCCGGAAAGCACTTATGTATGCGGCGATGCTTATCTTGCTGAGGAAGTGCTTACCAACTATTTCTCAAATGCTGTAAATCACTGCGCTGCGAATGCCGGAGGAGAGAAATTCATCGAGTTGAAACTTAGTTCCAATAAAGATAAAATAAGGATATCCGTATTTAACACGGGCGAAAACATACCGAAAGAATCTCTGGATAAACTCTGGGAGAAGTTTTACAAAGTAGACAAAGCGAGGACCAGAGAGTACGGTGGAAGCGGTGTGGGCTTATCCATTGTCAAAGCCGTACAGGATAGTATCGGAGAGGGATACGGAGCTGAGAACAGACCGGGCGGAGTTCTTTTCTGGTATGAACTTTCCGCGTCGGACATGCAGTAGGAGGTCTATATGACTTTTAACAGCGAGATCGAAAAACTTCTGTATGAAGTAAATACACTTATAACCAAATCGGTGGATCCTCAGTTTACCGAGTATCTTTTCTCTGTAAGGTCGAGACTTGAGCCCATGGGCGCAGCAAGCGTACCTTCGGATCAGGAGGTTTCAACGATCAGAGAAGATGTAGTCAATAAGTATTCTATATACAAAAAGAGAATGACCGAGTCCGGTTGGACGGGGATCGCACAGTATTTCCAGGCTGTATATGAGAACACAGAGGCACCGAAATTTACAGGCACGCCCACGAGTATGCCTCAGCAGCCTCAGCAGCCGGTACGGCCTCAGCCAATGCAACAGCCTCAGCCCGTGCAGCAGAATTTTGCATCGAATGGACAGGGATACAGTCAGATCCCTCCTCAAGGAAATGGACAGTATATTCCACCCCGGCAGACTTACATCCCTCAGCAGCCTCCGAAGTCTTCCAAGGCTTCAGGTGTTGAGTTTGCTGTCGGCGGTATAGTTCTCAGCATATTCGGATCCATACTGGTCATAGCTGCAGGCATGAAGCTTGCGGTCCGTTATCTTGATACATTCGCACAGGGCATGCTTCTGTATGCCATCTGTATCGCATTGTTCTTTTTCTCGGAGCTTTTCGTAAGACCCAGACTTGAGAAACTTTCATATGTATTCACTGCACTTTCTCTTGTTGCGGTATATGCATCGACGGAGGTGAACTACCTGTTCATGGAGAATTTCGGGATGATCACAGCGCTCGGAATATCCGTGGTGACGGCCATAGTTATCTGCATGTACGGTTATTACAACCAGAATATGATATACAGCCTCGTGGGTTACGCAGGCTCGGTATTTTCCATGCTGATGGTATTCGGCGGAGATGCCAATGTTTATGAATATTATGTCTTTAACGGTGCGGCTCTTATGTTCACGGTCTTTTGGACTGTATTTCCCGTTAAGAAGTATCCAAAGGGGTATCTGTGTGCGCTTCTGGGCATAAATACCGTATATATGCTTGTGGCATCAAATTCCGATCTCATTTTGGAAAGGTATACCGGCACTTGGAATAAAGAGGCATATCTTCAGAGTCTTATGCCGGGATTTTATTTCTTCCTGGTTTCATGGGCTGTATATAATGTCATTTTCCTGGTAGGACAGATGCGCATCAGAAAGTATGCAATGGAGCAGTATACATTGGGTAAACCTGTCAGAAGAGATGATGTTCCCGGAATTGTATTTCTATTCTGCAGCTTTATATATGCACTTAGGGGTGCAGGATTCGGCTCTAATGTGTCGGATTATCTGACTTCTGATATCCTGCTCCTTAGTTCAATGATCATCCCTGTCGCTGTCGTATTCGGAGTGCTCCTGTATCTTAAGGATAATGAGTGGATGAAAGCATATTTTGCACTCTTCATGGTAACGGGCATCTGTGCATTATCACTTGACGAGCATATGATCTCGATCATCGCTATAGTGATACTCGTGACCATATCCAAGATCGTCACCAAGTCTGTTAAGAGCAAAGAGATCGCGATATGCGATCTGGTTCTCGGACTTGTATTTGCCGGTACCTGTTTGGGCGTCTCAAATGCATTTGATCACGGATACAAAGCGGAAATGGTTCGGGATTATATCCTTGTCGCCATACTCATGTGCGAGATCATCGCAGCTATCTGCATCAATTCGGGATTTGTGACCATATTCCAGATCATATATACAGGTGCGTTTCTTTATCTGATATCGCTTATCACTCCTGATGAGACAGAACCGGGACTTATCTATGCCGTTGTTCTTCTCATTGATACTTTGGCATATAACCTGATCGGATATTTCAGGACTAAGAGAGCCGATGTGGTCACCGGATTTTTGATGTTTTACCATATGATCATAATGATCGGATTTGCGGCATTTAACCATATGGATCCTCAGGAAATGGTCATATTCGGAGTTATAGCTGTCATAGGTCTTGTGATCGTTCTCCTGAGCATTTCGGAGAAGTTCGGACACATATATAAAAAGCTTTATCTGCTGGTTTCAATATACCTTACCATAGCTGTAATGCTGCTTAATCTGAAACCCAGAGTTGTAACGAGCGTTCTTATCATGCTGATCGCGCTCATAAGCGTTATCTTCGGATTTGTTAAAAGGCAGAAGAGTTGCCGTATTTTCGGGCTTGCGCTGTCGATGCTTGTCTGTTTAAAGATAATGTTGTATGATTTTGCAGGAGTGGATGGATTTATCAAGACGCTCATGTACTTCATCATAGGTGTGATAGCACTTGCGATAGCTGCTGTATATCTTGTACTGGAGAAAAAGACTACCAATGAAGATTTCTGATAAAAGAGTATTATCTGTAATCCTTTCGATCCTCATCATTGGGATGCTTGCCGGATGCGGCAATGTGATCCCTGATATGACTGATGAGGAAGTACAGAAAGTCGGCGAATATTCGGCTGTAATGATGCTCAAGTATGATGCAAACCATCGCAGCAGACTCGTTGACTTAAGCCTTTATCCCGACCCTGTGCCGGAAGTTGCTCCCGAGCCAAAGCCTGAGCCGGAACCTGCGCCGCAGCCCGAACCCGAGCCGGAGCCTCAGAAGGATGAAGACAAGGATAAAGAGAAAGAAAAGCAGGAAGAACTCGTTCAGACCACTCTTGAGGAATTTCTTAAGCTTCCCGAAGGCAGCCAGCTCAGATATAACGGACAGAGCATATCTTTAAGCTATCCCGAGGATTCTTCGCCGAGCAATTATTTCATAGTCGATGCAACGGAAGGTAAGAAGTTCCTGGTACTTCATTTTTCGCTTCTTAATCTGTCTGAGAATAAAGCAGATTATGATTTCCTGACTGCAGGTTATTCTTTCAGGACCATAGTAAATGACGGTACACCGAAGACAGCACTTATAACGATGCTTTCGGACGAATTATCAACATATATCGGATCCCTGGAAGGCGGATACGGAGAGGATCTGGTCCTCATCTATGAGTATGACGACTCGATCGTAGACAATATCGAGAGTATAAGATTTCAGGTCAAGAGCAGGGAAGGCACCTGGGAGACGTCTTTGTAAGGCATATTATTATGCCATGTTTATATTTTCTGTTCCTTTTTTGATCTGTTTGTGGTAAAATTGTTGCAAATAATTAGCCCGACGTACAGGGCGGATGGAGAGGCAGTATGGATACAAAGATTTTGCTTGAAAACGGTACAAATGAGCTTGAAGTCCTTGAATTTACCCTCGGAGAATATTCGTACGGAATCAATGTTGCGAAGATAAAGGAGATTATCCCTTATCAGCCCGTAACCCCCGTTCCAAATTCACATCCCAGTATCGAAGGCATTTTCATGCCCCGTGATGTTATGATCACGGCTATTGATCTTAAGAATTGTCTGGGCAGAGGAAATTCCGCTCCCGAAGGTCTCTTTATCATCACCAACTTCAACAACCTTAACATCGCATTCCATGCTGAGACGGTAAAGGGTATTCACCGTGTATCATGGAGAAATATAATCCGTCCCGATTCGACCATCTCTACCGCAGAGCAGAGCGTATCGACCGGATTCATCAAGCAGGATGACAAACTCGTTATCATCCTTGATTTCGAGAAGATCGTAAGTGATATCAATCCTGAGACCGGACTTAAGATGAGCGAGATCGCAGCTCTTGGTGAGAGAGGAAGAAGTGATGTTCCCATCCTTATCGCCGAGGACTCCGTGCTTCTTAACAAGCTTATCGTTGATTCGCTTACTCAGGCAGGATATACGAACCTCATCCATACCGAGAACGGACAGAAGGCATACAATGTTATCGCACAGTGCAAGGAAGACGGCACACTTAGAGATCATGTAAGATTGGTCATCACCGATATCGAGATGCCTGAGATGGACGGACACAGACTTACGAAGCTCATCAAAGACGACGACCGTACCAAGGATATCCCCGTTATCATCTTCTCATCACTTGTTAATGACGAGATGAAGAGAAAGGGAGATGCACTCGGAGCTAACGCGCAGCTCTCCAAGCCTGAGATCGGAAACCTTGTACGTATCGTAGACAAGCTTGTTGATGAGTTCCATCTCAACGATTAATACGAAGAATGATTAAGTTTAAGATCCCCGGATATTCCGGGGATCTTTTTTATGCAGTATATGGAAAAGCATTCTCTATATGCCTGATATGTCCGTCGCCATATAAAGCTATGACATCGAATCTGCAGGTAAGGTCATCCCGTTTACCGACAGAGATCATCCACGATACTGCAGTCTTTGATATTTTACGGATCTTACGAATATCAACTGCCTCAGCCGGATCACCGTATTTATCGCTGCTTCTGTATTTGACCTCCGCAAATACGATCAAATTATCAGGATTTAAAGCTATGATATCGATCTCCCCACATTTATTTCGCACATTACGCCCGATGATCCGATATCCCTTATCGATCAAAAAATTTGCAGCCAATTCTTCTTTAGCCGCACCAATAGCTCTTTTATTCATATGCTTAATATGGGTCCTCCAGCCCGATTTATATTTTGACGCACGGCTTCGCGTCTAAGTTCGCTTGTGTGGCAAAGTTCAAAAACGCCCTCGTTGAAATGTCCCACGACTGTGGTTGATATTTCAGATATGAAAAGATAATAGCACAGATACGTGCATGACTCTATTGAAACATATGTTCGATTATGGTAAAATCAGGCTTAGATCAGAAACGGAGAATATGCCATGTATGCTTTTATCAGAGGACTTGTAGATCATATTGATTATGAGAGGAATATCTGCATCCTGGATACAGGAGGAGTCGGGTATAATATCAGCCTGTCGTCGAGGGATATAGACAGTCTGCCGGGACTCGGTCAGGAGATCAGGATCAATACATATACCGCGGTCAGGGAGAATGAGATAGCTCTGTATGGCTTCCTTTCAAGGGATGACCTTGAGATGTTCATTTTGTTGATATCAATAAGCGGTGTCGGACCTAAAGCTGCCCTGAGCATACTGTCCGAGATGGATGCGGATTCTGTCAGGTTTGCGATCCTTACGGGGGATCAGAAGTCAGTATCCAAAGCACCCGGAATAGGCGCAAAGACTGCACAGAGGATCCTGCTCGAACTGAAGGACAAAGTCGAATCATTCGGAAGCAGGAGCGCTTCGGATGCTTATGAGGGAGCTGTGCCTGCGGCGCAGAGCAAGGGAGACTCGTCCTTAAGCGATGCCAAGAATGATGCCATTGCGGCTCTTACTGCGCTCGGATACTCAAATGCGGAGAGCAGGAAAGCTGTAGCCGCCGTAGAAGAGACAGAAGGAATGGACTCCGGAGCCATAATGAGCGAAGCACTTAAGCTCCTTTACAGATAAACTGCCTTGAAGGAAGGATATCAAGATGCCCAGAAGTATCGAGACCAATGTGACAAATGAAGATAAAGTGATAGAAGGATCCCTGCGCCCGACTGCGCTCAAAGAGTACATCGGACAGGATGCGATCAAAGAGAGCCTTCGCATAGCCATAGATGCAGCAAAGGGAAGGGGAGAAGCTCTTGATCATGTGCTCCTCTACGGACCTCCCGGACTGGGTAAAACAACTCTGGCCAATATCATCTCAGCCGAGATGGGTACCAATATCAAGACTACCAGCGGACCTGCTATCGAAAAGCCGGCAGAGATGGCTGCAATACTTAACAGCCTTAAGGAGGGTGACCTTCTGTTCGTAGATGAGATACACAGACTCAACCGTCAGGTTGAAGAGGTACTCTATCCTGCGATGGAGGATTATGCGATAGATGTCATCATAGGCAAGGATTCATCTGCATCCTCGAGATCCGTAAGGCTTCCGCTGCCTCATTTTACACTTGTCGGAGCAACTACCAGGGCGGGACTTCTCACAGCTCCCTTAAGGGACAGATTCGGGCTTATATACAGGCTCGAATTCTACAAGGTTCCCGAGCTTACTCAGATCATCATGAATTCCGCCAGGAGACTCGGAGTAAATGTAGACCCCGACGGAGCAAAGGAGATGGCCAGAAGGAGCAGAGGAACGCCCAGGCTTTCCAATAGGATACTTAAGAGGGTCCGCGATTTCGCTCAGGTGAGATACGATGGGGATATCACTTTCGATATCGCTGTAGAAGCGCTCGATATGATGGATGTCGACAAGCTGGGCCTTGATCATATTGACAGGCAGCTCCTTACTACGATCATAGAGACATTTGACGGAGGCCCTGTAGGCCTTGATACGCTGTCCGCAGCTATAGGAGAGGATTCCGGTACCATAGAGGATGTATATGAGCCGTATCTCCTTCAGAACGGCCTTATAATGCGTACTCCCAAGGGCAGGGTTGCCACATTCGAAGCGAGAACGCACCTCGGTCTGTAAGTGAGATTTACCTCGTATACAAGCCCTTTGTTTGCTTGCATACGGTACGGATTTAGAATATAATTTACAAGGATCGCACAGTTAGGAGGTGCCCTTGAGTCAGTTAACCGAAACGCAGGTTGTTGTCGGAGGAAAGGTGATCAAAGTATCCGGATATGAATCCTCCGAATACCATCAGAAACTTGCATCTTATATCAATAATATGATCAGCGAATTCGAGAAGCAGGACGGATACAGACTGCGTTCTTCGGATCTCCGCGCACTTATGATACAGCTCAATCTCGCTGATGAGTACTTCAAAGCTCAGGAGAGATGCGAGAAACTTGAAGAACAGGTCAAGGAGAGAGATAAGGCTATCTACGATCTGAGACATGATGTTGTTAAGATCCAGATGGAGCTCGACAATACCATCAAAGAAAATAAAGAATTAAGATCCAAAAAGAAAAATGACGGAAAATGATCGAATCCCTGAACTTTTAAGCCCTGCAGGCTCTTTCGCTTCCGCAATGGCTGCTTTTCATGCAGGCGCAGATGCGGTCTATCTCGCGGGCAACAGATTCGGTGCCAGGGCATATGCAGAGAATTTTTCCGAAGATGATATCATCAGATGCATCAGATATGCGCATCTGTATTCCAAGAAAGTCTATTTAACACTCAATATTCTCATCAAAGAATCCGAGATCAGAGAAATAGAAGGATTTATGAGACCCCTTTACGAAGCGGGTCTTGATGGCGTTATCATCCAAGATCTGGGTATTGTCAGGCTCCTTCATGATCTGTTCCCGCATCTGCCACTTCATGCCAGCACACAGATGAGCATAACGGGATATGACGGCGTATCTTTTCTTGAGAAATACGGCATCTCCAGAGTTGTCCCTGCAAGAGAACTCAGCCTTAATGAAATAGAGAGTATTATAGCGCACGAGGATGCATCAGAACTTGAATGCTTCATTCACGGAGCTATGTGTTACTGTTATTCCGGACAGTGCCTTTTTAGCAGCGTACTGGGCGGCAGGAGCGGTAACAGAGGAAGATGTGCTCAGCCCTGCAGACTGGGATATAAATATCTTGGCGAGGATCCTTCAGGTTCAAAAAACGGAAATGATCTATCATACATCCTCAGTATGAAAGACCTCTGCACTGTGGACATGATCTCTGAACTCACAGATGCAGGCATAGCATCATTTAAGATCGAAGGGCGCATGAAGAGCCCTGAATATTCTGCAGGTGTAACATCCGTTTACAGGAAAGCGATCGATGATCACTTAAGCGGCATTGATCATGATGCAAAGAAGGATGTCGATCTGTTAAAGGGACTCTATATGAGGACCGGCATATATGAAGGATATTACGATACAAGAAATTCCCGTGATATGATCACAGTGACCGACCCGGGGTATTCGGGAAATGATCAGGATACTTTAAACAGGATCAAAGAAGAGCTTGTAGATAAGACATTTACAGCATATACTCCACCCGTTCCCGTCTGCTTTGAAGCGGAATTTGTTACCGGAAAAGAAGCTTTGCTCTCTGCATCCTGCAGTATAAATGGCGATAAGATTTCATATACCTCGAAGGGAAATACAGTAGATAAAGCTCAGAAATCGCCCATCTCCGAAAGCAATGTATCCGATCAGCTGAGTAAACTTTCCGGGACGATATTTATCAGAGATACCGAAAATGAATCGATAAAAGTCAGTGATGATGCTTTCTATCCCCTTAAAGGTATCGGAGAATTAAGACGAAGTGCGCTTAAAGGTCTGGAAGATTCGATAATTGCACATAACGGTTTGTCTTACTCCGAAAGATCCAAGGACAGATCATCCGAAATCTCTAAGTCATCAGCAAACTTCGAAAATGTGAAAACTGCTTCGCACGGATTTGACCACACGGTTTCCGTGCTTTCACTTGATCAGTTAAAAGCGGTATATGATTTCCTTAAAAGCTGCAGCACCGACGATGCAGAAAGACTCGGCCGTATATATGTCGATGAATCTCTTATCGCTTACAGCAGTGAAGCTGTAAATATTTGCAGAAAGATCAAAGACAGCTTTGATATTAATATTTTTATCGCTCTGATCCCTGTAAGAAGAGAGAATAAGAGACCTGAAACTGATCCCGGCATCTTTACGGGATATCTGATCCGTTCCATAGACGATCTGGGCTATTATTCCGTGGAAACCGATAAAACAGATCTCATCACCGACAGCAGTATCTATGTCTGGAATGATAAAGCAGCCGCACTTATTTCTGAGTATGCATCCGGCTTTACGCTTCCTAATGAGCTTAGCGGCAAGGAGATCAAGTCTCTCATTAATGCATTAATAGAAAACAGAGAAATTTACGGCTTTTCGGATAGCTTTTGTAGACCGGAAAGAGTCGTTTATGGTAAAATTTCACTGATGAGGACAGCTAACTGCGTCCGCAAGACCTGCTATAAATGTAAGGGCAGAGGATCGGAACCCGGATTTGTATATATATCAGACAGGAAAGATGTGATCTTCCCCGTATATACCGACTGCGGCTCATGCCTTAATACGATCTGTAACTCTGCACCTCTCGATATTCCGGATGATGATTCCTATATATCGAGATCGGAGTTTACGGACGAATCATACAGCGATACCCTGGACATCCTTGAATACCGCATACTTGGGACTAAACGCGCGGAAGATACTCTTCTGAATAAAGGGAAGACTTCGGGCTGGAGTAAGAGACCCGTAGAATAGATATGGCGATCATTTTACAACAATACTTAATCGAGCTGTCCAGATATGCGCTCTTTGCGCTTATGGCTATATATACGATATGCAGCTTTGTTTTGTTTGCACCTGTTTCACAGAAGGCCGAGCACAGGCTTTATGCGGTGCAGAACATGCTCATGCTGCTCCTTTTGTTCCTGTGTTTCCTTGATCTCACTTTTGCGACGGGTAATGTCAGATTCCTTTATCTTTTTGTATTCCTGCTTCTATTCCTCTTTGTAATGATACTGCTCGTGACTCTTATCTATGAGGATACCAACAGACTGCTTTTAAACAATATGTGCCTGCTTCTCGGAGTGGGACTGTGTACGATATCGAGGCTTTCCTTCGCGAGAGCTTACAGACAGTATTTGATCGCTCTTTTTTCATTCGGCTTATGCCTTGTCGTTCCGCTCGTTTTCCGGAAAGTCAGATTCTTCAAAAAGCTCACATGGGGCTATGCTGCTTGCGGCGTAGGAATATTATCAGTCGTCCTTCTCCTTGGAAGGATACATAACGGATCCAAGATCACATTCACGGTCGCAGGTCTTACTTTTCAGCCTTCGGAATTCATCAAGATACTCTATATCTTTTTCCTCGCAGCAGTGCTGTGGGAACATTCGGATTTCAAATGGGTACTGATCTCGGGTATTATCGCCGGAATTCATGTAGTCATACTCGTGCTTTCCAAGGACCTCGGAAGTGCACTCATATACTATGTCGCATTTGTGCTCATAGTGGTCATGATCACAGGAAACAATCTGTATCTGATGATCGGTGCGATAGGAGGTATAGCGGCGTCTGCGGTGGCGTACAGACTATTCGGACATGTTAAGGTCAGGTTCCTCGCATGGAAAGACCCCTGGACATATATCGAGAATAAGGGTTATCAGATCGGACAGTCACTCTTTGCCATAGGCAGCGGCAGATGGTTCGGTACCGGACTTACGATGGGCAATTCCAAAGATATACCTTTCGTAGAGCAGGATGCGATCTTCTCGGCTATATGTGAGGAGTTCGGAGTGCTCTTTGCAATATGCATACTTCTCGTATCGCTCAACTGTTTCCTTGAGATGATGAGGATAGCAATAAATGTTGGAGACAGATTCTACAAGATAATATGCTACGGATGCGGAATCACTTATATATTCCAGATATTCCTTACCGTAGGAGGCGGCATTAAGTTCATCCCTCTTACAGGTGTAACGCTTCCTCTTATCAGCGCCGGCGGAACATCCTGTCTGGTGACGATGCTGATGTTTTTCATAGTGCAGGGTATCAATATCAGACTTAAAGCAGTGGAGAGAAAGAAAGCAGGTATATCGTGAAGGAGTTCCTTAAGAAGTTTAAAAGGATAATGCTTCATGCAACGCCCCGTGAGCAGATACTTGTCACGACGGTATTCTTTTTCGTGCTCTTTTTTGTGATGTTCATTTATCTCGGGCTCTTTGTAAAGAATAACGAGGAGAAGCTCCTTTCCAACGGATATAACAAGAGACAGGAGACACTGGCTTCCAGGAACTACAGAGGAAAAATCTACTCCAGAGACGGTGAAGTCCTTGCATTCTCCGAAGTAAATGACGATCAAAAGGAGTTTAGATTCTATCCTTACGGTAAGCTTTTTGCGCATGCTGTGGGGTATTCCACCACAGGTAAGATGGGAGTGGAGCTCCTTTCTAACTATTATCTCATCAATTCCGGCGCATCCCTTACGGAGAAGATAGAAAATGATGCTGTCGGGATCAAAAACCCCGGTCATAATGTCTATACCACGCTTGATGTGGAACTCCAGCAGATAGCTGATAATTATCTGAATGTATATGACGGCGCTGTTGTTGTGACCGAGATCAAGACAGGTAAGATACTTGCCATGGTATCCCATCCCAATTTCGATCCTTCGACCATAAGCGAACAGTGGGATGAACTCATAAAGGATGAGGACAGTTCCGTCCTCGTAAACAGAGCCACTCAGGGTCTGTATCCTCCCGGATCCACCTTCAAGATGATCACAGCTCTTGAGTATTACAGAGAGCATGGAGAACTGTGGAAGAATTACAGATATGTCTGCTCAGGCAGGTTCGATCATGACGGATATTCCATCAAATGCTTCAACGGCTCCGTACACGGTGAGCTCGATCTGACCCAGGCATTCGCCAGGTCCTGTAACTCTTCATTTGCTGACCTCGGTATGAGCATAGACAGGAAAGGTTTTGATACGCTCTGTAATTCGCTCCTTTTCAATAAAGATCTCCCCACCGACCTTGTCACATCCAAGAGCTCGATCCCTTCATCAGCGGAGATGGATTCATTTGCGATGATGCAGACATCCATAGGACAGGGCAAGACCGCGATCACGCCTTTGCACCTTAATATGATCACCATGGCTGCAGCTAACGGCGGCATACTCATGAAACCCCGCATGATCGATCATGTGGAAAATGTAGCCGGACAGACCGTAAGGAGATATGAAGATGAGGAATACGGCAGACTTATGAGTGTCGACGAATCGCTCTTCTTAAGAGGTCTTATGGAGTCAGTTGTAGAGACAGGAACAGCAGGCAAGCTGAAAAACGACAAATATAAAGCGGCCGGCAAGACAGGTTCCGCGGAATACGGTGATGAAGGCGATTCCCATGCATGGTTTACAGGATATGCACCCGCTGAGGATCCTGAAGTAGCAGTCACGATCATCATCGAGGGAGCCGGTACCGGAGGTGACTATGCGGTGCCTCTTGCCAAGAGACTTTTTGACTCGTATTTTGAGCAGAAAGAGCCATAATTTATTGACATATTAAGGCTTTTCAGATTATTATAATAACAGTTATTTTTTTCCTGACAATAGATAAACAAGCATTAAAACAGCCGGAGGTACTTTAGCGTGAAGGTTATTTCCACTTTGGAATTGACACCCGGATTGGAGCTCGGAGAGCATGTTGAATACCAGGACAAGATCCTCTATTCCGCCGGCACGATCCTCGATCAGAAGAGTATAGACAGGCTTAAAAGATACGGTATAATGTGCGTTTCCATCATGGAGGCCGTCGACAAGGCGACCACTCATTATGAGCGCATTCAGTATAATGAGAATTTCAAAAAGTTCGTCGATAAGTACAATGTCTGCTTAAACAAGTACAAAGGCGTAATGCTCAGCTATATAGGCATGAAGCCTACTGTTTCCATCGAACCCTCAACACTTCTGGCGATATACGAAGAATGCTATCAGATGGTCTCCACCGGAGGCCAGCTCCTTGATTATATCTACAACATGATGCCCAATGAGGACGAGCTTACTTATTCGCAGTCCTTCTCATCGGCGCTTCTGTGCGGTGCATTCGCCAACTGGCTCTGCCTCAATGAGGAAGACACGAGGATATTCATACTCTGCGGATTCTATTATGACATCGGTAAGTGGATGCTTCCTTCCGAGATACTCTGGAAGCCCGGTAAACTCACCGATGAAGAGCTCGCTATGGTTAAGCGCCATCCGATCATGGGATACAAATTCGCTCAGAATGATACCAATTTAAATGAGCATGTGCGCAATTCGATAATCATGCATCATGAGAGAATGGACGGAAGCGGATATCCCTTCCACATCGCGGGAGAAAAGATTGACAGATTCGCCAGATACATGGGCATTGTCGACACCTATATCGCGATGGCATCGCCGAGATCCTTCAGACCCGCATTTACTCCTCTGCAGATACTCGGTAACTTCGAGAAAAACCTTGATAAATTCGATATATCGATACTCATGCTCCTGATGGACAGGATCGCGGATGCGCAGGTTGGAAGCAATGTAGAGCTCTCCGACGGAACGGTATGGGAAGTTGCTCTTATTCACAAGACTCCGTACTCCAGACCGCTCCTCAAGAACGATCAGCAGCAGACCTTAAACCTCGCGGACCATCCCGAACTTGATATCGTTAAATATGTTTAAATGAATCTCAATTTTTTGTTTAGAAAGAAAAAGCCCAAGACCGTCTTTGAATATCTGCCGGAGATTTATATTTCGGAATCTCTTGAAGACCGCAATATGTGGACGATGAAACAGCAGATAAAGGATGCGCGGAAGGGGCTTTTTGTATTGCTCATTTCCGAAAATGAAAACGATTCGATAGATATCATTCACACCGAGAATATCAAGATGTTTTCAGACAAGGTCAAAAAGAGGATCGTTGTCGGTATAGCGTCTTCCGAGACCGAAGCTATCGAACTGATAAAGGAGATCTCTGAGGACTGCTTCAAAGCAAAAGGTGATTATGACTTAAGGAGCTATCTATGTGGGCTGTTGTCCTGACCGTGCTTAAGATAATAGGACTCATCCTTCTATGGACGATCATCGCAGTGATCGCTCTGGTTCTTATTGTCCTTTTGGCTCCCGTTAAATATACCTTCACCGGGCAGATCGCGCCGGATAATGAGGAAGAAGAGATCCCTTTAAAAGACCGCATAACCGCAGTGGCCAAGATCACGTATCTGTTTCATATCGTGAGAGCGGATTTTGCGTACCCTGAGCCGGGAGGATTCAAGGCAAAAGTCCTTTTCTTTACCGTTTTCCCTAAGAAAAAGAAGGATAAGAAGGAGAAAATGGTAAAGGAAAGCCGCGAAAAGAATGCATCGGAAAGCTCGGAGCAGGAAGAGGAAAAAGTATCAAAAACCGAAGCCGAAGAAGAGCCCGGATCCCAAGAAAAATCAACCGGAAAAATTGAAGAAAAAGCCGATGCTTCCGAAAAGACTGAAGATGCTGAAAACGGCATAAATACTGAATCTTCTGAAGGTAAGGAAGGCTTTTCTTTTGACGGAATGTCAAAAAAAATCACCTACAAAATAAGGTCGATTTATGATAAAATAAGAACTGTGCTGCGGGATGTAAATTTCTACAAAGCACTCCTCACAAATGAGGACACCGGACTGCTTGTAAAGAACGCAAAAAGGCGGATTTTAGCCCTTTTAAAAGCGGTACTTCCAAGGCGGATACATGCGGATCTAACCTATGGACTTAAGAGCCCCGACCTTACGGGATATGCATTTGCGGTATATTCGCTCTTTGCGGGAAGATTTGATAAGACTTCGGTCGTTGATCCTGATTTTGACAGAGAAGTTCTTGAGGGGCAGTTGCAGGCCAAAGGGCATTTTAATCTATGGACTCTCGGTTGGCACGCGGCTCTTCTGTACTTCGACAAGAGGCTTAAGCTCACAAGGCAGAGGATAGATAATCACAAAGAATCCCGGAGAAAGTACAAAGAAAAGCTTTCGAAAGAACGGGAAGAGATACTTGAATAAGCATTTTTTGGAGAATGATATGGCTGAAAACGGAAATGTAATAGAGAATCTTTTGAAGGGACTGGACACTTCGGTATCCGCCAAGACGGTCGTCGGACAGCCTATGACGGTTGACGGCGTTACCATCATCCCCCTTGTAGACGTTTCATTCGGAATGGCTGCCGGAAGCGGTAACGAGAACGGCAAGTCCACCAAGAACAAGGGAATGGGTGGCCTGGGAGGAAAGGTAAGTCCCAATGCCATATTGGTGATCAAGGACGGAAACGCCCGTATCCTTAGCATCAAGAATCAGGACTCCATTACCAAGATACTTGATATGATCCCCGAAGTCGTTAATCGCATTTCCAAAGCGAAGAACGGCGGACCGGAAGACGATGAGATCAGGGATGCGGCATTCCCCGATGAGGAGAAAGATAAGTGATAAGTTGGAATGACCTTGCAAAGGCAGAGGATGATGATGATCTTCACCAGATCAAGGTCTTTTTATTTCAGGAAAATATGAGACTGGAGACGGAGAGACGCCGTATGGCCGAGGAGCGTGAAGAGCTTAAGGCTATGCAGGAGAAGTTCGTCAAAGACCGTATCCAGCTGCAGGAAGAACTTAAGGCTCTCAACCAGAAGACTGTTTCCGAGAGACAGAGACTTAAGGAAGATAATCTGTTCTTTGAAAAGAAGATGGCTATACTGCAGGACGGTTTCCGTGCGCTTGAAGAAGACCGCCAGAAGTTTGAGCGCGAGCGCAGGCAGTTTGAGACTTACAAGGCTTACACAGAGCCTCTTATACATTCGGGCGATTATGACGAGATCGCGAATATGCTTTTCGCAAGTGTTTCCAACCAGGTCGGCCTCAGAAAGCGTTACAAAGATCTCGTTAAAATATTCCATCCCGACAACCTGTTTGGTGACGAAGAGCTCGTACGTGCTATAAATCGCGAGTTCCAGCGCCGTAAGGAAGGGCTGGCATAAGTTTCCAGGAGGAGAAATAAAAATGAAACTGACCTACGGTGTACAAGACAAACCCAAATTTCCGCAGACGCTGGTATTTGCACTCCAGCAGCTTCTCGCGATACTCGCTGCGACGATAGCGGTACCTGCGATAGTCGGAAATGACATGTCCGCATCAGCTGCTCTTTTCGGAGCCGGCATCGGAACTATCGTCTACCTTCTTTTCACTAAATTCAAGAGTCCCGTTTTCCTTGGATCATCATTTGCATTCATCGGATCAATGTTCGCAGCATTCGGCGGAGCAGTATCATTGGCAGCCGGATATGCCGGAATAATCATCGGTGCGGCATTCGCAGGACTCGTTTATGTAGTACTTGCTATAGTTGTTAAGGCAGTAGGAGTTAACTGGATCGCAAATATCATGCCTCCCGTTGTGATCGGACCCACCGTTGCCATCATCGGACTTTCACTTGCCGGCAATGCAGTAGGCGATGTACTCGGAAGCAGCAAGACTGCATCCACTTATGTATGCATAGTCTGCGGACTTGTTACATTATTCTTCACGATGATCAGCTCCGTATACGGCAAGAAGATGCTGAAGATGATCCCCTTCATCGTAGGTATCTGTGCAGGATATCTCACAGCTGAGATCTTTACCATCATCGGAAATGTTACGGGTAACGATGCTCTCAAGGTTATCGATTTTTCCGCATTCGACAATATGAAGTGGATCCCTGATTTCACTTTCATCACCGCTTTCAAGGGCTTCGGAGATCTCACTCCCGCATATATCGGAACTGTTGCAGTTGCATATATTCCTGTAGCATTCGTTGTATTCGCTGAGCATATCGCAGATCACAAGAACCTTTCATCGATCATCGAGTCCGATCTTCTCAAGGATCCCGGACTTGACAGAACTCTTCTTGGAGACGGTGTCGGATCCATGGTAGGCGCATTCTTCGGAGGCTGCCCCAATACGACTTACGGTGAGTCTGTAGGATGCGTAGCTATCTCCGGAAATGCTTCCGTAGTAACTATCCTTACCACCGCGATCATTGCTATCGTTGCTTCATTCTTTGCACCTTTCGTAACGCTTCTTGCTACGATCCCCAGTTGCGTAATGGGTGGTGTGTGCGTAGCTCTTTACGGATTCATCGCAGTATCCGGTCTTAAGATGATACAGAAAGTTGACCTTGATGACAACAAAAATCTGTTCACCGTATCTGTGATCCTTATCGCAGGTATCGGCGGATTCGTTGTTAAGTTTGGTGCAGTCGAGATCACTGAGGTTGCATGTGCACTCATCCTCGGCATCATCACCAATAAGGTTCTCTCGATCAAGACTAAGAACTAAGACGTATAATCTTAAAGCCCTGTGATTTTCTCCACATAATGTGGAGTAAACCACAGGGCTTCCTTTATTTTTGGGGCTTTGTCTGATATATGTGTTTTTTAGTCTGGGTGCTCCGCTACTAAACTCACTTGTATGGCTAGAGGCAAAAACGCCCTCGCTTAACTCGCAACGCTCGCGCTATGATGGCGCGAGCTGCTCGAACAAGGCGCTCGGGACCGTTTTCCGCCATACTTCGTTCGTTAAGTGCTGCGCAACAGACATAAAAAACACATATACCCGCCAAAGCCCTACATTAATGTTAAACTTTATGCATTAAGCCGGGGGACGGATATGTACTGTCTGCCGACTTCAAACGCAGGGCAACACATTTTCTTAGCGTTTCTAAGGAGTAGGCAGCTCGAGCCAGGATGGCGAGAGCAGTGGGCGACCGAGCCACGATGGCGAGTAAGCCCCGGTGCCGGAACTCTTAAAGAGTCATCGCTGAAACGCTTAGAAAATCGTTGCTCGGAGTGGTCGGCAGACAGTATATATACGGACCCGGCCGTAAACATTGAACATAAAAAGAGAGCGGTATAATAGACCGTCTCAAAAAAAAAGAGACGGTCTATGACCGTCTCTGGATAAGCAATATAAGGGAAGCGGGATATTATCTCTCTACAGCGCCGCTTCTAAGGCATCTGGTGCAAACATGCATACGCTTGGTC
>ODAI011465146.1_pt1 | contig 23040 bp, 26 predicted proteins | sample 1539321 | NCBI WGS metagenome assembly ODAI01 (sample SAMN02144231, study PRJEB22623) | gut metagenome | biome: sheep rumen | host: Ovis aries | place: New Zealand | reverse complement strand
GTCATCGAGCTGCCCCCCAGGAGGATGATCAGCGGAACGGAGATGTAACTTACGATCTCCATGCCTCGGATCCCATGATACGCCGAGGCTGTCATGCAGACACCTGCGATCAGGAAAAAGTTTTCAGAAAAAAACAGCGCCCTGGGAAGATCTTCTTCCAGGAACGCTGTGAGAGAGGGCATTATTAGCAGAAGCACTCTCCGTTTGCGTTGATGACGTAGCCGCCGATGGTCGTATTCTTCACCATCGCGCCGTCGGGACCAACATAGTACCAGAGATGCTCGTTGGTGGTGTGGCGGACCCACTGGCTCGTTCTCATATTGCCGTTATTGTCGAAGCTGTACCACTTTCCGTTGACATGCTCCCAGCAGTTGGTTGCGTAGGAGCCGTTCTGTCTTCTGTATTTCCAGGTGCCGTTCATATTCTGCCAGCCGCCCAGATCATTGGTGACTCTGCCGTTTCCGCTTGTACGGCGGCTTCTGCTTCTGCTGCTGGAGCTGGAGCTGGAGCGTCTTCTGGAACTGGAGCTGCTTCTGGAGGAAGAATTCCCGATGTAGTAAAGATTATCATCGTCGGAATCGTAGTAAGTGACGTTTCCGCGGCGGTCGACTTCGCCGAAGTTGCCGTCTTCATCCATCCAGGAATAGGAGTTCTTTCTGAAATTGTAGTAATCAATGGAGCCATCATCGTAGACAGTATAAACGCCGTCATCATCGAACTCGCTCCAGATTTCGGATGCTGCAAAGCTGGTAACGCTCATTGCTGCCATCATAACGCCTGCCGTAACTGCCGCCACAAGATTTCTGATCTTCATTTTTTCCCTCTCTTATATCTTTGTCTTTCTTTTTTCGGCTCTGCCGTAGTTGTTTTTGTTTTATGGGCTTAGTATAGCAGGGGATTTATCATAGAAATGTCACTCGTACCGGCATATATCTTCGGGTCGGCCAATTTCATTTCCAGGAACCAGTCAGCCCCGGACGGCTGTTTTCAGGAAAGGTTTTCTGTTATGATTCAGAGTATCAGGAAGAATTCTGCGGAGGAACAGGAATTGAAAAAAGCAGTGTTTGCAGCGGGGATCATTCTGATCATTGGAGCGCTGGTGTGTTTCGGACTGAGTCTGTTTTTTAATCACATTGCTTTATCTGTGATGGATGCATCTAATGAATTTATTCATAACGCATTTACGCGTGCGATGATCTTCAGAAACTGCGGGATCGGGCTGGCTGCTGCGGGCATCGTGTGCCTTGTGATCCGATTTCTGAAGTTCTGAAGCGGGAAAGGTCTGCCAAAAAAACTGGCATGGGTCACCGGTTTTCTGCCGGCTCCATGCCAGTTTTAAATTGTTTTTTATGCCGCGCTATTAAGCGGGATGAAAGCTTGATCTGCCGGATCCGGCGCCTTTAAATGCGGTTCTTCCGTGAGCTCAGTGTGAATAGCTAATACTGCTGCTGCAAGTACAAGTCCTGCAAGAATGATCTGACTGGTAATCATTTCAGTGGTCTCCCTTTTTCGCCCTTTTATCGGCTTCCGCCGGGTCGGTGTCCTTTCTGGTGTAATCCTACTAAAAGATATGTCACACGAATTGTCACACAGCCCCGCATCCGGAAAATAGATTATAATAGTAATGAAAAGAAGAATTTCAAGTCCCTCCTGCGGGACTTGCACGTCTGAGACAGAAGGATCGTTATGAGAAAAACCAGGACACTACAGATAATGATATGGGGGCTTCTGCTGATCCTGCTGGCGGGAGGCTGTGCCCGGACAGAGAAGCCGGACCAGATTCCCGAAACCGCCAGTATCACCGAAACCACTGAGGCTCCCGAACCCGCCAGTGCTCCCGGAGCCCCCGAAACCACTGAGGCGCCCGAAGCTGCCAGCCCTCCCCGGACCGTCAGTATTCCCTGCGAGACTCATATCCTTCTGGATTCCGCGCTGGTACTTGATGAAAAGCACCTTTTAAAGAAAGAGATCCGCGATGAATTCCAGCTGGAAAAAAAGTTCAAAAGCTACAGTCTCGCCTATTTTGAGACCCCGGACAGGGCGTTTGGCAATGAAGGCTGGATCAACAGGGTAAGGATGAGGGATGGAAAAGCGGACAAGGGCTTTGAACTCACCTATAAAAAGCGGTACCGCGTGGAAGGAAATGATCCCGGACTGGTTCTCAGTCTTGCCGAAGCAGAAGGCTTTGACCTGTCGGACGAAAACTGGGAAGCGGAGGTCGAATGGAATCACTCCGGAATGATACTGAGCATCTCCGCAGAAAGCAAAGGACCTGCAGACGGACTTGAAAGCGTTGCGGATCTGAGCGCCGCAGACGGTATCTCCATGCTGAAGGCCGGTATGCCCCCGGCAGAGCGGAACTGGAAGTCCGAAAACTGGGGGATCAGGACCATGGAAGAGGCGGAAATGGCGGGGCCGGCCCATTTTGACCGCTTCACAGGAATATATCTCGACCATAAGATCCAGATCGAGATCTGGGAGCTTCCGCACCGGGGATCCGGAGAAGCAGAGTATATCACGGAGCTTTCCTTCAAGGACGACAGCCTGGATGATGCTGCTGCTTTCCGCGGGAAGCTGACCGGTCTCCTGATGGATCAGGGGGTCCTGGTGCAGGAGGATGCGCTGAAAACGAAGCAGATCCTGGACGCTCATTTCGACGATTAAAAGGAGAGTGAAGAATGAAAGAGCAGAGCCGCCTGGAACAGCAGCTTTCTTTTGCGCTGGAGATCGACAAGGAGAAGAACATCTTCCGCCAGACACACCTTTCAGGACACGGGCGGAATGAGAATGACGCGGAACACGCGTGGCACATGGCGGTCATGGCATACCTCCTCCGGGAGTATTCCAATGAAGAGGTGGACATTGCGAAGGTCATGCTGATGTGCCTGATCCATGATATCGTGGAGATCGACGCGGGCGATACCTATGCTTACGACGCGGAGGGGCTGAAGACCCAGAAGGCGAGAGAGGAGGCGGCGAAGGAGCGGATCTTTTCCCTGCTGCCGACGGACCAGAAGGCGGAGTTCACAGCCCTTTTTGATGAGTTTGAAGCGTATGAGACAGCGGAGGCGAAGTTCGCCCATTCTTTGGATAACCTGCAGCCGCTTCTGCTGAACAACAGCAACGAAGGCGGAGACTGGAAGGAACACGGCGTATCCTCAGCCACCGTGTACACGCGTCAGAGCAAGACGAAGCTGGGATCAGAAAAGCTTTATGAGGTGACGGACCGGATCATTCAGGAGAACATCCGGAAGGGCAACCTGAAGGAATGACAGAAGAGAAAGTTACTATTCGCGGCGGAGCGGATGATATATAATATAATAGAATAGACAGTAAAGACGCGCATAAAAGACCGATAGTTATAAGGTTTACAGTTATCAGAATGGAGGTTTTTATGATCTACGATTACACCATCACGACCGGAAAAGGTGAAGAACTGAACCTGGCGGACTACAAAGGTAAAGTCATCCTGGTGGTCAACACAGCCACCGGCTGCGGCTTCACGCCCCAGTATGCGCCGATCGAGCAGATGTACAGGGATTACCACGATCAGGGGCTGGAGATCCTCGATATTCCCTGCAACCAGTTCGGAAAGCAGGCGCCCGGCACGGATGAGGAGATTCACGAATTCTGCACCATGCACTTCAACACTACTTTCCCGCAGATGAAGAAGGCGGACGTCAACGGCGAAAACGAGCTGCCGCTGTACACGTATCTGAAGGCCCAGAAGGGCTTCGAAGGCTTCGGAGAGCATCCGTACAAGGCTCTTCTTGAAAAGATGTTCGCGGAAGCGGATCCGGAATGGGACAAGAAGCCGGATATCAAGTGGAACTTCACCAAATTTGTCATCGACCGGGAAGGAAACGTCGTGGCCCGGTTTGAGCCGACGGCTGAAATGTCAGAGGTCGAAGCCTGCGTCAAAGCTCTCTTATGAAAACAGTCAGAGTAGCGGCGGCGGTCATCCAGGCGCTGGACCAGGACGGAGTGCCTGTGATCTTCGCGACACAGCGGGGATACGGGCCCTACAAACACTGGTGGGAATTTCCCGGCGGAAAGATCGAGGAGAATGAGACACCGCAGGAGACCGTTGTGAGAGAGATCCGGGAAGAGCTGGATGCTGTCGTCGAAGTAAGCCAGTATGGTGTGAGTGTGGAATATGACTATCCGGATTTTCATCTCTCGATGGACTGCCTCTTCTGCAGTCTGAAGGAAGGGAAGATCAGGCTTCTGGAGCATGAGGCGGCAAGATGGCTCCGGCTGAATGAACTGCGCCAGGTGAAGTGGCTGCCGGCAGACGAGATAGTGGTAGAGGGGATCGAAAGAGGAGGCATGCCTGATCTGATCGGAAAAAACAGATCTTAAAAAGACGGACCGGAAGTCCGTGCAGAACAACAACAGCCCCTGGCAGGACCAGGGGCTGTCATTATTTACAGCAGTTTATGTTTCCGGCAAAGGTCATTTTTTACTGAAGACCCGTTTCAGAGCAAAGATGATCAGCGAAAGCCCGATCATCAGGATATCGTCGCCTGATACAAGAATATAGATGCCGAGCAGGCAGCCCACGGTGTACACGACGACACTGTCATACTGTGCGGGGACTACAAGCATAAACAGTCCGACGACCATAAATATGACCGACGATATGATGGTCTGCTGTCTTAATTTGTCCAGTGCTTAAAATAGTGTTCTATCCTTATCCTCCTGTTATCTTTATGAGCGGGAGATCAGACCCGCACTGAGATCAATTCAGAACCTGCCGTAGGGGTGCCTGACCAGCGGGTGGTCTTCGAGACGTTTTTTCTGCTTCTCGATATCCTCTTTCAGCTTCTTCATTTCCGTGCTGGCGTTTTCTTCATTATAAAGCATTTTGATCAGTTCGTTCTGCATTCCGATCAGGTCAGCGCGGATCTGCGGTACCGGTTCTAGGCTGGCTGCGATCTTTTCTTTTCTTTCTTCAAAATTCTTCTCTGCTGTAAGGCGGATGCGCTCTGCCTCTGCTTTCACAGCGGCAAGCCGGGCCTGGACGCGCTCTGTTCTATAGACGACATCCGGATAAGCGTCCGCGAAACGTCTGTGGAAGTAGGACTTGTCTGTCAGAAGCTGACGTACTTCCTTGCTGATCTCTTCGGTATTATCAGCTTCACTGCTGTCGACACCGACCTTGACCAGCTTCAGGACGAAGAAGGAGACCGCACAGTCCGCTGCAAAGACCGCCAGAAGGACGGACGCGATCCCCTCCCGGGCCTTCAGAGAAAAAAAGCCCAGGAGCTTGTATATAGCAGGGTTCAGGAGATGCATGATCAGTACTCCTGCAAGGCCGAACAGGATCAGGTTCCCAATCCAGACTCTGCCGTGAAGATTCATCGGCTTCTGGCTGTAGTCCCACCAGCGGGCGTGAAATATTTTTTCAAGGACCAGGCTCGTCAGGTATTCTACTGCGCCGCAGATCAGAAAAGACAGGGCAAAGGTCATGACCACGCCGGATTCGACGCTGGCCAGGCTTCCGACCAGGACGGTGATCAGAACAGCGCCGCAGCCGTAGATGGGACAGACCGGACCCGTGAGGAATCCGCGGTTAATGAAACGGTGGTACTGCCTGTATTTCAGAAAGACCTCCATGCACCATCCGGCAGAGGCATACATGAAAAACAACAGAATGATATTGACATATTTTTCCATAAAGAACTTCCTTTTTTACAATAGCCTTATTTTATCAAACGCATTATATTTGCGGGAGATAATATAACACTTTTTGAAGTTTTCGCAATCAGAAAGGAGCCGGCGCACAATGGCGTCAGCTCCTGTTTGTGGTATGATTGTCATGGAGTACCCGCATTGAAAAAGCGGAAGAAGGGAGAGACCCATGATCGATCATATCGAGACACTTTACGAAACACGTTTTCTGAAATGCTATGACCTTCAGTACGAGGAAGGAAAACACTACTATGAAGTCTCCCGGCGGGGGAAGAAAGACCTTGTCGCCGCCAAGACGGAGGCAGAAGCGCGGGAGATGCTGCCGGATGCGGTCACGATCGCCGTGGTGCTGCACCTTCCGGGAGGCGAGACGCGTCTCCTGATGACTTACGAGTACCGCTATCCTGTCGGACAGTTCCTTCTCAGCCCGATCGCGGGCCTTCTGGATCCCGAAGACAAGGACTGCGCGGATCCCCTGGTGACTGCTGCGATCCGGGAGATCAAGGAGGAGAGCGGTCTGGATGTCAAAGAGAGCGACCGGGTCTACGTCCTGAATCCCTGCGCCTTTACCACCCCCGGCATGACGGATGAAAGCAACGCTTTCCTCTGCGCGGAGATCACGCTGGACAGCCTGGACGGACTGAACCAGAAGGGCGCGGTCGGAACAGAGATGTTCAACGGGTACGAGCTTCTGGACAAAGAGCGCGCCCGGAAGATATTCCAGACCGGCAGGGACGAGCACGGTAATTTCTACTCACTTCCCGCCTGGATGGTACTCAGCATTTTCCTGACAATGTTTTAACTGAGCTGGGGAATGGCCGCCGGGTGCTCAGTGCACCCAGGCGCCGTTTCCATCGACATAGTAGCCGTCAGGCGTGTAGCAGTTCGTGAACATCGCGCCGTCCGGTCCGCAGTAGTAGTAAATACCGTTCCATAAGATCCAGCCGGTGCGCATGTAGCCGTCGTCGCCGAAGAAGTACCATTTGCCGTTGATGAGCTGCCAGGTGTTCTTTGCATAGCTGCCGTTGGAGAAACGGTACCACCATCCTCTGTTGTCCCGGTTCCAGCCGGAGTTCACTGTCCCGCCCGGGCCTGCGGAGCCGGAAGACGAAGAGGAAGATGATGAAGACGAAGAGGAAGACCGGCCTTCGAAATATTTGGTTTCCGAATAGTCTCCCCAGCCGCCGTGCTTGTTGTTCCGAACGAGACGCACACGGAATTTGTAGCTGCCGTCCTGCTTGATGTAGCTGCTGAAGTCGTAGGACGTGCTGGAGGTCTTTACGATAGTGACTTCCGACCCGCCGCGTCTCAGCTGGATCTGGTATTTCTCTCCGCTGGACCTCTGGCTGTCCCAGTGCGCGGTCCGGCCGCTCCACCAGCAGTCTCCGTCGTAGTCGTCCGGGGTATAGCTGGAGGAACTGGAGGTTCTGGAAGAACTGCGGGATGAGGACTGCTGTTCCGCGAACCAGGCTTCGTTATCATAGTAGTTGCTGCCGGCCCAGCCGCCCTGGTCTTCATCCGGGCCCCACTGGCCATCCAGGGCCCACTGGCTGGCTCTCGCGATATCCGCGGCATCCCCGTACTGATCATCATACGCGTCTGCCAGAGCGGAACTCGCAAAAATACCTCCTGAGAGCAGCACTGTTGTCAGTCCCAGGACCCCAAAGAGTTTCCATGCATGTTTTTTCATGATATTGGATCTCCTTTCCCTTTATCTTGTATTAACAGATTATCATTTTTGAACAGGTTCGTCCATGGCAAAGACAAGAAGCGCAGGCCCGGAGGATGCCGGACGCCTGCTTGAGATCTACGGATATTATGTCGTGAATACGGCGGTCACATTTGAATATGATATCCCCTCTCCGGAAGCGTTCCGGGCGCGGATCGAAAACACCCTGAAACGGTATCCCTACCTGGTCCTGGAAGAGGGCGGCGTGGTAAAGGGGTATGCTTATGCGGGGGTCTTCAAGGACAGAGCAGCCTACGATCATTCGTGCGAATTAAGCATTTATCTGGAAAAAGACACGAAGGGCCGGGGGTACGGAAGAATGCTGTACGAGGCGCTGGAGGAGAAGCTGAAGGCGCAGGGGATCCGGAACCTCTATGCATGTATTGCCGATCCCATCGGGGAGGATCCTTATTTAACGAAAGACAGCGAACAGTTTCACCGGCATCTCGGCTTTATCAAAGTCGGGGAGTTCCACAGGTGCGGTTATAAATTCGGCCGCTGGTACAATATGATCTGGATGGAAAAGATCATAGCCTGATATTTCGGAACATACAGAAAACCTCCCGCGGGGGCGGATCGGATCCGTCTGCCCTGCGGGAGGTTATTTCTGCTGTGATGTTTCAGCGGGACCTGTCTGGTCCCGCGCTGTCAGATGTTCAAGGCTTCGACGACAGAGACCATGTCGTTGATGATCACATCCTGGTCCACATAGTGCATCGTGGCCACATCGCCGTCTTTGAATGTCATCGTGAAGGTGTCTGCTTCCTCGCCGTCACCGACGACGAAGGGCAGGGAATTCTCACCGTCAACGTCGTAGATCACCATTGCGTCGTCTTCCATCCCGACATTGCCCAGGTAATAGTAGTTCAGCTCGGTCATATCCTTGTTCAGGATCATGACGGTAGCTTCCTGCACATTATTGGAATCATCGCAGGCGAAGAAGAAATGGTCTCCGTTTTCGTTTTCACCCTCGGCGCCTTCAAAGAACAGGTCGTGCCACTTTGCACGAAGTCCGGTAGGATCGTTCTCATCGACTTCTGTCTGAGCTTCTGCAACAGCCTCGGTCTCAGCCGGTGCTTCAGTCTCAGCAGCTTCGGTCTCAGCCGCCGCGGTGGTTTCACCGCCGATGGGGTTTCCGTTCTCGTCCGTGACGGAAAGAACGTTTCCGTTTTCGTCGGTCACAGTCTTCACGGTCTCGGTCCTTGTCTGGCCGTTCTCGGTGATGGTCGTGACTTCGGTGGTGGTGGTAATGCCGTTGACGGTGGTGCTGGTGGTGGTAGTGCTGCTGCTGGAAGAGCTGCATGCGGTCATTCCTAAAGCTGCGACAACTGCTGCGACAACAATAAACTTCTTCATCATGATAATTGTCCTCTCTTTTTCTGTAGTGTGTTCTGTGTGTTTTTTTCTCAATGTCTGCAAGTGTTTGGTTTCACCGCGTTCAGCGGTGTTTTTATTTTGTATGGCATGAGTATAGAACACAGATTTACACACAACTGTCACACGGAGAGGAAAAAATATCAGCTTTCGATCTCGTACTGATTGAAGCCTTCGGCGACCTTGACCCTTTCCACATTCTGGTCAAGAAGAAGCTCTGCCACGACGATCTCCGCAAGATACAGGATCTCGGTTTCCCGCTCCACGTGTCCGATGATCGTAGTGTAATGATCCTGGGCAGCCGCATGGAGATGGGCCTTGCCGTTCAGGATGACCCCCTGGAGCGCGGTCACTTCAAAAGCGCCGTCGGTGGTGCGGATCTCGTCAAAGGGAACGGGGTCCGCGTTTTTAACATGGTGATAGTTGAATTTCTGGAAAGTCGCGATGCCGCTCAGCACGACACCGTTCCGCATTCCTTCCTCCGCCATCTTCTTTTCAATCAGTTCGTGGACACAGTCTCCCCGGTGTCCGCTGATGACCAGGACACGTCCAAATCCTTTCGCTGTAAAATGATCAGTGACCGTTTTCATTCAGATATCCTCCTCTGATGTGTTTCCGCGCCGCTCTGCTGATTGGCAGGTGATATCTACAGTATGGCATATTTTTCCGCGCCCGCAAGCAACATGATATAATGGAAGACATAGTATTGAACCGCCTTTATTAATACAGGGCATGGAGGAGAAGGATCCATGAAATATTTCGTGATTAGAGAACTGCTGGAAGAAGAGTATCAGGACCTGTCCGGCGGTCTGCCGCCGGAATGGACCCCGGTCGGCGCGGAGCCTTATGTCGTTATTGTTTCCAAAGAAGAGTGGTCCCGCTGCAGGGAAAAATTCGACATGGGGATCGAGCTTGAACCGGTCACGGACACGCACATGACCAAAGCTGAGGTGAACTATGATTCCCTCACAGGGACGTTTTCCATTCCGGACCGGAAGGATCCTTCTGTCCAGGGGGAGACCTTTGCCTTTGCGCTGGATGAAAAAGGTGTCGTCTTTATCGACGACACCGGGACTTCAGAACGTATTATCCGGAATGTCCAGAAGAGCAAGCGCTGGCGCTCGCCCTCTCTGGGACGGTTCCTCTATGATTTCCTGGACGATATTGTCAAGGGAGATCTGCGCCTTCTGGAGAAGTACGAGCAGGAACTTGAAGAGATGGAAGCAGGGATCGAGGGTGACAGGGACGATTCTTCGACCTCCCGAAGCAACGCGATCCGCAGCGATATCCGCCGGCTCCTGATCCACTACGACCAGCTGATCGACCTGGCCCAGGAGCTGGAGGAAAATGAGAACGGCTTTTTTGATCAGGACGTTCTCCGCTATTTCCGTCTGTTCCTGAGCCGTATCGACCGTCTATACAACACGGCGGCCTCGATCCGCGATTACACGATGCAGATCGGAGATCTGTACAAAGCCCATCTGGAGCTGCGTCAGAATCACATCATGACCATTCTGACGGTCGTCACGACGATCTTCATGCCGCTTACTCTGATCACCGGCTGGTACGGGATGAATTTCCGCTACATGCCGGAGCTGGAAACGGAATGGGGATATCCGCTGGTGTTCGGAACCTGCATCACGATCATCGCAGGCAGCCTCATCTTCTTCAAAAAGAAGAAGTGGCTGTGAAGCGATGCTGCCTCAGATCATGAAATACTTGAGGGAGAACAGCACTGCCAGAACATACATGATGGGGCTGATCTTCTTGCGCTTCGCCCCTCCGGTCAGGAGGTTCAGCACCACGTAGGAGATGACGCCCAGGGCGATGCCTTCGGAGATACTGTACATGAAGGGCATGGCGATCATGCAGATGTAACATGGGACTGCTTCCGTATAGTCAGAGAAATTCACCTGCAGGATGGACGTGATCATCAGGAATCCCACCGCCACGAGAGCCGGAGCTGTCGCAAAAGAGGGGATCGCCAGGAAGATGGGCGCCAGGAACAGGGAAAGCCCGAACAGGATGCCGGCTACGACGGCGGTAAGACCGGTGCGTCCGCCTGCAGCCACGCCGGAGGCGCTTTCAACGAAAGTAGTGGTGGTGGAGGTTCCGAACATGGCGCCTGCGCAGGTACCCACAGCGTCAGCCATCAGGGCGCCGCGGATGTGGGGAAGCTTGCCCTCTTTGTCCAGCATGTCCGCCTTCTGGGCCACACCGATGAGGGTGCCCAGGGTATCAAACATGTCCACAAACAGGAACGCAAACACCACAGTGCCGAATTCCAGAGAAAAGACCTTGCTGAAATCCAGTTTCATAAAGGTCGGGGACATGTCCTGGATGCCGAAGCCCTGGGAGAAGTCCGGAAGCACGCTGTAGGTGCCGATGGCCGGATCCGGGACGTAGAATCCTGTGAGCTCGCAGATGATCCCCATGAGCCAGGTGATGAGGATGCCCCAGAGAATACCGCCCTTCACCTGCTTTACCATGAGGTAAGCGGTGACGAGGATGCCCAGCATGGCCAGAAGAACGGTGATGCCTTCGTTCCGGAACATACCGTTTTCCAGCGAAGCTTTGATCGGATAGATGGAGACCAGCGTGGCGCTGTCCACGACGATCTTGGCGTTCTGCAGGCCGATGAAGGCGATAAAGAGGCCGATGCCGGTGGAGACGGCGGCTTTTAAGTTCAGGGGGATCGCGTTGAAGATCGCTTCACGGACGTTGGTCAGGGAGAGGACGATGAAAATCACGCCTTCCACGAAGACCGCGGCCAGAGCCATCTGCCAGGAATATCCCATCTGAAGGACGACAGTATAGGCAAAGTAGGCGTTCAGACCCATTCCGGGTGCAAGAACGAAAGGATAGTTCGCGAAGGCAGCCATCAGGAAGGATGCCAGCATTGAAGCCAGGGCTGTCGCGGTGAACACTGCGCCGCGGTCCATTCCGGAAGCGCTGAGGATGTTCGGGTTCACGGCCAGAATGTAGGCCATCGTCATGAAGGTCGTGATGCCCGCGACGATCTCTGTGCGCACATTTGTCTCGTTTTCTGACAGATGAAACAGCTTATCCATTTCAGATCCCTCCAGTTTACAGCAAAATATAGATGTCTGTATCATAACACATTTTCAGGCCTTTCCGCAGACCATTTCTGTCAGCGCTTTGTCCAGCAGGTCCTCGGGCTTTGTGTCAGGCCGGATCCACGCGTCGATATACTGCTCCGGAAGGATCAGGGGCATACGATCGTGGATGAAGCGGATCTCTTCCCCGGGCTCCCGGGTCAGGATCACAAAGACCGGCAGTCCGTTTTCGATCCGGTAAAGGCCGCACAGCCAGGTGATACCGCCGTCCTTCGGCCGGATCATGTATTTATCGCCCGTGTGCATTTTGCCGTCGCCGCCGGGGAAATGAGTCCATTCAAAATACCAGGAAGCCGGGACGGCGCAGCGGTGTTTTTTCCAGTCCTCCCGGAAGGTGGGCTTTTCCGCTGCGGTCTCAGTCCGCGCGTTCATCAGCAGGGGCCTTCCGGAATATCCCCATTTCATAGGAAAAACTGCCTTTTTTCCGGAGCGGTCCGGGGCGACCACGGGAACGATATTCGTGGGGCGCACTTCGCCGTAAGTGATGATCCCGGGACTGCCCTGCCATTTTTTCATCAGCGGGGAGCGGTTCATTTCTTCCACGATGGGACGAAGCTCCGGGGACTCCTCGGTCCAGTATCGGCAGCACATACTCTTTTTCCTCCATATAAATGAGTTTTTGTGTTAAAGTTGAACCATCGTGTGCCGCCCGTCAAGGCAGCTGCACATGAAATATCCTGACAGGAGGAATGCCCGCACAGATGAGCCAGATCAGAACAGGAATTCCGGAAGGCTATTACGAAGTCCGGGAAAGAGTCCGGACACTTCTTGCCGGTGACAGGCAGCGGATCATCGTTGGGATCGACGGGAGATGCGGCTCTGGAAAGACGACGCTGGCCGCCTGGCTGATGGAGCAGTTCGACGGCAGTCTGTTCCACATGGACGATTTTTACCTGCGCAGAGAGCAGCGGACGCCGGACCGGATGGCTGAGGCCGGTGGGAACGTCGACTACGAGCGGTTCCGGGAAGAAGTGACTGCGCCGCTGACTGCCGGCCGGGAAGTCCTGTACCGCCGCTTTGACTGCGCCTCTTTTTCCCTGGAGGAGCCGGAGCTGTTTCCTCCGAAAAGGCTGAACGTGATCGAAGGCTCCTACAGTATGCATCCGTATTTTGGCAAGATCTATGATCTCCGGGTATTCATGACGGTAGGTCCGGAAGTCCAGAAGGAGCGGATCCTCAGACGGAACGGAGAGGAGAAGCTGCAGCGCTTTCTTGCAGAGTGGATCCCGAAAGAAGAAGCCTATTTCCGGAAATATCATCCGGAACAGGGGGCTCTGGTGATCAGGGGAGATGCCTGACCTCGTCTGTACGGTCTTCTTTGTCCGCGGGACGCAGGACGCGGCAGGGGACTCCTGCGGCGACGACCCCCGCGGGGATGTCCTTTGTGACGACGCTTCCTGCACCGATCACACTGCCTTCTCCGATGGTGACGCCTCCGCAGATCACGGCGTTGGCGCCGATCCAGACATCTTTCCCGATGGTGACAGGAGCGGAGGTCACGATCCCCTGCGCCCGCCGCGCCGCGTCCATGGGATGCCCTGCGCAGGCAATGCAGACACCCGGGCCGATAAACGCGTTCTCATAGATGTGGACCGGGGATGTATCAAGAATGACACAGTTGTAATTGACCACGGTCAGCCCGTGGGTGTGGATATTGAAGCCGTAGTCGCAGTGGAAGGAGGTCTCGATAAACGTCAGGGGATGACAGTCCCCGAACAGCTGCTTCAGAAGTTCGGAGCGGCGCTCTGATTCCTCCGGCCCGGTCGAGTTGTACTGCTGACAGAGGGCCTTCGCCCTGCGCTGCAGCTCCAGCGGCATGTCCTGGTTGCAAGCGCTGTACGGTTCGGTTTTCTGCATTACTTGAAGCATGTCCATAGAGTGTCTCCTTCCGGTAAATGAACGCCAGTCCTTTGAGACTGGCGTTCTTCTTAATGATAATGAAGGCATCATACGTATCCCGCGAAGCCTTTATCTCAGTGGAGGTCTTCTTCCGCTGAGATGAATTTCCTGGTCTCCCTGAGGACCATCTGCAGATGCTCAAGATCAGCCAAGAGATCTTTACTCTCCAGAGAGTGGTTTGCCCCCGGGATCACAAAGCAGGGGATATTCCGCTCCCGGCAGAGGAGGCTGATGCGGCTGTTGTCCATGCCGACCCACGGATCCGCCGACCCCGTAAAGGCGATGGCGCTCCTTACCGGGAACAGAAAGGTGTCCTCCAGCGGCGTGTACATGATCTGCCGTATCTTCGCGGCGCTTTCTGAGGCGATCTTGGCCGCGGCGATGGTTCCCAGACTTTTTCCGACAAACAGAACATCTTCAAAAGATGCCAGGTCCAGATCCGAGAGCATCTTTTCCGACTGTGAAAGCGCGATCCGGAAAGAGGCCTCCATTTTCCGGCGGTCTCCGCGGATCTTTTCAGGAAAACCGGAATAGGAAAGGATGCGGATATCATAGCCGCATTCCGCTGCGATCCTTCTGCTGTAATACAGAAGAGGTTTGTCCTGTGTATATCCGATTCCCGGGAAAAACACTGCCATCCTGGCCATAAGACAGATCCTCCTGTGAGACAGAATTTGGTTAATATATATCAGTCTGTTTTTACTGTACGGGTTCCCCGGATCAATGTCAATTAAGAAAAACCAGTAAAAAATGATATAATAGCCTGAGATCACGCTCTGCCGGAAAGGAGTGAGTATTATGAGATTATTTGTCGCGATACAGTTGTCGGATGAACTGAAAACATCTCTCACCGGAATGATGCACGAACTGAAAAAGGCCGGTGTCAAAGGAAGCTTTGTCCCGACGAACAATCTTCATCTCACGCTTGCCTTTATAGGGGAGACGAAGGAAACGCCTGCGGTGAAGGATGCCCTGAAGACGGTACAGTATAAGCCCTTCCGTCTTTCTCTGACGGAGGCGGGAAGCTTCGGGGATCTTATCTGGGTCGGACTGAAGGGAAGCCAGGGCCTCGCGGGAGCGGTGAAAGCCGTCCGGGACGCGCTGGATGCCGCAGGGATCGAGTATGACCGGAAGAAGTTCGTCCCGCATATCACTCTGGTCCGGAAGGCTGCCGGCAGATGGCAGCAGGTGAGTGCGCCGAAGGGGGAGATGATGGTGAAGAAGATCTCTCTTATGAAATCGGAGCAGAAGGACGGAAAGAGGGCCTATACGGAGATATTTTCGATCTGAAGATCTATTGAACCCTTTTGGGAAAAGCCAGAGGACCTGTTTCCAGCTCCCGGATGTTCCTGTGAGGACGGATGTGCGCAGGGATGGGGCAGACGTACTTTCTGCCGCCGGTCTCCTCCAGAAATTCTTCCCTGGCCCTCTTAAGAACAGAAGGATCATCGACCAGCTGTTTTCCTGCCTCCGCCAGGACTTTCGCGGCGTACATCATCCCTTTCAGGGCGGGGCCGCTTTTTCCCTGGGCAGTCATCTGCCAGGAGTGGGCGGGGGTGCCGGGGGTGACTGTGGCAGCGGAAAACTGCGCGGTGGGCACGACAAAGCTCACGTCGCCCACGTCGGAAGAACCGGCGACATAGACGTCCAGGTGGGGATGCTCAACGATGAAGTCCGCCATCAGTTTTTCCCGGTACAGCCGGGCGTAATGCTTCTTTTCCCGGTTCGGGAGGAAGCTTATGCTGATGTCTCCCGAAGGGTCAATATCCCTGCAGGTGTCTTTGACTGCCTTTGCGAAGGAGAGCTCCTCTTCAGTATATTCCGGGAGCGGTATCTTCTTCATGCACTGAAAGAGCAGGTCCTCAAGGACGGAGTTGGAGAGGGTGCTGCTGGCAGCTTTGTCAAACAGAATCTCCACTTCTGTTTCCGTCATCATGGCGGCGCCCTTTGCAACTTTGTTTACTCGTTCATACAGGGCGCGGACTTTCTCCGAGTCTGTGGAGCGGATGAGGTACAGGACTTCCGCGTGATTCTGCACGACGTTCGGAGAGGTGCCGCCGGTGTCCAGGATGGCGTAATGGATCCGGTCCGTCGGTTCCATGTGCTCTCTCAGATAGTTCACGCCGACGTCCATCAGTTCTACGGCGTCAAGGGCGCTTCTGCCGAGGTGGGGCGCCGCCGCGGCATGGCTGGACGTACCGTGAAAGCGGTAGCAGACCTGGCAGTTGGCCATGAAGGAACCGGTCAGGACTGCGTTCCCGCCGCCGGGGTGCCAGGTGAGTGCTGTGGAGAGCTGATCAAAGATACCTTCTCTGGCCATGTAAGTCTTTCCGGAACCGCCTTCTTCTCCCGGGCAGCCGAAAAACATGACGGTCCCCGGTTTCCCGCTTTCTTTCAGATAGTCTCTCAGAAGGAGCGCCGCCCCTGCGGAGGCGCTTCCAAGGAGATTGTGGCCGCAGCCGTGTCCATTCCCTGTCCCGGCGCGGGGCCTCGGTTCCGCAATGCCTGCTTCCTGGGAAAGACCGGAGAGGGCGTCGTACTCCCCGAGGAAGCCGATGACCGGATCGCCCTCGCCCCAGGAGGCGGAAAATGCCGTCTCCATTCCGGCGATCCCCCGGGTCACCAGGAAACCTTCCGACTCCAGAAATGACGCGATCGCCTCGGCAGATCGTGCTTCATCGAATTTCAGCTCTGCATAGTCCCAGATCCTGCAGCTGAGGTCATTGAGTTCCCGACTGTAATCTCTCATGATTCCTCCTTTTCAGAAAAACGCGCGGAAGACCGCGTCCGGCTCAGAAAAACGCGCGGAAGACCGCACATCCGATAATAATTGCGTATCCTGCCACGCTGAGAAGATCAGGAAGCTCTCCCCAGAAGAGAAAACCGAAAAGCGCGGCAAAGATGATCTGCGAGTAGTCAAAGACGGAGATCTCCTTCGCGGGGGCATATCTGTATGCCTTCGTGAGGGAAAGCTGCACACCAGCAGCCAGGATCCCTACGATCAGAAGATATATGATCTGGATCCCCCTGGCGTGGGTATCGGACATCAGGACAAAGGGGAGTGACACCAGGCAGGAGAACACGTTGAAACACAGGACCGTCACGGGAGCCGGAACTCCGTGAAGTCCCACTTTCCTCACGTAGGAATAAGCCGCGCCTGCGATAAAACCGCCGAAAAGCCCGATGAGCGCGGGAAAACTGGCCATGCCTCTTCCGGGCTTTACCACCAGTGCCGCGCCGGATACCGCGATCAGGATGCACAGGATATCCCGGAAGGAGGGGCGCTCCCCGAGGATCCAGATGCTTAAAAGGACACTGAAGAAAGGAGAGGTCTTGTTCAGCATATTCGCGTCGGCAAGCCCCATGTGGTCGATGGACCAGAGATAGAGGACCATCCCGCCGTATCCGAAGAAGCAGCGGCAGAACATATCGGCCCTGCTTTCGCGCGGGAGCCGGAGCGGCGTTCCCGAACGCAGCAGGATCCCGGCGATCACGAAGGTGCTGACCAGGTTCCGGTAAAGCGTTTTTTCCATGGTCGGGACATTGCCCGCCAGACGTACGAACAGGGAGATAAGCGCGAAACCAAGGGAAGAGAGCAGGAGCAGCAGGATCCCCTTGTTCCTGTTGGAAAGCTGCATAATATGACCTCCGAAAGACCGGCAGTTCTGACCAGGATCTTTACGAGACAAAATTTTAGCACCCATCAGACCGCCGTACAAGGTTTGAAAGGTATGTCACTGAGGCGAAGGAACATGGTATATTAGAGGGGAACTGTTTCAGAACAAACCGGAAGAGCGGGACATCTCCCGCCGGAAGGAGGCAGGACATGCCTGAACTTAGTTACAGGGTCGGCACCTTTACGGATTCCGTCATCCGCCGCATGACCCGGATCAGCAACCGGTACGGGGCGATCAACCTTTCCCAGGGCTTCCCGGATTTCGATCCGCCGAAGCCTCTGCTGGACGCGCTGGCGGAGACAGCCGGGAAAGGACCGCATCAGTATTCGATCACCTGGGGCGCGCAGAATTTCCGGGAGGCCCTGGCGGAAAAGGCAGCCCGCACCCTGGGGCGCGCCATTGACCCGGAGAGCGAGATCTGTGTGACCTGCGGCTCCACCGAGGCCATGATGTGCGCGATGATGACCATCTGCAATCCCGGAGACAAGGTGCTGGTCTTCTCTCCGTTTTATGAGAATTACGGAGCGGACGCCATTCTTTCCGGCGCGGAGCCGGTGTATATCCCGCTGGTCCCGCCGGATTATCACTTTGACCTTTCCCTGATCGAGAAGGGATTCCGGGAGGGAGCGAAAGCGATCATCATCTGCAACCCTTCGAACCCCTGCGGAAAGGTCTTCACGAGGGAGGAACTTCTTGCCATCAGCGAACTTGCGGTCCGCTACGACGCATTTGCAGTCACTGACGAGGTCTACGAGCATCTGGTCTACGCGCCGGCGGAACATATCTCCGTCGCCTCTCTGCCCGGCATGTTCGAACGGACCATCACCTGCAATTCTCTCTCGAAGACCTACTCCATCACAGGGTGGCGGCTCGGGTACCTGATCGGACCGGCAGATGTCATTGAAGCCGCGCGGAAGGTCCATGATTTCCTGACAGTGGGCGCCGCCGCTCCTCTGCAGGAAGCCGCTGTCACCGCACTGAGGTTCCCGGAAAGCTATTACAGGGAGCTGAACGCACTGTACACGGAAAAGCGGGACCGCTTCCTGGCCGGGCTGGACCGCATAGGCCTGGCCCACAATGTTCCCGCGGGGACCTATTTTGTCATGGTCGACATCAGCAGATTTCTTACCCTGCCGCAGTTCCGCGGCTGGACGGACGTCCGCTTCTGCGAGTGGATGGCAGAGCACATCGGCGTCGCTGCAGTCCCGGGTTCCAGCTTTTTCCACGAGGAGATCAATCATCTGATCCGCCTCCATTTTGCCCGGGGAAACGACGTGCTGGATGAGGCCATAGCACGTCTGGAGAAACTATCGGAACTGTGAACCCGGGAAGTGCCGCAGTTCGGGCGCGCTTTCAGAGAAAGGGATGGAATAATGAAGAACGGCAAAAAGATCCTGAGGGAATGCATCATCCCTCTGCTTTTGATCCTGATCCTTCTGTCGGTACTTTTTTACCGGAATGCACGAAGGGAAACGGTGCAGAGGGGCATGATCTCCGGGGAAGCGGAAAACTCCGCGATCACGGTCCGGCAGAAGGGGACAAAAAAAGAGGGCGGACTGATCTCGGAGAAGCAGACCATCGACGTGGAGATCATCCAGGACGGGCTGCGGAACATGAGCTTTCTGGTGACGGAGGAGTACTACTTTACGGAGGTCCTCTCCAATAAAAAAACAGTCAGCTTCCTTTTCCCGATCGGGGAGGAGAGCTACATGGTGAGCTACGACGGGTATATCCCCGCAGGGATCGACTTCAGCAGGATCGGGGTAACGGTGGACGAAGATGCCAGGACGATCACGGTCAGTCTGCCGGAAGCCGAAATGAAGGATCCGGTGATCGATTATGAAAGCATTCAGATCCTTGACGAAAAGCACACGATATTCGCCGATATCACAGCGGAGGAGCGGAACAAGGCAGTCCTGGAATTCCAGGAAAACGCCAGGAAGAAAGCGCTGGAGAAGGGGATCCTGAAGAGAGCGGACGAAAACGCGGAGCTGGTGGTAAAAAATTTTGTCATGAGCACCGCCGGCCCGGAATACCATGTCACACTGGAAAGGAGGCCCTGAATGTCTTTTCCTCCCAAAAGCACAGCAGCCCGGATCCTGTGGGTGGTCTGTATCGCACTGCTGTTTATTGTCGTCTTCGCGCCGCTGGCTTCCTCTCCCGAAAATCCGCTGGCAGTCAGAGTAAACTCGTCGGTGGACCGGAAGATCACCACGACACTGGAGCTTGCCGGGGCGTCGTCGGCTGCGGCCCTCGCCGTTTCGGCGATTCCGGACGACACCGCGACACCGATCGCGGAAAAACTGGCCGATTTCGGAAGCGGTTTTCTTCTCGTTCTGTGTGTGCTGTATTTTGAAAAGATGATGTTCGGAGCCGTGGGCTATATCCTCTGTGCACTGATCGTGCCGGCGGTACTGGTCCTGTATCTGCTGTCAGAGGTATGGCGGCGCAGGGCGCTGCGGATCTTCGCCGGGTGTCTCCTGGCCTCCGGGATCCTGATCTGGCTGATGGTACCAGCAGGTCTTTGGGTATCGGATTTCGTCTACGAGACGCAGCACGAGACAGTTCAGGAGATCATTGCTTCCGCCGGAGACCTGTCCCTGGAGGTGGAGGAAGGCAGCGAGGAGATGAACGGAGAAGAGGACGGAAACGTCGTCGAAAGGATCATGACCAGAGTGTCATCTTTCAGCGCGGAAATGGTCCAGAAGGCGAAACGCCTGATCACCGGTTTTCTCCGGGCGCTGGCCCTGATGATCGTGACAGCCTGCGTGATCCCGCTGGCGGTCATGGCGGTGTTCGTGTGGATCATCAAGCTGATCTTCCAGCTGGGATTCTCACTGGAATATCCGGAGATCCACCGGTGGGAGCGTCCCTTCCGGAGAGAGGAAAGACCCGGAGCCGGATCCGAATCATAGTCAAATCCTGCCCGAGGGACTTGCGTGTGTATCATAATCTGAAAACAGGAAAGGAAAGGCGAGGCAATGTACGAATGCCCGAACTGCGGAGGAGAGCTCCGCTTTGATATCGCATCGCAGAAGCTGATCTGTGCGCATTGTAAGAAAACCACGGAGTACACTGACCTGAAGGAGGAGAGTGCTGCGAAGGAAGCGGAGATCCCGGAAGAAAACGAAGCGTATTTTTTCCGGTGCCCGAACTGCGGCGGCAGGATCATGAGCACCAACCTGACTGCGGCGGAGTACTGCTCGTACTGCGGCGCGTTTGCGGTGCTGGAAAGAGAAAAGGGAAGTTTCCGGCGGGGGGACTGCATCGTCCCCTTCAAAAAGACAAAGGAAGAGATCAAGGACCTGTACGCGAAGACGGTGGCAAAAAAGATCTACGCGCCGTCCGCCATGCGGGACCCGGCTTTTCTGGACCGGTTCCGGGGCATCTACATGCCCTACTGGCTGTATGACGTAAAGCTGGGGCCGGATATCAGGTTTACCGCGAAGACCACAGAGCGGGACGGGAACTATGAGGTCAGGAAGACCCATGCCCTGACCTGCAAATCGGAGATTACCTTCGACGGAGTGCCCTATGACGCCTCTTCTACGCTGCGGGACAGTCTGGGGCAGGCGGTGACGCCGTTTGAAACGAAGGATATGATCCCTTACACGCCGGCGGTGATGCTGGGGTTCTACGCGGACCGGCCCGACACACCGGCGGAGACCTATGAGGAGGAAGCGCAGAACGCTGCGGCAGAGACCGCTTTTGACCGGATTACTGAGGCGGCGGGATTCAGCGACCCGAAACCGGACAAGCCGGAGGATATCTGGAAACTCCGGGGCCAGATGAAGGTCCGTCTGGAAAAGATCCGCTCCGCGTATCTGCCGGTATGGTTCCTGACCTGGCGGGACAAGGACCGGGTGGCATATTCTGTTGTCAACGGGCAGACCGGAGAAGTCTGCGCGGAGCTTCCGGTGTCCTTCGGGAGGTATCTGCTGTTTTCTCTTCTGACAGCGGTGCCCCTGTTTGTCCTGATCCACTTTTTCCTCACCATCACGCCTTACACGATCCTGTTTTTCGCGGGTCTTCTTGCCGCAGTGATGGGCCAGGTCTACACACGGCAGCTGACTGCCATTGCTCTGCGGGAGATGCACGCGGACGACAAGGGCTATCTCGCGGTCAATCCTGAAGCAAAGAAAAAGCTGAAGGCAAGCACTGCCGGAACAGACAGCTTTTCGGATCTTCTGATTCAGTTTGCGGGACTTGTAATGAAGGAGCTGCCCTTCCTGTCGTTCTGTGTACTCGCGCTGCTGGTCCGTATTCTCGTTCCGATGGTCTCTTCCGACGGCAGCGGAAGGATCATCAGCGGACTCGTTGTGATCGCGCTGACGGCCATGGTGTGCTTCAGGAGCATCGCCCTCTCGAAGGAGATCGAGCACAGGGCGGCGGCGGGAGGCGTGACAGGGACCATCCTGGCAGCAATGGCCGCGGCTCTCATCACCATGGTGCGGCCGGTATCGGATCTCTGGTACTACGGCGGAGCCGTCTTCGCTCTTCTCGCGATCCTGTATTCCGTCTTCTCTCTGATCGGGTATTACAACCTTCTGGTGACAAGCCCTGTCCCGCATTTCTTCGAAAGGAACGCGGGAGACGGTACGGAAAAGAAGTACGCTGCTCCGCCGAAAAAGAAAGCGGCGCGGAAAGCTGCCGTCGCTCTTCCTCAGCCGCTGGTGGCGGCCGGGATCTGCCTGCTGATCTTTATCGGGGCCTTTGTCCTAACGGAAGTGACGGGCTTCGGTTCTTCGCTCTCCACAGGCAGAAGGACTTATGAGAACAGCGGCACAGGGTATTTTGCTTATCTCGCGGACGATGCCGGCCTGTTTTCAGATGCAGAAGAGGCGCAGCTGGAGGAGAAAATGATCCCCATCACTGCCTACGGAAACGCCGCGGTGGTGACCGCCGAGGTCTACGGCCAGGATACGAATGAGTTCGCGAAAGAGACCTACCTTTCGCTGTTCGGGGGCGGCGTGTCCGGGACCATCTTCCTCATCGACATGGGAAACCGGAATATCTGGATCTGCAGCGACGGGGAGATCTACAGGACGATCACGAAGGGATATGCCAACATCATCTGCGACAATGTGTACCGGCACGCTTCCAAAGGCCGCTATTACCAGTGCGCGTCCGATGCGCTCTCCCAGATCACGGTGCTTCTTGACGGCGGAAAGATCGCCCGGCCCATGAAGCTGATCACGGGCGTTCTGCTTTCGCTTCTTCTGTCCTGCATTCTGAATTACTGGATGGTCACGATGACGCTCGGCGTGGATGTGCCGGAGGCGGCAGCCCTGGCGGGCGGCGTGATCGGCGCTGTGGCGGTCACGGACGCGGCGTCAAAGATCACCAGCACGAAGCGCGTCTACAGTCCGCCGGCCAAAAGCAGCGGAGGCGGCGGAGGAGGCGGCTTCTCCGGAGGCGGCGGAGGCGGTTTCTCCGGCGGAGGCGGCGGGCACGGATTCTGACAAGGCGGCCGCCGGTCCGGGCCGAAAGAAAAAAGGGAGGGGGGGGGGTCCGCCGCCCCCCCCCCCCC
>ODAI012210542.1_pt1 | contig 23043 bp, 20 predicted proteins | sample 1539321 | NCBI WGS metagenome assembly ODAI01 (sample SAMN02144231, study PRJEB22623) | gut metagenome | biome: sheep rumen | host: Ovis aries | place: New Zealand | reverse complement strand
CGGCAGCAGGTATTATTTCAAAAAGGACGGATATGCGGCAACGGGCAGAGCCACCATAGGGGGCATACGGTATACCTTTGATGAGAACGGCGTGTGCAAAGGCAGATACAGCGGCTGGACGAAGTCATCAAAGGGGTACAGATATTATTACAAGGGCAAAATGCTGAAAGGATATTACCGCATAGGCGGCACATCCTATTATTTCAACGAAAAGGGATATGCCGCCCGTGCGGCAGCGTGAGCGACAGGAGGAAGGTATGGGTTCATCAGCATCGAAGTACTTTGAGATACCGAAGTTCTTTGTTTTCAGTAAGAAGGGGCGGTTTGCAGGCTCTGCGGAGGAGCGGGACTTCAACTACAAGATAGTCCCGGTGGTGCCCAAGGAGGGTGACAAGACTCTTGAATGCACGGTGTGGAGCGGGCGCAGCTGTGCCGACAAGGCAGAGGATGCGGTAAAGACCGTCTATCCCCTTTCTCAGGAGGGGTATGACGAGATGCTTGCCTATCTGGAGGGGGAGTATAACTCCCGCCCGGAGGTGCCCGCCTTTGCGGATGCACAGGCACAGCGGGTGCGGCAGATCCGGGACAGCTACCTTGACCTGGAGGACTATTTTGCCAAAAACACTAAGGAGCCGGCGGAAAAATCTCCCGAAAGCACTTGAATAATCACTGAAAATGTGTTATGCTAAGAGGCGGGGGGCATCCCCCGCTATGTAACGAATGTATAGATAGGAATGATAAACATGGCAGACAAGAAAAAAGAAGGCAAGGCCGCTCCCGTGAAGCTCACGGATGCGGATGAAAAGAAGAAGGCCCTTGATGCGGCCATAGCCCACCTTGAAAAGACCTACGGCAAGGGTGCGGTAATGCGCCTGGGTCAGTCTCCGGATATGAATGTGGAGGCTGTTTCCACAGGCTCCATGCAGCTTGATATGGCGCTGGGAATAGGGGGTCTCCCCAAGGGGCGCATAGTGGAGATATACGGGCCCGAATCCTCCGGTAAGACAACTGTTGCCCTGCACTGCGTGGCAGAGGCGCAGAAGGCGGGGGGCAATGCCGCATTCATCGACGTGGAGCACGCCCTTGACCCTGTATACGCAAAGGCTCTGGGCGTGGATATAGATAATCTCCTTGTATCCCAGCCCGACAGCGGTGAGCAGGCTCTTGAAATTGCGGAGGCACTGGTGCGCTCCGGGGCAATAGACTGCATCGTCCTTGACTCTGTTGCGGCTATGGTAACAAAGGCGGAGATAGACGGTGTCATGGGAGATACCCATGTGGGTCTGCTTGCAAGGCTCATGTCACAGGCTATGAGAAAGCTCACCTCCGTAATATCCCGCACAAACTGCGTTGCCATATTCATAAACCAGGTGCGTGAGAAGATAGGTGTTATGTACGGCAACCCCGAGACCACCACAGGCGGCCGTGCCCTGAAATTCTACTCCTCCGTACGCCTTGAGGTGCGCAAGGGCGAGGTCATAAAGGGCGCCGGCGGAGAGAGCATAGGCGCACAGTGCAAGGTGAAGATCGTCAAGAACAAGGTGGCACCCCCCTTCAAGGAGGTTGTGTTCGACCTTATGTTCGGCAAGGGCATCGACCGCACGGGCGAGGTCTGCGACATGGCGGTGAACCTGGGTGTCATCAACAAGAGCGGCTCCTGGTTCTCCTACAACGGGGAGAAGATAGGCCAGGGGCGTGACAAGGCAAAGGAATTCCTCAACACCCACCCGGACATCATGGCAGAGGTGGAAAAGGCGGTAATGGCAAACTCCGAGGAGCTTGACTTCGTATCCAGAAAGGAAAAGAAGGGCAAGAAGGATTCCGCAGATGCCGGCAAGTCTTCCGCCATAGATGAGGTGCTCGCAGAGGATGCAGTCTCCGTTGATATCGACATTGATGCAGACGACGACTACACCGAGATAGCTCCCGAATAATGCTTTACATCAGGAGCAGTAAGCCCTTCAAGGGTGCTGTGGTGTGCATAGAGGTGGACAACGGCACAAAGTCCGCCCCTGTGTACCTGCACAGGGATATTGCCGCAAAATACGGCTTTGTGGAGGGGGCAGCGGTGACAGCCCCCCGGGTGCGTGCCGCCATGCGGGACAATGAGCGGCGCAGAGCCACCGAGCGGGCGCTATATCTGCTGGAGGGGCGGGAATATTCCCGCCATGAGCTGTATGAGAAGCTGTCCCATAACTACGATGAAGAGCTTTGCCAGGAGATATGCGATATGTGCGAGGAGAAGGGGCTCATAGACGACCTTTCCTATGCCGGGGCGCTTGCAAGGCGGCTGTACGAAGCAAACCGCTACGGCATCTCACGCATAAGGCAGGAGCTTTACCGCAGAGGGATAGACAAGGAATACATCCGCATTGCCATAGAGGAGCTTGAAAGGGACGATGTAGCAGTCATCACGGAGATACTGAAGCAGCGCTACTCCGACAAGCTTTCCGATGCCGATGACAGGAAAAAGACTGTAAACGCCCTTCTGCGCCGTGGTTTTTCCTACGCCGACATTAAAAAAGCCATAAGCATAGTTAATAGCTAATAGTGAATAGTGAATAGGTATGAACTGATGGGAAACCGATGGCTTGATTTCCTCTATACCACGCAAGCGTGGGTGATGGAGCGGACAAAGGGGGAAACAAAGCCCTCAACGTATTACCTATTACTTAACAAGAGGCAAGATAAGCTGTCAACTCTCTGTCAGCTTATCTTGCCTCTTGCTTCTTGCCTCTTGCTTCTATATGTACGGGTATCTGTATCTCATAATGCGCCAGGGTCCGTCGTCGCTGCGGCCGATGACGAAGTTGCCGCCGTCGGTGTAGCCGTCGGGGTTGCCGTATTCGTCGAAGATCTGCTGGCGGGAGCGGAAGAGCATACTGTTGGGGTTTACCTCCCAGACCGTGAAGGAGAGCTGACCGTATTGCTGTACACGGGCATCGTAGTCCCCCCTTGCGCAGAGCCTGCCGTCTATGTCCGCATAGCGCTGGGGAGCGTCGTTCATTATCCTGTCTGCCACTGCCCCTGTGAAAAGGGAGCCCAGGTAGTTGCGCAGGGAAGCCGTCCCGGAAAAGCGGTCGTCCTCTATGGGGTAGTAGTAGCCCGAGGTGCCGTCCGGGTCACGCACCTCCACAGGGGAGGAGTAGTCGATGCCGGGGAGATCGTACAAAGTGAAGTACTGTGCGGCAGTGTTGGCTGCCGCCCACCAGGCATAGCCGAAGTAAAGGGGGTTGCTCTCATCTATCTGCTCGTAGTATATGGACATCCGCCCCTGTGCCGGGGAAAAGACCATAGTCTTTATTCGCACCCTGTCCCGCACGTCACGGAAGTACCCCTCGCCGTCGTACAGGTCGGTATCATCCACGCTGATCTCATATATGTACTTGAACGGCTCCGCACGGGTAATCTGGGTGCGGTCGATATAGTCTGCGGGCTGTACCTTCCCCGGTGCGGTATAGTCGTAAATGTCCACAGGGCGCATGATGCCCTCCCCGTCTATCATGAAGAAGCGGCTGATGCTGCCGCTGTCCGGGTCTTCCCCCGTGAACATGAGCTGCAGAACATCCGGAAGATCCTCAGTGCCGTCCTCGTTGCGGTAGATATTCACCGCCTGTGGAGCATTGACCTGCAAACGGGGCAGCAGCGGCACATACCCCGGCTCGCCGAAGGTGTATTCACGGCTTTCAAAATCGGCGTTCTCCACCCTGACCGCAAAGCTCCTTCCGTCCCCGGCGGCGCTGATATTCACCATGCAGCTGCCCTCCTGCCCCCGCATGAGCAGATCAAGGCTTTCAAAGCTCTCCGTCCCTGTGAGAAAGGACACCTCCGGAGCAGGCACCGCAGAGGGTGCGGCTGTATCCTGTCTGGGAGATGAGCAGGAGGAAAGCATGACTGCCAGCAGCAGCGCCGCAGATACTTTTCTGTTTCTGATACCATCATCCCCCTTTGCACCAAAGTCTGAAAGTCCCTATCCCTTGCGCTCCTTCGGCTTCTGCCTGAAAACAAGGAGCTTGCTTATGAAGTAATTCATTATGAGCACCAGCACATTTGAGGCGAGCTTGATGACAAGCTCGTTGAGCCCTAACCTGTCAACAAAGACAAACATTATGGCTACCTCGCAGCCGAAGGAGAAGAGCCGCCCTGCGGTGAATGCGGCAAATTCCTTTAAGATCCCCTGCCTGCCCCTTTTCTCAAAGACAAAGTATTTGTTGACAAAAAAGCTGAATATCACCGCAGCAATCCAGGCAGCAGCCGCTGCCCCGGATGAGGACACAGCGGAGGCTTGCGATGCCTCATATATCTGTGTCAGCGTCGCCCCGGCGGGTATGTCCGCAAAGGCGATGCGCAGCCCGAAGTGGGTGACGTAGTTCACAAGTGTGGTGAGCGTTCCGTAAAAAATGTATATTATGGCATTTTCCGCCTTTAACAGCAGCCTTTCCAGAGGCTTGGGGAAAATGCGGTATATCCTGCGAAAGCATTCCTTGGTCATGGGTGTTCCCTCCCTCATTATCATAGCATTTAACCGGGGATTTGTCAAGCGGCGGCTCTTTGACCTGAAGTATCCGGACTGAAATTTTTGCACAAAAAAAGGGAAAATTTTCAAAAGGGTAGTGACAAATCAAAGTATGTGTGGTATAATGTTAGGGAATATGCAAGTCAGACAGTACATTGTATTCTGCGGCTCTGCTGCGGAGTATGCCATAAAGGGGAAGTCTATGACGGAGAAGATAAAAAAGAGCTTTATCAACAGCCTTATGGCGGTGATATGCCTTTTCAATATAATACTTATAGTTCTGTTCGTGCTCATGACCTATTACATGACCAGGAACTATATCAACAAGAATGTGCAGACACAGATAAGCAACTCTGCCACCACCGCCGTCCGCCTTTACGAGGACTATATATCCAAGGTGGGGATGGAGATGCAGGTGCTGTCCGCCAATCCTTCCGTCAGGGGCTTCTTTGACGGAGGCGAGGCTGATGATGCTGTGGGTGAGATAGCAAATCTCATGGCGGCGGATCAGAATATCAGCAATGTGTGGCTCATGTCTCCCGACGGCACCTGTACCGACAGAAACGGACTTGTGACTGAGGACGTGCCCGGAATACTGGATATATACGTGCCCCAGGGGGCGGAATATCCCCTGTATTCCGTCTATGACAAGTATCTGGGGCTCGTGGTGTGCAGGGCATATCAGGCTGGCGAGGGCAGATACGGCACTGTGTATATGGCACTCAACATCAACAGACTGGGCACCTTCATCGGTGCAAGCCTTACAACGGACGGCGCCTATTTCTCCCTTTACGACAGGGACGGGAACAACATCTATGCCGCCCCGGACATAGGCTCCATCATGGAGGATTCGGGGATAACCACAGAGGCCATAGGCAAGGCTCCTTTAGGCACCATTGAGACCTTCAAGTCCGGCAAGGGGAAGATCGACAACTACTACATCAACCGCCTTTCCTCCTCGGGGTGGATAATCTCCGTGGTGTATGACGGCAAGGTGGCAAACGGGGACTTTTTCACTTTGTATGCACAGCAGCTGGTGGTGCTCATATGCCTTTTCGGTCTGGAGCTTATCGCCACGCTGAATGCCATCCGCTATCAGGCGAGGGACATACCCAAGATCTCCAGCTCCATTGCGGAGATATCTGCGGGCAACTACAACTTCCGCATAAATTCCTCCGCTGAAAACGAGATAGGCCTTATCGCACGTTCCGTGGACAGCCTTGCCCAGTCTTTGCAGGACAAGAATGCGGAGATAGAGGACTACATAAACGTCGATGCCACAACAGGCCTTTACAACCGCTACAAGATGTTCGAGTACATCAAGGACTTAGCGGCAACAGGCATGGATTCAGGCAGGCGCTTTGCCCTTATATTCGTTGATATAGACAACTTCAAGTGGGTGACGGAGACTCTCGGCCACAAGCAGGGGGATGCCTTCCTGCGGGAGTTCGGCCAGAGACTGAAAAAGGTAGTGCCCAAGGTGTTCCGTTTCAGCGGGGATGAATTTGTCATCGTCACCGACGTGGCAGACGACTACGGGAAGGTAGCGGAGCTTATAGTAAACCTTAAACAGCAGTTCAAGGAGCCTATACAGATACTGAGCTCAAAGCTGTATGCCCAGTTCTCCGCAGGTATCGCCGTCTATCCCGACGATGACACAGATCTTGATATGCTGCTGCGTGACAGTGATGTTGCCATGCAGAGAGCCAAGGAAAAGGGCAAGGGGCGCACGGAGTATTTCAGCCGCTCCTTCCACGAAAGCGTGGTCAACAAGGCAGCCATTTCCCAGCAGCTCAACAAGGCTATCTCCAAGAACGAGATGTACCTTGTGTTCCAGCCCATCATCTCTGTGGACAATATGGATATACACGGCTTTGAGGCGCTCATCCGCTGGCAGAACGAGGATCTGGGCTATGTTCCTCCTTCCTCCTTCATCGAGGTGGCTGAGGAGACAGGCGCCATTGTGGAGATAGGCTCCTGGATATTCGAGCACGGATGCCTTGCTCTTAAAAAGATGAATGAACTCAACCCCGATGTTATAATGTCCATAAATGTATCAGCCATCCAGCTGAAAAAATCCAACTTCATGGATAAGGTGCGCCGCACTATCAGCATATTCGACATAAACCCGAAGAATCTGCAGATAGAGATAACCGAGACCAGCATCGTTGACATAGTGGATGATGACAGCACCAAGAAGAAGCTGCAGCAGCTCTCCGACATGGGCATCGCCCTGGCGCTTGATGATTTCGGCACGGGCTATTCATCCCTGCAATATCTCAAGGATATGCCCATAAAGACCTTGAAGGTGGACAAATCCTTTGTGGATGAGATCGTGGAGCAGAACAAGGATCTGCAGATAACAGGCTCTATCATCGACATGGTGCGCAATCTTGGCATAAAGACGGTGGTAGAGGGCGTAGAGAGCCTGGCACAGTACAAGATACTCTCCGAGCTAAAGTGCGACTACATACAGGGCTTTCTTATGAGCAAGCCCCTCAACGAAAAGGATGCCATGGAATTTGTCACCGAATACGAGGAGCTGCACAGACCCAGCGAGCAGTCCCTGCGTGAGAATTCCGACAACCTTGAACGTGAGCGCAAAATGAGAGGGAAAAAGTAATGTATATTCTCAGAGCGTCGGCAGATTTCGATTCAGCCCATTTCCTTTCGGGCTATGAGGGGAAGTGCTCCAACCTCCACGGGCACCGCTGGCATATAGAGGTGCAGGTGAAGGGGGAACTGCAGCAGGAGGGTCAGCAAAGGGGCATGGTGGTGGATTTCGGCGACCTGAAACGGGAGCTGAGAAAAGTCGCCGACAGCCTTGACCATAAGCTCATATATGAAAAGGGGAGCTTAAAGCCCGCAACCGAGGCCGCCCTTGCAGATGAGGGCTTTGCAACAGTGGCAGTGCCCTTCCGCCCCACGGCGGAAAACCTTGCCCGTTACATCTATGAAAAGCTGGAGGGGGAGTTTGACCTTGAGTCCGTCACGGTGTACGAGACCCCCGACAACTGTGCGGTGTACCGCAAGTGACCACCATGATGTACAAGGTATGTGAAATATTTGAGAGCATAAACGGCGAGGGTGAAAGGGCAGGGGAGCCTGCCCTTTTTATCCGCCTTGCGGGATGCCCCCTGCGGTGCTCCTACTGTGACACGGCATATGCCCTGTCCTTTGACAGCCCCCACACCCCCATGACCGCCGCTGAGATCACCGCAAAGGCCCTTGAAAGCGGTATCAGAAACATCACCCTTACAGGGGGGGAGCCCCTTGCGGCACAGGGGATAGAGGAGCTGCTCCGCACCCTTGCGGCAGCAGGCTTTGTCACAGAGATAGAGACCTCGGGCTGTGTGGATGTGTCCTTTGTTGACAGCATTGCCCCCAGACCCGTGCTGACCATTGACTACAAGCTGCCCTCCTCAAAAATGGAGAGCCGCATGATAGGGGACAACTACCGCCGCCTTGAGCCCTGCGACACGGTGAAGTTCGTTGCGGGGGATGAGGAGGATCTGTGCCGTGCCTTGCAGGTCATGAGGGAGTATGACCTTATAGGGCATTGCCATGTGCATATAAGCCCTGTGTGGGGGAAGATAGACCCTCAGAGAATAGTGAAATTTATGCTGGAAAACCGTCTCAACGGTGTGAAGCTGCAGCTGCAGCTTCACAAGATGATCTGGGATCCGGAAAGAAGAGGAGTATAATGAAGCGTTTAGCATCGATTTTTATGAGTATTATCATAGTGACAGCCGCCTTCACTGGCTGTTCATCAAAGCCTGTGACAGATTACACATCACCCAACAATGTGGTCGATGTTACCCTTGAGCTGCATCCCATAGTGGAGGGGGAGATATCCGACATCTATTCCGACCTTGAGGGGAAGACTGTTGCTGTGGTGGTCAACAATATCGACCATGAGTATCTCATGCCTTATCACGCCACCTACGGCAGCAACACCGTAAATGTGCTCATCGACCACATAGATGAGCCTGACTACTCCTACAAGGAAGGGGAGACCATAGTTCTGGAAATAGTCTTTGTCTCCTTCAGAGGGACAAAGAACGGCAAGATGAGAGAATACACCATCAACACCGTACTGCCGGACTGATACAGCAAAGGGAAGAATTATGATTGATAAAAAAGCCATTGAAGAGCACGTAAAGGGGATAATCACCGCCATAGGCGACGATCCCGAAAGAGAGGGGCTGAAAGAGACCCCGGAGCGTGTGGCACGAATGTGCGAGAGGATATTTGCGGGGACACAGCTCTCAAATGAGGAGATAGCCCGTATGTACAACAAGTCCTTCGGTGTGGGGGACGGCTCCGATGATATAGTGCTGGTAAAGGACATAGAGTGCTTTTCCTATTGCGAGCATCATATGGCGCTGATGTACGATATGAAGATATCCGTGGCATATATACCCTGCGGGCGGGTGCTGGGTCTTTCAAAGATAGCCCGCATAGCGGATACGGTGTGCAGAAGGCTCCAGCTGCAGGAGCGCATAGGCAGTGATATAGCCGAGGTGATGCAGATGGCATCCGGCTCGGAGGATGTGGCTGTCTTTATCGAGGCAAAGCACAGCTGCATGAGTGCAAGAGGGATAAAAAAGCCCTCTGCCGCCACACGCACCATGACTCTGCGGGGCAGGTTCAAGACGGACAAGCAGCTTTTTGAAAGACTCAGCACAATGCTGGGATAACGGAGAATACTATGGATATACTCACAGAGGAAAACACAGCCGCAGACAGCCTTCCCGCAGAGGATACCCCACAGGCAGAGGAGGCGGGAAGCGCCCCTTCGCCCGAGGAGAGCGAGGAGAGCGGAGAAAAGGAAAGAGCCCTTTCCAAAAACGGGGGCATAGCCCTGGGCGGAGGGAATGTCCTTGCCGCCATAGGAGGCTTTTTCAGGCGGCACTGGATATACATACCCGTCTTTTTCGTGCCTGCACTGGTGCTCTTCGGGGCATATGCGGCATTCGGGGTGCATCCCTTCGGGGATATGTCCGTGCTGGTGCTCGACCTTAACGGGCAGTTCGTCTATTATTTCGAGCATCTGCGGGACGTGCTGCACGGAGAGGGCAGCTTTTTCATATCCTGGTCAAGAAATCTCACGGGAGAGACTATGGGGATGTTTGCCTACTATCTGGCAAGCCCCTTTACCCTTATCCCCATGATACTCCCCCGCTCCATGATGACAGAGTCCCTGCTCATCATGCAGATGTGCAAGATAGGGGCGGCAAGCTGCACCTTTTTCTTCTATCTGCGGCACTCACGGGACTGCCGCACATCCACAGCCTTCATCTTTGCGGTGATGTACTCTTTGCAGGCATACATGATAGAGCAGCTCATGAACCCCATGTGGCTTGACGGGCTTGTGTATCTGCCCCTTATCATATACGGCATAGAGAATATCATCGACCGCAGGAAGGTGCTGGGCTTTGTCATCCCCCTTGCGCTGCTGTACACCGCCAATTTCTACATAGGGTGGATGGTGACCTTCTTTGCCATCATGTACTTTCTGTACTACTACTTTGCGGGGAAGAGGGACTATACCTTCGGCTTTGGATCCTTTTTCGGCTCAGGGGTGCGCTTTGCCCTGGGGGGTGTGCTTGCGGCGGGAGCGGCGGCATGGGTACTGCTGCCCCTGTATTATTCCTTAAAGCTTGGGAAGTTCGAGTTTACCACCCCGGATTACACCCTTTCCACAAAGTTTGAGTTCCTTGATTTCTTCAAGAACCTGCTTCCCTCCTCCTATGATACCTGCCGCCCCGAGGGTGCGCCTGTGGTATACTGCGGAGTGCTGACCATAATGACCATGCCCCTGTTCTTCCTCAATTCAAAGGTGCGTTTCCGCCAGAAGATGGGGCTTGGGGCTCTGGCGCTGGCCCTCATACTCTCCATGTATCTTTCCACAGTGGATCTGGCGTGGCACGGTATGCAGCTCCCCAACTGGCTCAACCACAGATATTCCTTCATGCTCTGCTTTGTGCTGCTGATCATGGGGGCGCTTACCCTTGAAAGGCTCACAGGGCTCACCGTGAAGGAGGTAGGCCTTACCGCCCTTGGCTTGGCGGTCTACGCCCTGTATGTGAATACAAAGGGATATGACGGCGTGGATCTGGTGCTCACCGTGTGGTATACGGTGATATTCACAGCGGTGTACGGCATTCTCCTGCGCTTTATAAGGCTGTCCGGGGTAAAGGCAAGAAAGGTGCTCACCTATGTGCTGGGTGTCGTCATCACAGGGGAGATGTTCGGCTCTGCCCTGGCGCTCATGTTCAAGATAAACAAGGATGTGGTGTACTCAAAGTATTCCTCCTACAACCGCTACATCACCTTGGGGCGCAAGACTGTTGATATGCTCTATGATATGGATCCCTTCGAGAAAAGCGGGGCATACCGTGTGGAGAAGGACTACCACCGCACAGTGAACGATCCCCTTGCCCTGGGGAACTTCGGCATATCCCATTCAAGCTCCACCCTCAATGCCGCCCCCATACAGTTCCTGCGCAGGCTGGGTTTTTCCTACGGGGGGCACTACATCAAGTACAAGGGTGCCACCTACATAAGCGATGCCATACTTGGCATAAAGTATGTCATGGAAAAGGGCAGCTACGAGGACGACAACATACCCGAAAGCAAGAGCTATGACAGGCTGGTGTTCACCACCGAGGACGAAAAGGATGTGTGGGCTGTGTATGAGAACCCCTATGCCCTGCCTGTCGCCTTTATGGCGGATGAGACCATAGCGGATGTGACACTGGGACTTGACAATCCTTTTGAGAATCAGAACCGCATCCTCTCCCACCTTGTGGGGGATGAGGAGAAAGCCTATTTCAAGAGGGTGGACGGCGTTATCACCGAGCCCTCCAACGCAAAGCTGTCAAGCTACGGCGCCCACACAAAGTACACCCCCGTTGAGGAGGGGAAGAATTCCCAGGTGGAATTCAAGTTCGATGTGCCCACATCGGATATGCTCTACTTCTATATGCCCTCCAGCTATGAGCGCAAGGTAAATCTCTGGCTCAACAAGGAGTTCGTGGATTACTACTTTGAGGGGGGCAACATGGCGGTAAAGACCCTGGGGCGCTTCACCCCCGGCGAGGAGATATCCTTTATCTGCACCATAACCGAGGACGGCAGGAATGAGCTTCTCTTCAAGGACAAGCTGTTCTACTATCTGGATGAACAGCTTTTCAGGGAGGACATAGAAAAGCTGGCTAATAACGGTCTTGAAATGACCTCCTTTGCGGAGGATCACATCACAGGCACCATAGATGCGGATAAGGACGGCATAATGTTTACCAGCATAAGCTGGGAGCCGGGCTGGACGATCCTTGTGGACGGGGAAAAGGTGGAGCCTGTAAAGATATGCGATGCCCTCATAGGTGTTCCCATGAGTGCGGGTCACCACGACATCGAGATGAAGTTCTTCCCCGCAGGGCTCAAAAACGGGCTTATCATATCCGGGTGCAGCATTGCGATAATAATACTCATCGCCGCAGGGAGCAGGAGACAGGCGGGCAGAGGCAAAAAACAGGAGGCGGCTGCGGAGAAGTAGGCTTCCCTCTGCTCCTTCTGTGCTCCCCCATGGGAGGACAAATATGAAAACTGTACTTATCACCGGCGGAACACGGGGCATAGGCCGTGAGTGTGCGGAATGCTTTGCGGAGCAGGGCTACAAAGTCATCATCATTTACAAGAGCAGCAGGGATGCAGCCGAGGAGCTGGCACGGCGCTCGGGCTGCGAATACTACTGCTGTGATGTGAGGGATCACCGTGCCGTGCACGACCTTGCTGCGGTGGTACATCCGGATGTGCTGATAAACAATGCGGGCATTGCGGCAAATGCCCTTATCACCGATGTGGACGAGGAGCTGTGGGACGACATCTTCGACACCAACGTAAAGGGCGCATACAACTGCATACACGCCTTTCTCCCCTGCATGATACGCAGGCAGTACGGCCGCATAATCAACATATCCTCCATGTGGGGGCAGGTGGGTGCCTCCTGTGAGGTGCCCTACAGCGCCTCAAAGGCGGCGGTCATAGGGCTGACAAAGGCACTGGCAAAGGAATGTGCCCCCTCCGGCATAACCGTCAACTGCATAGCCCCGGGGCTTATCGACACGGACATGAACGCAGGGCTGACGGCTGATGCAAAGGCAGCCCTTGTGGAGGAGACCCCGGTAAACCGCATAGGTACAACCTATGACATTGCCCGCACCGCTCTTTTCCTTGCGGATGAGACTGCTGATTTCATCACAGGGCAGGTGATCGGCGTAAACGGCGGACTTGTGATATGAACGAATAATGCAGAATGAAGTGTATAATGAATAGCCTGATTTCATCTTCTCCCGCTGCACTTGCAAAGCTAATAGCTAATAGTGAATAGCTGGTAGTGATGGGGATGCCTGCTGTTCTTATATTTGTTTGTATTTTCTGAAAAAGCTTCGCTTTTGCAGGCAAAGAGGAGATAAAGCCATAAGGTCGTCATCACCACACTGTACACTGTACATTGTACACTGTACACTTGTACAACAGCAACCAAACGCAGAACCAAGCAAGCCATTCGACTGTAAAGGGTAAAAATATGTATGCTAAGATAAACAGCTTGGGGCTTTTCGGGCTGAATGCCTTCCCCGTTGGGGTTGAAACACAGCTTTCACGGGGCACCCCCTGCTTTGATATAGTAGGCCTTGCGGATATGGCGGTCAAGGAGAGCAGAGAGCGCATAAGGGCGGCATTCCGCTCCGTGGGGCTACAGTTCCCCCTGGCACGGCTCATAGTGAACCTTACCCCCGCAGGCACCAAGAAAACAGGCTCCATGTTCGACCTGCCCATAACCGTTGCCATAATGAAGGCGCAGGGGCTCATCACCGCAGATACGGACAAGTGCGCATTCATAGGGGAGCTGACCCTTGCCGGGGACGTACACCCCCTCAACGGTGTGCTGCCTATGGTGCTGTGTGCGGTGAAGGAGGGCATGGAGGAGGTGTTCGTCCCGGCGGAGAATGCATTTGAGGCATCTGCTGCGGGGAATGTCACCGTATACGGGGTCACAAACATCTCCGAGATAATCACCCATTTCAGCGGTGAAAAGCCCCTGACCCCCTCGGAGAAGATAACCATATCCCCGGAGGACTACTACATCCACGAGGACTATGCGGATGTAAAGGGGCAGGTGCTTGCCAAGAAAGCCCTTGAATATGCGGCGGCAGGGGGGCACAATGTGCTGATGATAGGCCCTCCCGGCAGCGGCAAGTCCATGCTGGCAAAGCGGCTGCCTACCATTCTCCCTGCCCTCACCTTCGAGGAGAGCATAGAGACCACCAACATCCATTCCGTGGCGGGCTTTACCTCAAAGGAAAACCCCATAGTGTCAAAGAGACCCTTCCGCTCCCCCCACCACACCATATCGGGGGCGGGAATGTGCGGCGGAGGGCAGATACCACGCCCCGGGGAGATCTCCCTTGCCCACAACGGGGTGCTGTTCCTTGACGAGCTGCCCGAATTTGACAAGCGCACCCTTGATATGCTGCGCCAGCCCTTAGAGGACAACAAGGTGACCATTGCCAGGGCGGCGGGCTCCGTGGAATATCCGGCGTTCTTTGTGCTCATTGCGGCAATGAACCCATGCCCCTGCGGCTTTTTCAACCACCCCACCAAGAAGTGCATATGTCCCCCCAATGCGGCGAGGAACTATGTCAACCGCATATCGGGGCCTCTGCTGGACAGGTTCGACCTCCAGGTGGAGGTGTCCCCCGTGGAGTTCAAGAGCCTTTCCTCCGCCAAGAAGGAGGAAAGCTCCCAGGCTATCAGGGAACGTGTACAGAAGGCAAGAGAGATACAGCAGAGGCGCTTTGCGGGCACGGGCATCAGCTGCAACGCACGGATCACTGCGGATATATTCCATGAGGTGTGCCCCCTTACACAGGATGCCACGGACTTTCTGGAGAATATCTTTGACAGGATGGGGCTTTCCGCCCGTGCCTATGACCGGATAGTAAAGGTAGCCCGCACCATTGCGGATATGGACGGGGTACAGGTGATAGAGAAGCTGCACATCAGCAAGGCGGTGCAGTTTCGCACCCTTGACCGCAAATACTGGGGAAACTAAAATGAGTGTAAAGAGAATAAATCTTCTGGGGGCATCCGGCTCCATCGGCACCCAGGTGCAGGATGTGTGCCGTATGTACCCGGACAGGCTGGCGGTAAATGCGTGTGCTGTAAACACCAATGTAGAGGCACTGTGCAGATGTGTCAGGGAATTTGGTGTGAAGAAGGCCTGCGTTGCCGATGAGCGCTGCCTTTCCTCTGCCCGGGATGCGCTTTTCGGCACGGGCTGTGAAGTGTATGCCGGCAGTGAGGGGCTGTGCGGTCTGGCGGCGGACACCGACGGTGACATGACCGTTGATTCCGTGGTGGGCTTTGCAGGGCTTGCTCCTGCGGATGCCGCAATACGGGCGGGGATACCCCTTGCCCTTGCCAACAAGGAATCCCTTGTGGCAGGCGGGTCATATATCATGGGGCTTGCAAAGAGCAGGAATGTGGACATCATCCCCATAGACAGCGAGCACAGCGCCATTCTGCAGTGCCTTATGAGTGCCACGGAGCAGGACAGGCACACGCAGCTCAAAAGCATTATACTCACCGCCTCGGGCGGTCCCTTTGCGGGGAAAAAGCGTGGGGAGCTGGAAAATGTGACCCCTGCGGATGCCCTTGCCCACCCCAACTGGGATATGGGTGTAAGGATCACCACAGACAGCGCCACTATGATGAACAAGGGATTTGAGCTCATAGAGGCGTGCCACCTCTTCGGAGTGACCCCGGATAAAGTAAACATAGTAGTACACAGGCAGAGTGTCATTCATTCTGCGGTGGAGTTTTCCGACAATGCGGTGATAGCCCAGCTGGGTGTGCCTGATATGCGCATACCCATACAGTACGCACTGTTTTTCCCGGAGCGCCGCCCCTCTCCCGCTAAGGCGCTGTCGCTTACGGACATCGGCACTATGACCTTTGAAAAGCCCGATACGGAGACCTTTACCTGCCTTAAAGCCGCCATGACAGCCGCAGAGAGACTGGACACCACCGCAGGCGCCATAATAAACGCCGCCGATGAGGAGCTGGTAAAGCTGTTCCATGCGGGCAAAATACGGTTTACCGACATATTTGACGGAGTATGCGCTGCCCTGGAGAATATCCCCGCTGAGAGGGCGGACAGCCTTACGGTGATAGAAAAGGCGGACAGGGCTGCAAGAGAATACTGCAAAGGCTGACTTACCTTCCGGGGCTTTGGACTGATGATGAAAAGAACGCTTACCATACTGCTCTGTGCCGTGCTCCTTGCGGGCTGCACAGGCTTTGAGACCGACGAGCTGCTGACACCCCCCATGCTCTCCGACGAGCAGGAGGCGGTGCTTAGTGCCCTGAAAAAAACCGCCGGGGAGGACATGACCCTTGTCTATCCCAGAGGGGGAGATGAACGCAGCGCCTTTGTATTCGCCGACCTTGACGGGGACGGCGGGGAGGAGGCGGCAGCGTTCTACATCTCCGAAAGGGACAGCGTGCCCAATGTACATATGTGTATACTTGACACCAATGAAAACGGCTGGTATTCAAGCTTTGACCACACAGCCCCGGGGACGGCGCTGGAGACTGTGTTCTTCACCGGCTTCTCCTCGGATACCACATATATTGCGGCGGGCTATTCCCTCACCACCAGCGAGGACAGGACACTGTGCATATACCACTATGCCGACGGCACCCTGACCACCGATTACAGCGGCATATACAGCCTGATGCAGAGAGTGGACATCAACATAGACGGGGGCGAGGACATCGTCCTGCTCAACAAGAATACGGAATCACACCCGGCATATGCCGCCCTCATAACCGACACGGGAAAGGGCGTGGAGCGCACATCCACCGTGAATATGCGCACAGGCACCACGGATCTGGTAAAGGCCGTATCAGGGGGCGTGGCAGGCGGTGCGGCGGCGGTGTTCGCCGATTCCTCCACGGGCAGCGGCAACATTACCACAGAGGTCATATACTGCGTGGGAGGAGAGCTGCGTGACCCGGCGGCGGCGGACGATTCGGACATACCCGCCGCTACGGTAAGGCGAAATCTCTACTGCTGCGACATCGACGGTGACGGCATCATCGAGATACCCACCACAGAGCCCTTTCCGGGCTACAGGGAATCTGACAACACCTTCATCACCTACTGGAACGAATTCGAGAACTACTCCCTCACCCGCAAATACTCCTCATACTACGACTCCCGCAACGGCTACTGCTTTATGATGCCTGTGCGCTGGGAGGGGCTTGTGACTGTAAAGACAGAGCCCTCCACAGGGGAAAGGGTGTTCTGCAAATTCAATTCCAGCCTGTCGGAGAGCCGTCTGGAGCTTATGCGAATAGCTTCCGTATCCCCTGAGGAGGTGGACACCTACGAGGCTGAGGGCTACATGAATATGCTGTCCGCTGAGGGACGTGCCATCATGGTGCGCTCAAGGGGCACGGACAACCTTGTTCTCACCCGGGCAGAGATAGAGTACGGGATGTACAACATAGACAATGCATAAGATAGATGTAATGAAATGGAATGTTCTGATGTGGATCAGGCTCTTTGGCGGCGGTGGTTTGAGTGTGGAGTGTAGAGAGTGGAGTTGCCGGACGGTGAGTTAGTGACTTTTGCCCTCTTTTCTCGCTTCGATCAATAGCTAATAGTGAATAGCTTTTAGTGGCGAGTAATTGGCGGTTTGCTTGCCTCTCCGGCGGCTCTTTCCCTCATGCAGGAGGGGGATCAGTCACCGCTTCCCTATCAGCTTGTACCTATTACTATATTACTTATTTTATAGTCTTGCTTCTTGCTTTATGTCTTCTTGTTTCTTTTTAGGGGTTGTTTTTATGGATATGCATAATTTTTATATGGGCAATGTGTTTGAGGCATATAACTTCTACGGCGCCCATGTTGATGCGGGGGGGACGGTGTTCCGCACCTACGCCCCCAATGCCTACAGGGTCTGTATCATCGGTGAGTTCAACAACTGGCAGGAAGCCGAGATGCAGCACAGCGGGCAGAACTTTATATACTACTCCCCGGATGCCCATGACGGACAGATGTACAAGTACGTCATCTATTCCGCCGCCGGCCGCATGGAGCACTGCGATCCCTACGGCTTTGCTATGGAGCTGCGCCCCGCCTTTGCCTCCATCATCACGGATCTGTACAAATTCCGCTTTTCCGACGAGGAGTGGATGAAAACCAGGGGGCTTGGCTTTGACAGGCCTGTGAACATCTATGAGATGCACTTCGGCTCGTGGAAGAAGGGGGCACAGGGGTGGTACACCTACACTGAGCTGGCAGGGGAGCTTATAGACTATGTAAAGAAAAACGGCTACACCCACATTGAATTCATGCCCCTGGCGGAGCATCCCGCAGATGAGTCCTGGGGCTACCAGATAACCGGCTTCTTTGCGCCTACCGCACGCTACGGCAAGCCGGATGAGCTTATGGAGCTTGTGGATATGTGCCACAGGGCGGGGATAGGTGTGATAATGGACTTTGTGCCGGTGCATTTTGCCAAGGATCACTATGCCCTTGCCAGATACGACGGTGCGCCCCTGTACGAATATCCCGATTCTGACGTGGGGGTCAGCGAATGGGGGAGCTGCAACTTCATCCATTCAAGGCGGGAGGTCTGCTCCTTTTTGCAGTCCGCCGCCAACTACTGGCTGGATGTATATCACTTTGACGGCCTGCGCATGGATGCCATAAGCCGTGCCATATACTGGGCAGGGGATCCTGCAAGGGGAGTCAACGGCGCTACGGTGGATTTCCTCAAGCGCATGAATGACGGGCTTCATCAGCGCCACCCCACAGCAATGCTCATTGCGGAGGATTCCACAAACTATCCCCAGGTCACAGCCCCTGTGCAGTACGGCGGTCTGGGCTTTGACTACAAGTGGGACCTGGGCTGGATGAACGACACCCTTGACTACATGAAGAAGCCCCCGGAGGAGAGGGCGAAGAACTCCGAAAAGATCACCTTCTCCATGCACTATTTCAAGAACGAGCACTATCTGCTGCCTCTGTGCCACGATGAGAACGTTCACGGCAAGGCCACCGTGGCACAGAAGATGTACGGCACCTATGAGGAGAAGTTCCCCCAGGCAAGGCTTCTGTATATGTATATGTACACCCACCCCGGCAAGAAGCTGCTGTTCATGGGCAGTGAGTTCGCACAGCTCCGTGAATGGGACGAGAAGCGGGAGCAGGACTGGGAGCTGCTGGATTTCCCCGTACACAAGGCGTTTTCGGACTATATGCGGGATCTGTGCACCCTCTGCGCAAGGCGGAAGTCCCTTTTTGCCGCAGATTATGACAGCTCCTCCTTTGAGTGGATAGACCCGGACAGGGATGACCGCTGTGTATTCGTATACAGGCGCAAAGTACCGGGGGAGAGTACTGTGGTTATGCTCAACTTCTCCGACAAGGAGCAGAAGGTAAAGGCACCGGGGGAGCTGAAAGAGCTGCTATGCACCGATGAGTCACGCTACGGCGGCACTCAGAAGAGGAAGGCATCTTCAAAGACAGTGATCCTTGCCCCATACTCCGGGAAAATACTCGATGAGAATGCAGATAAGAATATAAAATGAACGGTTCTGACGGGGAATGGGCTGCTTGCTTTCCTCTTTGGGTTGTGCGGTTCAAGTGTACAGTGTACAGTGTACAATGTACAGTGATTGGACGATGAGTTGATAGCTTGTTGTCCTCTTTGCCCGCTCCGCTGGCATAGCTAATAGCTGATAGTGTATAGTGAATAGCTGTCAGTGACAGAGATGCGGGCTTTATTCCCTCTGTGCTTGCAAAAAACCGCCCCCGATGGGAGCGGTTTTTGTTTATAATCATACGGTGAAAAGCAAGCCGCCAATTCTCAGTCAGGGCGTTTATATGCATTCTGCATTCTTAATTCTGCATTATACATTACTAAGTTTGTGCATATAAACGAAATGCAGAAAAGCATATTGACAGGCAGAGAACTTTGTGATAAACTATTTCAGTCGAAAGACGGCTATCATATTCTGAAGACAGCAGGTGTGAAAGCAGAGGGTGCAGTGGCACATCAGGGTACAAGGTACTTTGGGGTGCAGGGTACAGCCTTTGCGGCACGTAAATCCTGCCGAGGAAAGATCGCTGTACGTTTTAGGATGTACCGACCCTTTCCTTTGGATTGGGTCTTTCTTTTTCTTCAAGGGATAGCATCATTTTTTACGGAGGTGAAAAATATGCCGAGCGCACAGGCACTTGAATCCAAGAAGGCAAGGGTATCCGAGGTCGCAGAGCTCTTAAAGAATGCCAATGCAGGCGTTCTTGTTGACTACAAGGGCATCACCGTTGAAGAGGATACCAAGCTCAGAAAGGAGCTCAGGGAGGCTGACATCAAGTACTTCGTTGAGAAGAACACTCTCATCAAGAGAGCACTTGCAGAGGCAGGCATCGAAGGTCTTGACGGTGTCCTGGAGGGCACTACCGCCATTGCACTTTCCTCAGGCGATGAGACAGCACCCGCACGTATTCTGGGCAAGTTTGCAGAACAGAGCGAGGATAAGTTCTTCCTCAAGGCAGGTTTCATCGGAAGCGAAGTTTACGATCAGGCAGGGGTCAACGCCCTTTCCAAGATCCCTTCCAGAGAGACCCTTCTGGCACAGCTCGTCGGCTCTCTCCAGGGCCCCATGCAGAAGCTGGCCGCTACACTTTCCGCTCTCAAGGACAAGAAGGAGAGCGAAGCAGCGTAAGCTGCACACTGAATGCTGCATAGCAGCGTAAACTAACAGAAAAGGAGTAATTAACATGGCATCTGAAAAGATCACAGCTATGATCGAAGAGATAAAGACTCTCTCCGTTCTCGAACTCGCAGAACTCGTTGACGCTATCCAGGAGGAATTCGGCGTTACAGCAGTAGTAGCAGCAGCAGGCCCTGCAGGCGCAGCTCCCGCTGAGGCTGAGAAGACTGAATTTGATGTTGTTCTCGTATCCTTCGGCGATGCTAAGATGAACGTTATCAAGGCTGTCAAGGACGCTTGCGGTCTCTCCCTCAAGGAAGCTAAGGAAGCTGTTGAGGCTGCTCCCAAGGCTCTCAAGGAAGGCGCATCCAAGGCTGAGGCTGAAGAGCTCAAGGCTAAGCTCGAAGCAGCAGGCGCTACTATCGAACTCAAGTAAGTCCGGTACATACAAAAACATCCGCTCTTTCCGTGTGGAAAGGGCGGATTTTTGTTAGGGCTTAGGTGGATAGGGGATAGGAGTCAGACAAAGTAAGAGCAGGGGAGTTGGGCAAACTCCCCGTCTTTAACCTCTAACTTCTGATCCCCATTAGTCTCTCTATGTCTTCTCTGCTTGCCAGCCCTTCGGAAAAGGCGGTTGCGCCCCCGGCGGCTGTGCCTAAGCGGAGGGCGTGGTCATAGCCCCGGGAGATGCCTGCTATAAAGCCTGCCAGCATGGAATCCCCGGCACCTGCGGAGTTGACGGGCGTGCCCTTGTGGGCGGCGGCTCTGTGGAGCTCACCCTGCTCATCAAGGAGCAGTGCCCCCTTTTCCGCCATGGAGACAAGCACGTTGCGGGCACCTTTTTCCTGAAGTTTTGCGGCATATTCCGCCGCCTCCTCCGGGGTGATGCTCTCTCTGCCGAACAGGGCGGCAAGCTCCGCATCATTGGGCTTTATGAGCCAGGGGCGGCAGGGCAGCACGTTCAGCAGGAGCTGTCCTGAGGCATCCACTGCCGTGCGTATGTCACGCTTTGCAAGGCGCATAAGTATTCGCTCGTATATGTCTGCATCCACACCGGCTGGGATGCTCCCCGCCAGCACGATGGTATCCCCGTCTTCAAGGGTGTCAAAGCTTTCAAGCAGCATATCAAGGGGACGCTTGTCTATCTCGGGACCTCTGCCGTTGAGCTCTGTTTCTTTCTCTGCCTTTATCTTCACGTTTATGCGGGAAAAGCCGCTGTCAAGGTGGATAAAGCGGGTATCAAGCCCCGCCTCACGGAGCCCCTGCTCTATGGCGGCGCCTGTAAAGCCTGCGGCAAAGCCCATTGCCACAGAGGGCACCCCCAGCTCATGCAGCACCCGTGAAACGTTTATCCCCTTGCCGCCGAAGAATATGCTCTCCTTTGATGCACGGGCTATGCCGTCCGCTCCGAATCCGTCGGTGTGTACCACATAATCCACGGCGGGGTTGAATGTGACTGTATATATCATGGTATCGCTCCTGTATCAGGTGGCAGGGGAGGGAATCCTGTTGAGGGTGCTCTTTCCTATATCCTCAAGGAATGCGGAGAGGAACAGGAGGGGCGTTGAGAAGTGGAGCCCCGGCTCGTTGGTGGAAATGCTGTAAATGCTGTCGATGTAGCAGCAGGCGGGAGGGGTGTCCTCTTTGATGTTCCACTTTGAGAAGGCATCCGGGCGCAGAGTGTTGGCGCCGCTTATGACCATGCCCTCGATGCATTCGTCCTGGGAAAGGGAAGCGGAGAGGCGGTGACAGGGATTGTGGCAGAAGCCGTGTTCATTCCCTGTGATGAATGCCTTGCCGTTGGGATTTGACCCCAGCAGATAGCAGATGTGATCCAGTGTGGAGCGCAGATGGCGCTCATCCCCGGTAATAAGGTAGGCAAGGGCATTTGTGCGGGCATTGCACAGCAGCCTGAAATTGGTGCCGAAGGAGTAGCCCCCTCCGACTGCCGCCGAGCAGCGGTATCCGTTGGCTGCCTGGGCTGTGTAGATCACATTCGCCCTTTCTGTTATGCGCCGCCTTATAAGGGCATCCACAACACGCTTGCGGGGCCTGTCCGTCAGCAGGTAGGAAAGTGCCGCAAAGCCGCCGCAGTGGGAATCTCCGAAGCCCCAGAAGCGGGAGGTAAGGCAGCGCTTTTCGATTATGGTGGAAAACAGCTCATCCCCCGTGAGGGAGTACATTTCGCACACCGCCCACATGAATTCCGTTTCCTTGGCGTATACATCGTCATCATGCCCCCCCTGTGAGGAGCAGTAGTAGTTGAATTCCGGCAGGCGGGTAACGTATATCCAGCTTTTCATGGCGGCACGGGACAGATTTCTTGCAAAGGCACGGTCGGAAGGGTCATCGCTTTTGAAGAACATCACCGAGCCCAGTGCGGCAAGGCTGCACATACGAAGTGCAGCGGTGCAGGTCTTTTCCCCCAGATAGAAGGGCTCCCTGTCCGCCTCGGGGCGCATGGTGCGCAGAGGGCCTGTAACGGCATTGGTGTGCACATCGGAGTACACGCCCCCGTCGGTGTCCTGCATCTTCATCATGAATTCAAGACCCCAGCGTATCTCCGCAAGGATATCCGCCTTTTCCGTATCATCCAGGTTATCCCCGAAGAGCCGCAAAGTGTACAGCAGGTCCGCAACGATAAGGGAGGTGAATGAGATATCCCTCTCATATCCCCCCATAGTGTGCCAGCCGCCGCTCACATCAACGGTCTTGCCGTCAGGGGCATG
>ODAI011795951.1_pt1 | contig 23043 bp, 27 predicted proteins | sample 1539321 | NCBI WGS metagenome assembly ODAI01 (sample SAMN02144231, study PRJEB22623) | gut metagenome | biome: sheep rumen | host: Ovis aries | place: New Zealand | reverse complement strand
TCTCACCAACTCCTGCACAGGCACTTCAAGCGCATTTGCTATTGCAATGAGGGCTTCAAGGCTTGGCTGGGTGGTATTGGTGACCCACTTGGAAATAGTTGCCTGATCCTTTCCAAGCTTATCTGCCAACCACTTGTTGTTTAGGTCGTGTTCTGCTAGAACGATTCTTATCCGATTTAATTTTGCCATGATAGATTTCTCTTGTTTGAGTGCAAAGATACAAAAAATTATTCATAATTCAGTAGAATACACTTAATTTTTATAGTTTGTAGTGAAAATTTGATGATTTTATCAAGTATTTGGCGTCGTTACTTGCACAAACAGTCATTTGACAACGTAATCACATTCCTCTTCGAGCATATTTTAATTTGCTGGTAATTTGCTGGCAACTTGCTTAAACAATCAAAAAGCGAATGTAAATTTATCTAACATACTGATAATCAGCGACAATTAAAATCAAATTTAATTTGCTGGTTATTTGCCAAAGAAAGAGATAATAGAGCTCTTTTACAGGTATTCCTGAATAAGAAAGTGCCAATAGTTGCAGATATTTAATGCGACCAAGACAAGCCTCACGACTAAAAGTTGCCAGTATTGGCATATTTTAGTAATGACAGGGGGCATTTCTGCATTCCATAATCAATCCAAATCAAGAAAAATCATCAAGTTTGTGATTTTTTCTGTGTTTTCTTTTGGTTGTTTGGGGAGAAATCTGTACCTTTGCAGTGATTCTGTAACATGTTGATTATCAATGGCTATTTCCGTTTTTGCGACATGTGTGCAACATCCGGTGCTAACGCATTGATAGTCAGTTAAAGTCGTTTTCGAGGAGGTGAAGTAAAGCAAAAGCATAGTCGAACAACGGCAATAGTCATAAATCAAATCAGCGCATAGCCGATTGGCTGTGCGCTGATTTATTATTTGCATTAAATATCATAATAATCAATCGTCAGTTCGTCACTGACATTGAAATCATCGTGGAATCCGTCATCGTAGGTGTAGACAAGACGAAGTCCCCGATAAACAGAAGGAACCTTCAGCGTTTCCAGCAGATGCCATTTGGGCTTACCGAAATCATATGATTCCCTGTCGAGCAGGATACGGTTTGCAGTATAGTCAAAATGATAATACCCACCGCCAATGCATTGATCACCAGGTTTCAGCAGGTCTTTATGCTGATTGACCATACCCAGGCGGATATAGCCAACTGCCGAGTAGAACTCTCCTGCCTGTTGCCTTTCCATGGTGATGACAAACTTGGGTAACGTCATGGCTCTTATTTATAACTTCGACAAAAACTTATCTCGATCTACAATGAATCTCAGGTGCGTACCTTCACCCAACAGGGTGCTACCCGAGAAGGCTGACACATTAAACTCAATCTTCCTGCCACTCACCTTTGTAACCTCAGCCGTGGCCAGAATTCGCTCGCCTATTTTCGAGGGTTGCAGATGAGAGGATTCAATATGTCCGCCCACCGTGGTGCTGCCCTCGGGCAGTTCTTCTTTGACGGCCAGCATGGCTGCATTCTCCATCAGTGCCAGCATTGCAGGCGTGGCAAGAACAGGCATGTCTCCAGAACCGACGTTCACTGCGGTGACATCTTCTGTAACCGTCAGTTCGCTTGTGTATTTTAGTCCTATTTCTATCATATCTTCATAAACTATCATAAATATACAGCGCAAAGTTAATGAAAATGTGGTAAAATCCGTATATTTGCACCGTTGATTTAATAGTATTTAGCGGACATTACTGATAAAACCAAACTGAGATGAAGAAGATAATAATAATCGACGGAGGCCCCAGAAAGAATTTCAATACGGCCTCGATGCTGCAGAAATTCGCTGAAGGAGCAAGTTCCGTAAGCAGCAACATTGAAGTGAAGACCATTCGCCTGTATAGTCTTGACTATAAAGGATGTATGTCGTGCATGGCCTGCAAGATCAAGGACAAGGCTTCCAACGTATGCAAGTTCAAGGATGCGCTCACACCGGTGTTAGAAGAAATTGCCCAGGCAGACGGTTTGGCCATGGGGTCGCCCATTTATTTTGGTGACGTAACAGGACAGATGCGAACCTTTTTGGAGCGTCTGGCATTCCCCTGGCTTTCGTATAATGACTACAGCATGACAGCCCCCAAGAGAATGCCTGTGGTTTTAATGGAGACCATGAACGGCACGCCGGAGATAAACAACAGTCAGGGATATGGTTCGATGGAATATTGTATCGCCAACGCGCTCGGTCAGCCAGAACATATCATTGCTTACAACACTTATCAAGTGAAGAACTACGACCGCTTTGAGTTGGCCGGCTTTTCCGAGGAAGCCAAGCGCCAGTATCGTGAAGAGCATTGGGAGCAGGATCTGCAAAAGGCATACGAAGCAGGTAAGCGCATGGCAGAAGCCATTCTTTGAATGATAAGCATGGACACCAGAATCATCATCTTCGACTTCGACGGGACGCTGGCCGACACAAGGCAGATTATCGTCAAGACGCAGCAGCAGACGATGCACGAACTCCACCTGCCTGTTCCCACTGAGCAGGAAAGCATGGCCACCATCGGACTGAAACTAAGGAACTGCTTCCTGGCACTTTGTCCCAGTCTTACCGATGAGCAGGCCGACGAGTGCACAAGCACCTACCAGCGACTGTTTGCCGAAAACAAACCGCTATACCCACCTGTGCTTTTCCCCCACGTCGGCGAAACGCTTGAAGAATTGAAACGCCGCGGTTTCATGCTCACGATTGCCTCGTCGCGCTCCTCAGTCTCCCTGCATGAACTGGTGCAGGAATTGGGTATCGCCAGCAGCATCGACTTCATTATTGGAGCCGACGAGGTGGAAAAGCCGAAACCCGATTCAGAACCTGTGCTGCTGACATTAAAGGCACTGAGATGCCGCGCCGAAGAAGCATGGGTGGTTGGCGACATGCCCGTTGACATTCAGATGGGCCGTCATGCCGGTGTGCGCACTTGCGCCGTGACATACGGTAATGCCACCAAAGAGCAACTGGCAGCCGCTAAAGCGGACTATTTCATCAGCGACATGCAAGAACTCCTGCAAATCATTTGAAGGAAACGCACTGACCGTGATACATTATTAATATATAAACACTTCAACAAAAGAAACGAATATGATACTATCAACAACCCCACAGATTGAAGGCCACACCATCCGCGAGTATAAAGGCGTGGTGACTGGCGAAACCATTATCGGTGCCAACATGTTCAAAGATATGTTTGCAAGCATCCGCGACATCGTAGGCGGCCGCTCTGGCAGTTACGAGAAAGTGCTGCGCGAGGCAAAAGACACCTCGCTGCAGGAAATGATGGAACGCGCACAGGAATTGGGAGCCAATGCCGTTGTCGGCATCGACATTGACTATGAGACCATTGGTGCAAACAGTTCGATGCTCATGGTTGCCACCAGCGGCACCGCCGTGGTCATCTGACAATGTGCATATACGATTTGCCGGTCACCAACTTGACGACCGGCAAATCTCATTAAAGCGTTTTCATCAACTGCTCCAGCAATTCCTTATGGTGTCCCGGCAGAATCACATGGTGGTTGCCAATAGGTTCTGTCAAGAAGTATGAGGTCTTGCTGCAATCTGACAGTCGGATAATCTGCTGTGTCCGGCAGAGGTCTGGTTTTGCCTGGTTTCTCACCAGTTCACCCTCTTCGATGAAACAACGAGAGAGGTCACCCGACACTTTGAAGAGCGTCACAGGTCCCTCTTTCATATACCCTCTGATGCCCACGCCGATGCCGGATTCAAAGTGGGTGTCAAACTCATAGCGCTCCACCATGTTAAAAGGAATGGTGCAATGGGCAAACAGCATTTCTCCCGTCTCTGGATTGATGCTGGCCGGATTGGCCTGGAAACCGCTTACGCCGATGGCCGCCTGTGCAATTCTCATGGAAAGCATGGCAGGCACATCGCCCTCGCAACCAGCAACAATACCTTCTGAATTAAGTTTTGCCAACGCCAGGCAGCCCGTATTCCTGACAGATGTCAGCAGATCGAAGCAGCGGATGGTAAGACCTTGCAAACTATAGCGCTCCACCATCTTCTTGAGGGCATGATAAATCTGAAGGGCTCCCGGCAGTGCCTGTTCGACAACCGCCGAATGCGCCACATCATCCACCTCTTCTGCGGGTGTTTTCTTGATTTCGTCCAGCAGCGCCTGCATGGGAATGTCTGTCAGTTCTATGCCAAGTCGCGCCTTCACCTTTTCCTTGTCGGCATGGCTTGATATCAGCCAGTCAGAGGGTTGCCCGATAACACCCAGTCGGCAGCCGAGCAACTGTCGCCGCACTTCTCCCGCTTTCTCCAGCAAACAGATTCTTCTGGATATATATTCGGCATTGCCGTGTATAATCTCGCCCTTGCGTCCTTGCTGTCTGAGAAAAGAAAGAATCTCCATGGAAGCCGCCAGTGAGTTGCTTTTACCAGAAGTGAGCAGATAAAAGGGGCTTGCCGACTTTGCCGACAGTTCTGGGAGCAGGCGCTTGAAGATGCCTTCCGTACCACCCGTCCGCACGTAAATCAAATCCAGCGGATGAGAGCCGTAGTCGGCATAATCGTTTCCTCTGAAGTCGTATTCCACATGCAAACCGCTCAGAAACTCTTCTGTTACGGCTTGCACGGCTTTCTCATCGTGCAGTTCTGACGTAAGCGTATATATTGCCGTTTTCATTCGTATGGGCATTAGTCGTTCTTCTTCCAGGCGTTAATCACCTCACCGATATACATCGAGTGTATGCCGGCAGGGAAGTTGGCATACATCCTTTTGGGCACATCGCTCTTGAAATACTGTGGATCAAAGGGTGCAGCATACATGATGCGGCATTCTATCACCATCGAGGCCTCTGTGTAGTATGGCGTTCCGTTCGCTGTATAGGCAGTATGAAGACCGAGGGCAGCGGCCTTGTCACCGTCCCTGCCGCTCTTCGTTCCCATATATCTGAGCACCTTGCTCTGTTCCACGTCGAAGGCCATCACGGTGAAATACGCCTCCTTGTCCATAAACTCCTTGGTGTATCGTTTCTCGGCCACATACACAGTCAGTGCCGTGCGTCCCCACAAGGTGCCGATGCCGCCCCACCCTATCGTCATAGCATTGCTTTTCTCCTTGTTGCCAGCGGCAAGGAGTTCAGCATCATGAAACCACTGGAAACCATTCTCCGTAAAGTCTTCCCTCACGTTGAATTTCTTGAATCCGTTCTCATCCTGCCCCCATGCAGGCACTGCCGCCGTGAGCAAAAACATGGCAGCAACCATACTCACAAAACTGTTTTTTTTCATAAACTTTTCTAATACTGTGCTCAAAGATAACGATAATCGGGGATAAATGATTAATTTTGGCAAATCATTTAAGAGATTTTTTGATATGACCGACTCGTTTACCGACAATAACAACATCATTTGAACGCATGAAAGAACCGAGCATCTTGCACATCGCATTGATCTACCTCGCCACCATCAACGTGGTGACATTCTTCACATACGGCATCGACAAATGGAAAGCCCGGCGAAACAAATGGCGCATCGCTGAGGCCACGCTGTTGGGAATGGCCGTCATCGGCGGCAGCATTGGAGCCTGGGCAGGTATGAAAGCATGGCATCACAAAACCCTGCACAAGAAGTTCCGCTATGGCATACCTGCCATTATCATCGCGCAAATGATGCTCATCGGCTATCTTCTCTACCGTCAGTGAGCCACGTACAGGCATTCTCCCTCGCCTACTTTGCCGTCCTAATCCGTCACCACCTCATTGAAATGCTCCTTGCCCCAGTCAATAAGGGCTGTGAGAGCAGGCATCAGCGACCGACCCGTGTCCGTCAGCGAATACTCCACACGAGGCGGCACTTCCGGGAAAACCTCTCGATGCACCAGATGGCTCTGCTCCAGACTCTTCAAGGTTTGCGACAGCATCTTCTGCGAACAGTCGGTCATGAACCGGCGAATCTCGTTGAACCGCAACACGCCCGTCTCGCTCCTGTTCAGCAGGAAGAGCACAAGCAACGACCATTTGTCGCCAAAGCGGCTAACCACCTGTCTGATGGGACAGGCAAAATACTCACTGCGCATTCGTTCTGTCATGCAGTCTGTCATATCAATCATTTTTTAGGGTTCATGCCGCAAAGGTAACAAATAGTTACCAAGTATAGATATTACACTATGTTAATCTGCGTTAAAGTCGTTTTTGCGCATCTCCGATATCCACTCAATTCCTACTTTTTGGTAACTATCCCACCAAAAAGTGCCTTCTTGCACAAGTCGTTTTTGCGCCTTACCTTTGCATCGTAATTACGAAATCACACTCGTAAGCAAGGATTATTAATCAATTAAAAGAATAAAGAACAATGAAACAGATTGAGACTATTAAGAGCGGCAAGAATTTCACCGCAGTGAGTGTTGGTAAGATGGACGAAATCATCGAGCATGAACTTCCGATGGGACCTGGCATAACAATTCTGGGCAAGGTGTTTGCAGGACAGGCAGTAGGTGCCACGGGCAGCGAACTGAGTTTCCAGACGCTGGTGCCAGGTCAGGACAGCGGTTTCCTGCACACACATAAGACTCACGAGGAACTGTACATCATTCTGAAAGGAGAGGGCGAATATCAGGTGGATGGCGATATTTTCCCCGTCAGCGAAGGAACCATCATCCGCGTGGCTCCCGACGGGAAGCGCGCGCTGAAGAACACAGGCAGCAAGAACCTGACCATGCTCTGCATCCAATACAAGGCCAATGCCTTCACCGAGGCCGACAGCCCCATGACCGACGGTGTAATTCTTCAGGAAGAACTGAAGTGGTAATCATCTACGAAACACAAGCCATGCTGAACAAAGCGCTATTGTTTCTGAGCGAACACCGCGAGATTGCCCTTGCCACCTGCAAGAGTAGCCCAGCAACCGACGGAGATGCTTGCCCCAGCAAGTGTCTCCCCAAGTTGCGAATCTTTCAGGTGATGAAACAGGAAGGGCATGTGCTCTATTTCGCCACGTCGGCCGAAAAATCTGTCTACAAGGAGTTGCAAGCGAATCCCAATGTGGAGATTCTGGCATATGCCGACAACGTGTCTGTTCGTTGCAGCGGCATGGTAAACTTCAATGTAGACGACAACGTGAAGCACTGGATATACGATAACAATCCCGTGTTGCCGCGCCTCTATTCAAGTTATGACAAACTGGAGTATTTCTGTCTGCCTATAGCGGAAATTGACTATTTCGACCTTACCCCCACCCCGCCTGTATTCCTGCATTTCGATCTCATTGCGGGCGAGACGAACCAAGGTCACTCTATGGCTTCTGACCCACACATCTGTACGTAGAGAACACTGCGTATGATGGCATCAAAGTCTTTTTTGGGTTGCTAATTCCAATTTCATTCTCTTCCAAATCATTTATCCTGATCGCCCCAAACTATATGGAGCCCGCAAATCACGTCAAATTTCGGAAGCTGGAACGGGAAGTGCTAAAGCAGTTTGAACTGCCGTGATATGTCACGAATTGCACAGATCGTTAAGAAAGTTTAACTATCTGAGATGGTCTTATTTGGGTTACGAATAAGAAACCTAATTCGTTCCGCAATCCGCCTTGATTTGCTTAGTGGCACTTTGCGGACATTCCTCAATTTTCCTCGAAATGCCTTTATTTATGGGGCGAACTCGTTAATCATCCAAAAATGCTTTTCTATTTCAGCATTATTTCGTATATTTGCGGTGCATTTGGTCACAGATATAGAATGACAGGATAAAGACATGACACCACAACAGCAAGACATAGAAGAACGCCACGACTGCACGGAACAGCCGACGGCAGCGGACAACAGGAGCAACCATCTGCAGGACACCGTAGACCAATACTTGGAGAAAACGTATTGGGTGGTTGACTTCCTGCCCCGGCAGGTGCCGGCCAACAGCCCGGGACAGTATTTCAAAATTCAGGATTTCTATCTGAAACAGCCCCGGTTTGGCACGATTTGCCAGAAACTCAGCAACATCCTCATCAAGTTAAACTGCTATTACGACTTCACGGTGTGTCACCAAGACAGGTGGGAAGACAATCCCTCGCCGTCGTCCTTGGCAGAATGGATGTCGTCGGGCGATGCCGTCCTCGCCATCATAAAGGATGCCGATGCCATGATTGTCTTCTGCGGCGACGACCTCTATATGACCGTTTATCATCCCGACGAGCAGTTGCTGGCACTGGTCACCACGCTGGCCAACGCCGAAGGGTTCTACGTATGGAAACCAACAAACCAGGATTGAGAAATGAGAAGAGCAAGCAGAGAGATGGATGCAGCCTTCGCACTCGAAGTGTTCGACAAGGCTCCCTATGTCACCGTTAGTTTTACGCGGCCCGACGGAAGACCCTACGGGGTGCCGCTGTCGCTGGTGCGCACCGATGAACGCACATTCTATTTTCACGGTGCTCAGGAAGGAGAGAAGATGGAATGCATTGCCCATTGCCCCACGGTGGCCTTGTCGGCAGTCACCAAATGCGCTCCCACGGTAGGTCCGAAAGACGGCAGTTTCACCCTACAGTATCGCTCGGCGATGGCCATGGGCAAGGCGGAACCCGTTACAGGCAAGGCCGAGAAGGCCGAGGCGCTGCGGGCTATCTGCCAGCGCTTTCTGCCTCACCACATGGAGGCCTTCGAAGCGGCTGTTGCGAGAAGCCTCGACCGCACGGCGGTGGTGAAGATTACGCTGACCGAACCGCCTACAGGCAAGCGCAAAGAGTATGACAAACAGGGCGAAGAACTGCCCGGACGGTGTCAGAGACAAGTGGAAACGAACACTATGAAAGGCCTATGAACAGAATAGAGCGCGAACAACAGACGGTCAGAAAAGCGCCCAAAGATGCCGTCATACGCACCTGGTACAAAGTGAAGTTGTGGCTGCAGTCGCTATCGTTCCGCACGGGTGTCATTGTGCTTTTGTGCTGCATACCGTTTTATATCCTGTCTTTCGCCCAGCTGCTGCAGCCCATCAGTGCCGCGGCCAAGGGAGTGTTGTGGACAGTGCTCTTCGGACTGGCCAAGACCTGCCAGTATGGAGGTCTGACCATTTTGGGCGTTGAGGGCTACAAGCGCCTCAAGTCTGCGTTCAAGCGGGAGAAGGGTGATAGCAGCACCGATGCTTCCTGACCGGAAAGGAAGACAGGAATACTTGCCGGAAGCCTAAGGAAAACAAGGGCCGCGGCATTACTTTCCGCCGTCGGAAGCAATGAGACGGAAAAGTAAATCATATTGATTTGTTGGAGCATGTCATTGCGATGCTTGCTTCAGAGTGCCGCTTTTGAGCCTCGAAACCAATGCTTTGGAGCATTCATATGACAGTAACGCAAAAGTAAATTATATTAATTTGCTGAGTAAATTAACTTAATTTGAAAAGTAAATTAATGTAATTTGCGCGGTAAATTAACTTAATTTGCTTTTCCAAACCATTGGAACGAGAACAGGAAAGTGGCACTTCGGCCGGTGCAAAGTGCCACTTTCCTGTGTCGGTTCATTCTTCCCAGTTCCAATGTTCCTTCAGTTCGCTGGTAATGTCATTCCAGTTTTGCATCATGAAAGGGCCGTTGCTGCGGTGCCTGTTAAATGTTGATGCCGCTGAACGGTTTCACCTCGCTCATCACGAAGGTGCTCTCAATGGAGCCGATGTTGTCGATGTCGCCCAGTTTGTTGAGCACAAACTCCTGGTATTGCTTCATATCGCGCACGCGAACCTTTAGCAGATAGTCGTAACTGCCAGAGGTGTTGTAGCACTCGGTTACCTCAGCCAGGCGCATGATACGCCGCGTGAAAGCGTCGGCCAACTCATGATTAATCTGCGTTAGTTTCACCTTGCAGAACACCAGCAGGCCGAGCCCCAGGTAATCAGCATTGAGCACAGCCACGTATTTCTTGATATACCCCCTGCGCTCCAGCCGTTTCTGGCGCTCAAAGACGGGAGTCGGCGTCAGGTGAACGGCATCGGCCAGTTCCTTTGTGGTCAACTTGGCATTCTTTTGCAGCGTTTTCAGTATCTGCAAGTCAATCTCATCGAGTGTATATGCCATTGGAATTATAAGGATGATGTTACCATTTGTTGTTTGTTGTTTGCCGCCTGGCCCCTTTGCCAGAATATTATTCTGTCAGGGACGCTATGTTGGGCTTTATATAGAAAGAGTTTCTTTCTGGCGTGCAAATTTAGGGATATTTTCTAAAATAGCCAATTAATTTGGCAGAAATCTCTTAATTCGTTACTTTTGCATGATAAAAACCATTGAGGAGATGATGAGCATTGAGGAAGAACTGCGCCGACGGATATTGATTCTCGACGGTGCCATGGGAACGAAGATACAGTCATTAGGTCTGTCGGCGGACTACTATCACTGTGGTCGATTTGTAGACTGGCCGATAAGCCTGTCAGGCAACAACGATGTGCTCTCGCTGACGGCTCCTGACGTGATTGCCGCGATACACCGAAAGTATATTGCCGCCGGTGCCGACATTATATGCACCAACACATTCTCTGCCAACCGCATCAGTCAGCACGAGTATGGCTGTGAGGAGGTTTGCCGCGAGATGGCCTTTGAAGGAGCAAGGATTGCCCGTCGTGTGACCGACGAGTATTCAGACTCTTTCTCATCGTCTCTTACGTCTCGCAAGGTGTGGGTGGCAGGCTCAATGGGCCCTACGTCAAAGTCGCTCACGCTTCCCTCCGACATGGCTGACCCCACGTTGCGTGCCACAGAGTTTGATGCAATGGCAGCCGCCTATCGTGAGCAGGCAGAGGCTCTACTCGACGGTGGTGCCGACATGCTGCTTGTGGAGACCTGTTTTGATGCGCTCAACGCCAAGGCAGCCCTCTATGCCATAGGGAAGATCAACGAGGAGCGTGGCAGCGAGATACCCGTGATGGTGTCTGTCACCGTAAACGACCGCAGCGGGCGTACACTGACCGGGCAGACTCTGGAGGCATTCTTCGTGAGCATCTGCCACTACTCGCGTCTGGTGAGTTTCGGTCTGAACTGTTCTTTCGGCGTAACTGAACTGAGGCAGTTCATGGAGCAGTTGTCTCCACGTATCCCCATGCCTTTGTCGATATATCCCAATGCCGGGCTACCCAACGAAATGGGGCAGTATGACGAGATGCCTGAATACACCGCACGCCACATCCGGCAGATGGCAGAATCAGGGTTGCTGAACATTGCCGGCGGATGCTGCGGCACCGACGAGCGGCACATCAGAGCCATCAGTGAGGCACTCCGGGGCATGGCACCACGGCGGTGGCCAGCCAGCGACCACAGGCTTTGGCTCTCGGGACTGGAGCCGCTGCCCTGCGACCGCGAAGCCCGCATCTTCACGAACATCGGTGAGCGCACCAATGTGGCAGGTTCCAGGAAATTCGCCCGTCTGATAGCCAGTGGTGCATACGACGAGGCACTTGACGTGGCTCGCAGCCAGATAGAGGGCGGTGCCTCCATTATTGACGTGAACATGGACGATGCCATGCTCGACAGCCGCCGCGAGATGCGCAACTTCTGCCGCCACATAGCGGCAGACCCCTCGGTAGCCAAGGCGGTGCTGATGATTGACTCGTCGGACTGGGACACCCTGCTCGCCGGTTTGAAGAACAGCCAGGGCAAGTGCGTCGTCAATTCCATAAGCCTGAAGAATGGCGAGACAGACTTTCTGGCCAAGGCGCGTGAGTTGCGACTGCTGGGGGCGGCGGTCGTCGTGATGGCCTTCGACGAAGCAGGACAGGCTACCACCTATGCCCGAAAGACGGAAATTGCCGCTCGCGCCTACCGGCTGCTTACCGGTATCGGCTTTCCGCCGGAAGACATCATCTTCGACGTGAACATCCTCTCCATCGGTACCGGCATCAGTGACCACAGCCGTTATGCCGTGGACTTTATACGTGCCGTGGCTTGGATTAAGCACAATCTGCCGGGGGCAAAGACCAGCGGCGGGGTGAGCAACCTGTCGTTCAGTTTCCGTGGCAACAACCGTGTGCGTGAGGCCATGCACTCTGCGTTCCTCTATCATGCTATCAAGGCAGGACTGGATATGGCCATTGTCAATCCATCGATGCTGCAGGTGTACGATGACATAGAGCCACAGTTACTGCGGGCCGTGGAGGACGTGATACTTGACAGTGATGCAGATGCCACTAACCGGCTAATAGCCCTGGCAACCACCATAAAGACCGATGACACAGGCGGAAAAACGACGGAGGCAGGTTGCGTGAACTCGCGTCAGGGCAGTATGGAAGAGCGGTTGTCGTATGCTCTTACCAGTGGCTCGAGCAACAATCTTGAAGCCGACATTCCAGAGGCGTTGCAGAAATACGGCAGTGCCATCAAGGTGATTGAGGGGCCGCTGATGCAGTCGATGGAGCATGTCGGCAGGCTGTTCGGAGAGGGAAAGATGTTCCTGCCTCAGGTGGTGCGGTCGGCCAAGGTGATGAAGGAAGCCGTGGCGCTGCTACAGCCATTCATCGACAGCGAGCAGGCAACCCATGCGGACAGCCGTCCCAGGGTGGTGCTGGCAACGGCCAACGGCGATGTACATGACATTGGCAAGAACATAGTGGGCATCGTGCTGGCATGCAACGGCTTTGAAGTTGTCGATCTCGGCGTGATGGTGCCAGCCGAGACCATACTCGACGTCACGCTGGATAAAAAGCCCTGCTTGGTGGGCATCAGTGGACTCATCACCCCCTCACTGAAAGAGATGGAGGCGCTGTGCCGCCTGTTCCAGCGGGCGGGACTGCATGTGCCGCTGCTTGTGGGTGGCGCCACCACCTCAGCCGTTCATACTGCCGTCAGACTGGCACCGCTCTACGACGGAGGCGTGGTCTATGGCGGCGATGCCTCGCAGACGGCACTTATAGCCAAGCGCATAGAGAGCGATGCCGAGGCTACCCTCACAGCCATCAGGCACGAGCAGCAGTTGCTGGCCGACAGTTACAACGGGCACCACACGCCGCTAACCAGTTATGAGGAGGCATGCCGGCGCGCACCGCACCATGCCTGGCAACCCGTAGCCATAGTCTGCCCCGACCCGCTGCCGCAGACCAATGTGCCAATATCTGCCGTGGAGAAATATATCGACTGGCGCATGTTCCTGCTTTTCTGGGGCTTCAAGGGCGAGACCCTGCAACAGATGTTGGTGAATCCCGAGGCGCGGCGCACCCTGAACGAAGGACGCCACTGGATGCGGCAGGCTGTGGCTGGGCAGACACTGTCGCTGCAAGCCGTGTTCGAGATGCGCCAGGCCGTACGACGGGGCAACGACATCGTCACCACCTGCGGCAGCGTGCTGCCTATGCTGCGCAGCCAGTGCAGCACAGGGCATTTCCTTTGCATGGCCGACTTCTTCGATGACGAGCACCCCTCGCCCCTTGGGCTGTTCACCATAGTATGCCGTCCGAAAGAGGAGCCTGCCGACGATGCTGGCCGGCTGATGAGCCACGCTGTGTGCGCCCGGCTGGCCGAGGCCTGTGCCCAGTGGCTGCAGCACGAGGTGGCAGGCGACACACATGCCCTGCGCGCTGCCTTTGGCTATGCCTCCTGTCCCGACCACTCGCTCAAGCGCATTGTGTTCGACCTGCTGCGGGCAGAGCAGCGGCTCGGCATTTCGCTTACTGACAGATACTCCATACAGCCGTCCACATCAGTGTGCGGCATGATGATATTCCACCCCGAGGCATGCTTTTTTCCCGTGGGACGCATTGACGACTGCCAGTTGGAGGATTATTGCCGTCGGCGGGGCATCAGCACCGACGAGGGTGAGCAACTGCTATCAAAATACATCCAAAGGCAGTGACACAATAATATGCAGTGACACAATAATATTATTATAATATAACATAATGTAATGGCCAAGGTAACAGACATTCTCAGAAGCAGCAGACGGCCGTTTGCCAGTTTTGAACTGGTGCCGCCGCTGAAGGGCAGCGATGCCAGCCGCCTATACCAGAGCATCGACCCGCTGATGCAGTTCAATCCCCCGTTTATCAATGTCACATGCCATCGCGACGAGGTGGAATTCGTACCCAACGGCGATGGCACCTACACCAAGATGACTCTGGCACGCCGCCCGAGCACGGTGGCCATCGTGGCAGCCATTATGCGGCGCTATCCGCAACTGGGAATCGTGCCGCATGTCATCTGTGGCGGAGCCTCGCGCTCCAGGGTGGAAAGCGAACTGCTCGACCTGCACTTTCTGGGCATACAGAATGTGGTGGCATTGCGTGGCGATGCCATGCCGGGGCAACGCTTCTTCATGCCTGAAGCCGACGGTTTCTGCTACAGTTCGGAACTGGTGGCAATGGTGACCAACCTGAACCATGGCCAATACCTGGACCCGACGGTGAAGGACGGCATGGCCACTAACTTCTGCACCGGCGTGGCAGCCTACCCTGAGAAACATTTCGAGGCGGCCAATCCTGACACCGACATCACCTACCTGAAACGTAAGGTGGAGGCCGGGGCCGACTATATCGTGACACAGATGTTCTTCGACAACGAAGTGTTCTACCGCTTCCGCGACAAGGTGAGCAAGGCGGGCATTGACGTGCCGATGATTCCGGGGCTAAAGCCCATCTCTGCGAAAAAGCAGACGGAGTTGCTGCCACGCTCGTTCCACATCGACATTCCGCAGCGGCTGATGGAGGTGCTCTCGCAAGCCGACGATGCATACCGCGTGGGAACAGACTGGGCCATACAGCAGAGCATCGACCTGCTCAAGCACGGTGTTCCGGCCATACATTATTATACAATGGCCAAGCCAGACAACGTCTGCCAGATAGTAAAGGCGGTGTTCTGAGTCTGCTTTTGGAATAATCTTCTAAATGGGGGCTGTCTTGAATAGAGTTTTGGAATAAACAAACACAAAGTTATCGCTTATTAGGGTTATATTCTGTTTTCCGCTTTAATTTTGGATAGTATTTCTTTTTGCCGTACCTTTGCACCCAGAAAGTTAAACGTAAAACCAATAAAAGAAAGGAAAAAGACTATGACACAGAAAAGACTCCACTTCGAGACCCTCCAACTCCACGTAGGCCAAGAGCAGGCCGACCCCGCCACCGACTCACGCGCGGTGCCTATCTACCAGACCACGAGTTACGTGTTCCATAATTCGCAGCATGCCGCCGACCGTTTCGGTCTGCGCGATGCCGGCAACATCTATGGCCGACTGACCAACTCTACACAGGGCGTTTTCGAGGATCGCGTGGCTGCCCTGGAGGGTGGTGTGGCCGGACTGGCCGTTGCCAGCGGTGCCGCCGCCGTTACCTATGCCCTGCAGAACATTGCACAGGCCGGCGACCACATCGTGGCTGCCGACAACCTCTATGGCGGCTCCTATAACCTCATCACCCACACACTCTCCACGCAGGGCATTGCCAACACCATTGTCAATGTGAACGACCTGCAGGCCCTGGAGGCTGCCATCAAGCCGAACACGAAGGCTGTCTATGCGGAAACCTTCGGCAATCCCAACAGCAACGTGCTCAATCTGGAAGGTGTGGCGGCGGTGGCCCACCGGCACAACATACCTCTGATTATCGACAACACGTTTGGCACGCCCTATCTCATCCGCCCGCTGGAGCACGGAGCCGACATCGTGGTACACTCGGCCACGAAGTTCCTCGGTGGTCATGGCAGCAGTCTGGGAGGTGTCATCGTGGATGGTGGCAAGTTCGACTGGAAGGCCAATGCCGACAAGTTCCCCACCCTGGCCAAGCCCGACCCGTCGTATCACGGGGCCGTTTTTGCCGACGTGGCCGGACCGGCAGCCTTTGTCACCCACATACGTGCCGTCATTCTGCGCGACACGGGTGCCACCATATCGCCCTTCAACGCGTGGATTCTGCTGCAAGGAGTGGAGACGCTGAGCCTGCGAGTGGAGCGCCATGTGGAGAATACCCTGAAAGTGGTAGACTTTCTTGCCAGCCATTCGAAAGTGGCCCAGGTGAACCATCCCTCACTGGAAAACCATCCCGACCATGAACTTTACCAGAAATATTTCCCGAAAGGTGGCGGCAGCATCTTTACTTTCGAGATAAAAGGCGGACAGGAAGAGGCATGGAAGTTCATCGATGCTCTTGAAGTATTCTCGCTGCTGGCCAACGTGGCCGACGTGAAGAGCCTGGTCATCCATCCCTACACCACCACCCACTCGCAGTTATCGCCCGAGGAACTGGCCCAGCAGCACATCACGCCCGCCACTATACGCCTCTCTATAGGCACTGAGCATATCGACGACATCATCGACGATTTGTCGCAGGCTCTTGATAAGATTTAAACTTTAATGTGTATCTTTGCACCTGACTCAGGGAGTGCGGACATCCTCGTCGGCACTCCCTTTAAAAAAGAAACGAAGATATGAAAGAAAGCATAGTTTTAGTGACTGGTGCCAACAAGGGCATCGGCTACGGCATCGCCAAGCATCTCGGCCTCAGCGGGTGGAAGGTGATTGTAGGTGCGCGCAACGAACAGCGTGCAGAGAAGGCCATTGCCGGGCTAAAGGCTCAAAGCGTTGATGTAAGAGGATGGGTGAACATCGAACTCAAGGACCTCGGCACCATCGAAACGACCGCCCACGAGATTGCCAGGAACCATCCCGGACTGTCGCTGCTTGTAAACAATGCAGGAATCCCCGGCGACATGAGCGTTGACAGCGAACACACCGAAATCAGCACCCTCCGCGAGACACTCGACGTGAACTTCATCGGAACCTTTGCCCTCACCAAGGCGCTGCTGCCACTGCTGGCAAAGAACGGCGGCCGCATCATCAACATTACCGTGCCCTCAGAGGTCAGTCCCTTCTGGCATCCACTGGCATACGTTGCCAGCAAGGCCGCACAGAATGCGATGACAGGCGTGATGGCCATCGAATTCGAGCAAAGCGGCACGCCAGTTGAGACCTACTCTGTTCACCCAGGCCCCACGACCACCGACCTGAACGGCAACATGTCGCTACCCGGTTTCCATGACATCGATACCGTGGGAAAGAAGTTTGCCGAATTGGTCAACGACGGTCTGTGCCACCAAGGCGAATTCATAGAACTCTACCCCATTGTGAAAGAAGACTGACACTTCATTACTTTAAACCCTATGGCATTGAGCGGATGAAACAGGTTTTCGTCCGCCTCTGTCGTTTGTGCACGGTACTGATACCGCCGTGCACGCAATTGTTATTTTACTTTTCGCCAGTTTTCACGTCATATAAACAGATAATAACACCAAAACAATGACACAATGATGAAACATCTGTTCTTATTGATAGCCCTGTCCTCGTTGCCTTTTGCCATGAACGCCCAAGGACTGACGGGCAACGGCATGAAAGGCATCAGCAACCGAATACAGTGTGATGAGTCCTGCGCTCCCGATGCTTCAGGCGCAGTGAAATACAATGTGGTGAGCCCCGTAGGATTCTCAACGGTAAAACCCATCCAGATGGCTCCGCGCCTGACAACGCTCGAAGGCAAGACCATCGCCATCGTGGGCGAGGACTTCATGTATAACATCTCACACCCCGAACTGAAGCAACTCATCAAAGAGCACTATCCCACGGCCAAGGTCATCATGTATGACGAACTGCCCATCGCCGGGCCGTATCCTGCTCCAGGCATCACGCGACGGAGTACGGAGTTGTTCCGTCAGCGGCTCATCGATTTGAAGGTGGATGCAGTCATCGCCGGCAACGGTGGCTGCGGCATTTGCACACCCAAAGAGACGGGCTCGTGCATCGTGGCAGAGAAACTGGGCATCCCTTCGGTCATCGTCACGGCACCCGGCTTCGACGAGGAGGCCCGCTATACCGCCCGCAACAACGGCATTCCTGCGCTGAGAGTGGCCGTCTATCCCGGAGCCTTTGCCTCGCATAGCGAACAACAACTCATACAGAACACCCGCGAAGTGACGTGGCCGCAGATTGTAACCGCCCTCACCACGCCCATCACCCAAGACGAATATACCACCACAGAGAGCACCCAGGGCATTGCCGACGATGTGTTCCATGGGACACTCGACGAAATCCATGCCCACTTCACGGCCATGGGCTGGAGCGACGGCGCACCGTTCTGTCCGCCCACCTACGAGAAAGTGCTGGAATATCTCAAATACACCGATCTCGCCTGGGACGAAGTCATCGCCGTGCTGCCGCAGGCTTTCCGCGCCACCACCACCTGGCACGTTGCCGTCAATGCCTGCATGGCGGGGTGCAAGCCTGAGTATATGCCCATCCTCATTGCCATGACGAAGGCCATGGGCGGCGGAAACTTCCGCAGGACATTGGGCAGCACCCACGCATGGGTTCCCTACGCATGGCTGAACGGTCCCGTGACGCGACAGTTGGGCATCAGCAGCGGGCAGGGCGAAATCAATGCGCAAGCCAACACGGCATTGAGTCGTTTCTTGTCATTGGCGCTGATGAACCTCGCTGGATACTATGTGGGACAGAACCGCATGGGCACTTTCGGCTATCTGCAGCCGTGGTGCCTGGTGGAAGACGAAGAGGCCTGCCGCCGCGTGGGCTGGCAAACGTGGGGCGAGCAGCAGGGACTGGACATCAACGACAACAGCATCACCCTCTCATCAGCGCTGATGTGGGGCAACAACATAGCCCCGTCGACCATCGATGCTGAGCGCGTAATGCAACTCATGGCATGGGACATCTCTGAGCGTTGCCAGTTTGCACTGGGCAGCGGCAAGCAGTTCACCAACCGCGTGGTGCTCATGACCGAACCCGTGGCCAACATTCTGAAAGACGGCTATTCCACCATCGGCAGCCTGGAAGATGCGCTGATAGAGAACTCACGACGGTCTGCCTACGAGCGTGCCTTCGCCAACTACTATGCCAATGCTGGAGGACGTAAGGACGGCGGGCAACATTCATTCAACCAATATCTGAGCCACACCATCAGGACCGAAGGCGGCAAGGAAACTCGAACTCCCATATGGTATGACACCGATGCCCCGTCCATGACCACCATCCCAACGATGGAAAAAGGCTCCACGGCCTTCCTCATCACCGGCGATGCCTCGCGCAACAAGGTGCAAACCATGCCTGGCGGCGGCTTTTCCACCGTAACGATAGAACTGCCTGCCACGTGGGATTCGCTGATGGCGGAAAAAGGCTATCCCAGCCTGAAGGACATGTACCTTACACCGACACCCAATGGCGACGCATCTGCCAAACAAAAAAAGAACAGGAAATAGAGCAAGAAAACAAAGAGAATAAAGATTATGAACTGGATTGTCTTGATATTTGCGGGACTTTGCGAGGTGGCATTCACCTATTGTCTCGGACGTGCCAAGGGAATTAGTGGCACAGAGTGGTGGACTTGGATCATCGGATTCGCCACATTCTATGTGTTGAGTGCCATCTTGCTCGCCAAGGCTACGCAGACACTGCCAATAGGTACGGCCTATCCCGTATGGACAGGCATCGGGGCTGTCGGTGCCGTGCTCGTTGGTATTTTCATCTTCAAGGAGCCAGCCACCTTTTGGCGGCTGTTCTTCCTCACCACTCTGATTGCATCCATTATCGGCCTCAAATCAATATCCTGACTTCTTTCCCTTCTGGATTTCCACCATTCGGGAACGGAAGTCGTCGCCCCAGTTGCGCTATTGCTCAATGATGGGAATGAGGGTGCGGCCAAGGTCTGTAAGGCTATACTCAGAATGCTTGCAGACAGGATCAATGATCTGCTTCGCAACGACTCTGTATTCCACCAGTTCCTTCAGTTGCTGGGCCAGCACGCGCTCACTGGCTTCAGGCAATCGGCGTTGCAGTTCACTCGGACGCTTCGGACCGTTCAGCAGTTCATAAATGATATAGGGTTTCCACTTGCCACCCATTACTTCGATGGCGATGCGGAATCCACAGTTGATGTCCACAGGTATCTTTTTGTTGTACATATCTGATAAATTCCGATTTATCTGTTTCTTTATTCTGCAAAAAAAGATAAAAACTTGAAACTTGCTAATGCTTTATAACATCCAAAAGTGAATCGTTCTCTTCTTGTTCAAACTTATATCCATCTCGCAATCTATAAAAGACAGTACGATGAAAGACGCTTTCACTTTCAAATTCCACCGCATCAATGTCTTCTTTTATTAGGTCTAAATTGTCGTACATAGAATAATTGGCTTTTTTTACTTCACCAAAACCTATGTTCCCCAGACTATACATACGCCTGTCGATTAGACCGTCTCTTTTATATAGGACAAACTTATGGGGTTCGATAGGGCCGTCATATTCTGAATATACGATATAATCTTTGCTACTCCATATTTTTTCGTCACGCAAAACCATTGCAATATAAAAGTTAATTAAACATGTTATTGCCAATATAACACAACCTGACCAAGTCGTTATTTTCCACAGACCATGTTTTCCTTTAGTATAACGGATTGTCAACAGAACAGCAATGAAAGTTATAAACAGCGAGGCAATGATTAAAGTCCAATTGCTCAATTGCAGGCCAACCTGTCACCATGTTTGAGGAACAATGTCGGTACAAAGGAAATACCCAAAAGGGCAAAGGTCAATATTACCAAACAAATCAATCCTAACTACTTCATCACCTTTTCTTCTATGTTCATATTCTTCACTAAATCGGATTTATAGTTTTATCTCTTTCAAAGCATGTCCTTCCCGCCATTTGCGCTCGTCGTTATTGTCCAAGTCATTCTGATGTGGGGGATGCCGTCAAGCATGAAAGGGTCGGATGATTGCGTGAATCCAACGCTTTCATAGAATCCTTTGGCATACTCCTGTGCCTCAATGTCGATGCGCTTTGCATTGAAATGCCCGATGGCCGCATCGATGGCATGAAGCATGATTTGTTTTCCGTAGCCCTTGCCTCGTTCGGTGGTGATGACGCGACCGATGGAAATCCCTTTCATGCTGGTTCACGGAATATGATTATTCCAACGAGTACTGCACCAATTCCTGTCCATACGGGATATGCCGTACCTAAAGGAATTGTCTGTGTGGCTTTGGCAAGGAACACGGCACTAAGTACATACAGAACAGCAAATGCAGAAATCCAAGTCCACCATTCCGTGCCTGTGACTCCCTTTGCCCGACCAAGACTATACGTGAAGCCCACTTCACAAAGTCCTGCTACAATCAATATAATCCAATTCATTTTTTATCTTTCAACATTATGCTTTCCAAATCGTCAGGCACAAAGACCTGACCGCTGAATGCCGTCTTGGCCTCTATCGTATATCGCTCGCGGCGAGTGTCGAGGGTTCGGTCTTCTGTATGATAGAGGATAAGATTCTTGACTGCCAGTTCCTCTGCCAAACGTGCGGCATCGAGCACCGTGCTATGATGTTTCTCATAGGGTTGGAAGCGGTCACGATCTTCAAACAGGCAAAAGGCTTCGCTCATTAGCCAGTCGGCACCTTCGGCATATTGACGGCACTGAGGACTGAACGGCTCGTCGCCCAGACAGCACAGACGCCTACCGTCTGACAACTGGGCTGTAAATCCGAACTGACGCTCTTTCATGGAATGGATGTCGAAACATTGCAGCGGGAAGCCTCCTGCCTCGAATTTGTCACCATCTTCCAAGCAGTGCATAGCAACAAGATTTCCAATACCATCCGCTTCTTTTTGAGGAAGAATCTGGCGGCAGATGTCGGTTAACAAGTCGAGCACCTTCTTGTGGCTCCACACACGGAGAGGATATCGGAACTGGAGTGCCATCCGCATGATCCAGATGCAGCCCAGCAGATGGTCTGTATGAGCATGGGTGACGAAGAGGTCGCTGATCTCCTCACGACGAATTCCAGCCTTTTCGAGTTGGGTAAGGATACCATTGCCACCTCCTGCGTCAACAAGCAGCACGCCTTCTTAGCCATGAAGGGTGAAGCAAGTATTGTAGCATCGGGTGGCCAAGGCATTGCCTGTTCCCAGCATGGTGATATAGTTGTTATTTATGCACATATATTGATAGATTATAAACCATTCTATTTATGAAATCATTCATCTCGTTCTACCTCTCAGTCTGTTCCTGCTGAATTTATCTATTTTATTTGATGCTTTTTCACTAACTCTATAGCCTCTTTTCCCGTAAGATGCTCTATATCAAAGCGAATCATCAACATTCGTGACAAACCTTTCTCCAGTTCCTTTTGAAGGGCTTCCTCCTGATTAGGATTATACCTGTTTCCTAGCATTCGGGCTGTTTCCAACTTCTCGGTGTCATCCTCAATGATGTGAATTCTTCCGAAGGCTATTACACTTCTGAAATAAGGTTCATCCGACATTTCGAGTGATATAATGATAAGATAATGAAGAAAACCGCTGAACATTTTGTATATTTGAATAACCACAAACAAATGTACAAGTATGAACAGCAGTTTTCTATATCATGCCTGGGGTCTATACGCCCATGAATGTACCCGTGAGGAATACAAAGGTAATACAATTATCTTGCATATCCAAGCAAAAGAGCGAGAAAAAGTGTGTCCGAGGTGCGGAAAGCGTCATTTGGTGAAGAACGGCTACCGTATCCGTGACTTTATGGGCCTTCCCATAGGCGGCAAGAAGGTGCTTGTCCGCATGAAAGTACAACGCTATAAGTGTCGCGACTGCGACTATGACCAGCAGGAGAGTATTCCCTTCGCCACAGGCAGCCGTAGCTATACCCATCGCTTCGCCAAATATGTGGTTGACCTGTTGCGTGGGATGACGCTTCAAGACGTGTCCAACCATCTCGGCGTGTCGTGGGATACGGTCAAGGAGATACACTCCACCTATCTTGAGCGTCACTACAGCCCTCCTTCGCTGGAAGGCGTTGAAAATATAGGCATTGATGAGTTCGCAGTCAGGAAAGGGCATGTGTACAAGACCATCGTAGTGGATCTGGACAGCGGAAGGGTGTTGTACGTCGGTGACGGTAAAGGGGCGGATGCCCTGGCCAAGTTCTGGAGGAAGGTCAAGCGCAAGGGCATAAAGATAAAGCATGTGGCAACGGACTTGTCTGCGGCTTTTATTGCCTCCGTCATGGAGAAC
>ODAI013758670.1_pt1 | contig 23054 bp, 27 predicted proteins | sample 1539321 | NCBI WGS metagenome assembly ODAI01 (sample SAMN02144231, study PRJEB22623) | gut metagenome | biome: sheep rumen | host: Ovis aries | place: New Zealand | reverse complement strand
GCAGCACCACGCAGATCATGGCCACGATGATGGCGGTGAAGGCCAGGGCGGTGCCGAATTCCTTCCACAGGTAGAGGATGGGGAAATCGTTGCTCAGGCCGAAGGTGGTGGTGTAGAAGTCACAGGCGGCCTTCACGAAGGAATAGCTGGAAAGGCCGATGGTGTGTCCGGTCCAGCCTTCATAGTAGATGCGGCCGGTGCCGTTGGCGGGATCGCCGTACCACTTCCAGAATTCAAACTGATCCAGGCCCAGGACGCTGGCGTACTGGGGATTCTTGTACATTTCCCGGCGGTCGCCCCGGTACAGGTTATCCCACTGGCCCTCGAACAGGGCGCTGTTGATGTGGTATTCATCGGTGAGCAGTCCGCCCGCGCCCACATACATGACGCCCTTCACGCCGTCGCGGATGACCTGCTTGGGGGTTTCCTTGCCCTGGGCGTCGGTGACGGTGGCGCCGGAGGGATCGGGCACGTACAGGGCGGCGTTGACGCGGCTGGCGCCCATGGACCAGCCGATGTAGCCGATATTATTGGTGTCGATGAAATCCAGGCTGTACACGTAATCGGTCACGTCGATGGAGCCCAGGCCGTCGTTATCCTTTTCCACGTCGGAGCGGCCGATGGTGTAGGGCTCGATGCCGATGGCCACGATGCCCCGCCGGGCCAGCTCCAGCCCCGCGTCGGACATGTATTCCACGCTGGCGTTGCCGCCGGGAATGAGCATCACGGCGGGAGCGGGGGTCTGCCGGGTGGCCGTCTTGGGCTTATACACTTCCAGGCTGATGGCCACGCCCCGGTCCGTCATCACGGACAGGCGGCGCATTTCCGTTTTTCCGTTGTTGGTGGAAATGAGCGATGCCAGCAGCAGGCCCAAAATGAACACTGCCAGAGAAATAAAAAGCAGCACTTTAACAGACGAGGACTTCTGTTTCATACTCGTTTCCCTCTTTTCACTTGTATTTTTTCCCAGGCCTGAGCAGCCAGGCCCGCAGGATGTAATGAAAATATAACACCGGAAAAATGGAATGTCAAGTTTGTTTTTTGTTTAATATGGTAAATATATGCAATATTTAGACAAATAGTTAAGATTGTGCTATGAATGTTCAGGAAATCCTATTGAAAATCGAACCCGCCGGACAGATAATGAAATCAGCAAAATCCGTTCGGAGCAGCACGAACGGATGAAAGAAGATCCGATCAAAAAACAAGGAGGAGCAAATCATGAAAAAGCTGTCCGTTTTCCTGGCGCTGGTCCTGGCGGTTTCCATGCTGGCTTCCTGCGGTCTGGCGGAAGACAAGCCTGATCCCTTCGGAAAATACGACGAACCCGTCACCGTTCATTTCGTCCGCAGCACGGACGATACCCTGGACGCCAACTTCTTTTCCCAGCATCCCGACAAGACCATGACCGACAACCTCTGGTGCGATTTGTACCGGGACACCCTGAACGTGATCGTGGAATACGACTGGATCGTCAAGGGCGGCGATGAATACGACCAGAAGCTGAACATCGCCCTGGGCGTTGGCGACATTCCCGAATTCGTGAACGTGAACACCCTGCAGCTCAAGCAATTGGCGGAAGCCGATCTGATCATGCCCCTGGAGGACGTGTACGACGCCTACGCCTCCGACTTCACCAAGAAGATCATGCTGGAGACCGGCACCTCTCCCTTTGACGCCGCCACCATCAACGGCCATCTCTACGGCCTGCCCAACGTGGACAGCACCCTGATGATTGCGGACCTTTTGTGGGTGCGCACGGACTGGCTGGAAAAGCTGGGCCTGCCCATCCCCACCACCATGGAACAGGTGATGGCCACCGCGGAAGCCTTCGCCAAGGCGGACTTTGACGGCAACGGCGTGGACGACACCATCGGCATCGCCATCGCCAAGGACCTGTGGGGCCAGCTGTTCAGCCTGCGCGGCTTCTTCAACGGCTTTGACTCCTATCCCGGCATCTGGGTGGAGGATGAAAACGGCAATCTGGTGTACGGCTCCACCCTGCCCGGCACCAAGGACGCCCTCAGGACCCTGCATGAAATGTATGAAAAGGGCCTGATCGACCCCGAATTCGGCGTAAAGGACGGCGGCAAGGTGGCCGAGGCCACCACGGCCGGCAAGTGCGGCCTGTTCTACGGCGCTCAGTGGAACTCCATTTATCCCCTGCAGAGCTGCGTGAACCTGGACAAGGACGCCCAGTGGCGCGCCGTGTCCATCGTGCCCGCCACCGATAAGCCCCTCAAGGCCCAGACCGACGTGGGCACCCTGCATTGGACCGTGGTGCGCAAGGATGTGAAGCATCCCGAAGCCGTGGTGAAGATGTTTAACGTGTTCATCGACAAGAACTGGGGCCCCAACAATGAAAACGGCATTTACTACGCGCCCCTGGATTCCGAATCCATCTGGAAGCTGAGCCCCGTGGTGCCCACCAACCCCAACAAGAACAACGACGCCTTCATGGATCTGGAGCAGTACCGCAAGGACGGCGACGAGAGCAAGGTCACCGGGGAAGCGTACAGCATCCTGATGAAGCTGAAGGCCTTTGAATCCGGCTCCGAAGACGGCTTCGCCCTCTGGGGCTGGGAGCGCATCTACGGCGCGGACGGCGCTTACGGCGTGCTGATCGATTATCAGAACAAGGGCATGCTGCAGGATAACCTGTTCGTAGGCGCGCCCACCGAAACCATGACCAGCCGCATGAGCACCCTGGAGGACTTGCAGGACGAAGTGTTCATCAAGATCATCCTGGGCGAAGCGGACATCGACGCCTTCGATAAATTCGTGGAAGACTTCAACGCCCTGGGCGGCAAGGACATCACCGAAGAAGTGAATGAATGGTACGCCTCCGTGAAGTAATTTTTCAAGCGCACAAGGGGACTGGTGGCGATCATCAGTCCCCGTTTTTTGACCGATCGACGGGCTCTTCGTCCCGCCGCCAAGCGACCGCAAGGGGGAAAACCTATGCAAAAAACAGCGCGCGCCCCGGCCCGCCGAAGGAGCGGAAAATTCAGAAAAGAGCTGCCCTTTCATCTGATGCTTTTGCCCGCGGTGATCCTGGTGTTTATTTATATGTATATCCCGCTGGGCGGGCTGATCATCGCCTTTCAGAAGTTCATTCCCGCCAAGGGCCTCTTTGGCAACCAGAAATGGGTGGGCTGGGATAACTTCATTTATCTGTATCATCTGCCCGGGGCCATCTCCGCCCTGAAAAACACGGTGATCATTGCTTTCTGGAAGATCATCCTGCATTTGATCATCCCCATCACCGTGTCCATCCTGCTCAACGAGGTGCGCTCCACCGCCTTCCGGCGCACGGCCCAGACCCTGATTTACCTGCCCCACTTCCTCAGCTGGATCATCATGGGCGGCATTCTGATCGACATCCTCTCCCCCTCCGGCGGCATTGTGAACCGGCTGCTGGGGCTGTTCGGGGTGGAGCCCATTTTCTTTCTGGGCAGCAACGATCATTTCCGGTTCACCCTGATCTTTACCGACGTATGGAAGGAATTCGGCTTCAACACCATCGTGTACCTGGCGGCCATTACCAATATCGACCCCAACCAGTATGAAGCCGCCACCATCGACGGGGCCAACCGCTTCCAGCGGATGCTGTATGTGACGCTGCCCAACATGCGCATGATCATCGTGCTGATGATGGTTTTGTCCCTGGGCAACGTGCTCAACGCCGGGTTCGACCAGGTGTTCAACCTGTACAGCAAGCAGGTGTACGCCACCGGCGATATCCTGGATACTTTTATTTACCGCATCGGCCTCATTGACGCCCAGTTCGGCGTGGCCACCGCCATGGGCATGTTCAAGTCCGTGGTGTCCACCCTGTTCATTTCCACCAGCTATTACTGCGCGTACCGCTTCGCGGATTACCGCATTTTCTAAGGAGGAAGCGCGATGGTAGAGTCCAAGCATTGGGCCAGCAGACTGTTCGTGGTGCTGAATTATTGTTTCCTCGGCTTCCTGGCCTTGAGCTGCCTGATTCCCCTGATTCATATTTTCGCCATTTCCCTGTCCGATTCCGCGGCGGCCACCGGCGGGCTGGTGATCCTGTGGCCGGTGAACTTTACCCTGGAATCCTATGCCTATGTGGCCCGGCGCGCCGCCTTCTGGCATTCCATGCTGGTGTCCGTGATGCGGGTGCTGGTGGGCGTGGGGCTGAACATGGTGTTCTGCGTCGTGTGCGCCTATCCCCTGAGCAAGGAAAAGGACCAGTTCCGGTTCCGCACGGTGTACGCCTGGTATTTTTTCCTGACCATGCTGGTGTCCGGCGGCCTGGTCCCCCTGTACATGGTGATCCGGCAGACCGGCCTGATGGGCACCTTCTGGGCCTTGGTGATCCCCGGGGCGGTGCCGGTATACAATATCATCCTGCTTCTGAACTTTTTCAGGCAGACCCCCCGGGAATTGGAGGAGGCCGCCATCATCGACGGGGCGGGACAATGGCGCATCATGTGGCAGATTTTCGTGCCCACCTCCACCGCCGCCCTGGCCACCGTGGCGCTGCTTTCCACCGTGTACCACTGGAACGAATGGTTCAACGGCATCCTGTACATGAAAACCCCCGACCAGTATCCCCTGCAAAGCTACCTGCGCACCATCGTGATCGATATGAAGCTGACCAATATGGGCGCCAACGACTGGCAGGCCCTGGCGCTGGTGTCCGATAAAACGGTGAAATGCGCCCAGATCTTTCTGGCTTCCCTGCCTATCCTGCTGGCCTATCCCTTCCTGCAAAGGTATTTCGTCAAGGGCATGGTGCTGGGGTCGGTGAAGGGGTAAAACAAAGTGAGGAGTTAGGAGTGAGGAGTGAGGAGTTAGGAGTGAGGAGTTAATAGTTGGCGCTGCGCGCCAGATAATAAAGAGTTCAGAGAGCAGAGTACAGAGTTCAGATTATTTTGCCGTGCTAAGTCTGATTCCGTTTCTTCTGTTGACTGTATTCTCTGCACTCTGTACTCCTCACTCTCGTTCCTTTTTAGAGCGCCCACTAATAACTCCTAACTCCTCACTCCTAACTCCTAACTGGTTTAACTCCTAACTCCTCACTGTTTTATTAACTCCTAACTGATTTACTCGTCCCCCTTTCGGGAGTATAATAAAAGCAAAAAGAGACGAATCATCCGGAAAGAGAGGGCGAAGACTGGTGACCCAGAAAAATCCATTGAGCCTGAAAAAATCCGTGTTCATCCGGCTCATTCTGATCACCTGCGCGGCGGTGCTGGTGTTTTATGCGATGGGCCTGACCATCAACATCGTGGGCCTGACCAACGTGCAGGCGGACATGCAGTCCGCCCAGCAGACCCATATCCAGTATGCCGCCGGGCAGATCGAGCAGGATTTTGAGCGGCTGCGGTTTTTCATGCTGGAAATGATGTCGGATAAGTCCCTGCTGCGCTATGCCTTTTCCTATCCCATCCTGGACGACTATCAGCGCATGACGGCCATCAAGGCCCTGTCGGCCCAGGAATACATGGTCAAGCGTTCCACCGACCTGGCGGAGTCTGTGCAGATCATGCTGCCCAACCAACGCCACACCATCATCACCGACCAGACCCTGTATATCGACCTGGACGAGGACATGTGGCAGGCGCTGCTGGGCCGGTCGGAGCGCAACCAGGTGGCCGTGACGGAATGGAACGGCAAACTGTGGATGCTTTTGCCCCGGTATGACCAGAACGACCCCCTGTTCATGATCGTGATTTCCATTTCCCAGAGCAGCCTGACCAACCGCCTGGCCCAGCTGGGCGGGGACCAGACCGACGGCCTGGCCCTGCTGCGCAGGGACGGCACCGTGTTTGCCAAGAGCGGGGAGGACGGGGACCTGCTTTCTTCTATCGGGAACCCCAAGAATAAAGCGGTGTTTTCCGCCCGGGCGGACATGGGCAGGCTTCCTTTGTCCCTGTACGGCTATACCCGGGTGGATGATATGATGGCCCCGTTTCTGCAGTACCGCATCAACCTGTGGGTGCTGACGCTGCTGGCCTTTGGCCTGATGGCGGCGTATCTACTGTATTACCGGGTGTATATCATGCGGCCCATCAACGATATTTTTACCACCATGCGCCAGGCGGGCTCCGACGGGCGCTACCGCATCGAAACCACCCGCGGTACGGACTACGACGATATTTACGCCCAGTTCAACGACATGGTGGAGCACATTGAACGCCTGGCCGCCCAGGTCTATGAGGAGCAGTACCGGGCCCAGAAGGCGGAGCTGAAGCAACTGCAAATGCAGATCGACCCCCATTTCCTCTATAATTCCCTGTACCTCATTTACCGCGTCGCCCAGGTGGACGGCAATAAATCCATCGCCAACATCAGCCTGAACCTGAGCAACTATTACCGGTATATCACCAAAATGCCGGAGCAGATCGTGACGCTCCAGGACGAGATTCGCCATGTGATGAATTACCTGGAAATCCAACGGGTGCGCTTTGAGCCCCGCATTCATATCCAGGTGCAGCCCCTGCCGGAGGAAATCGCGGAGGAAAGGATTCCCTCCCTGATCATCCAGCCCATTGTGGAAAACGCCTTCCAGCACGGCGTGAAGGACCGGGCGGAAGGCGGGCTGGTGTCCATCCGCTATGAAGTGGAGCCGGACGCGTTCCGGGTGATCGTGGCGGACAACAGCGGCAAAATGGACGAGGAAAAGGTGGCCGCCCTGTGGGAGCAGGTGCGAAGCAACGACGGCGGGGACGTGAGTGCCCTCAAAACCCTGTACCGCCGCCTGCAGCTGTACGAGGGCAGCGGCCATGAGCTGGCCCTTCGGTGCGTGGACGGAGGGCTCACCGCCATTATTACGTTCCAGAGGAGAGAAAAGAAAAATGCAAACCCTGTTGATCGTGGATGACGAGGTGCTGATTGCCGACGGGCTTCACGCCATGCTGGCCGAAGCCTTTCAGGGGCGGCTGCGGGTCCTGTGCTGCTATTCCGCCGCTCAGGCCATGGAAATCGCATCCCAGACGCAGGTGGATATTCTGCTGACGGACATCAATATGCCGGACGTTTCCGGCCTGGAGCTGCATGAAAAGCTGACGGAGAAGCATCCCGGCTGTCAGGTGATCTATCTCACCGGGTATTCGGATTTTGAATACGCCCGCAAGGCCCTGGACCAGCACGCCTTCGCCTATGTGCTCAAGGGCGAGGGCGATGATTTTGTGATCAGCACCGTGGAGCGGGCCATGAAAAAGGAGGCCCCAGCCCCCGCGCCCGCCTCTCAGCCGGAGAAGGGCACGGAATGGATTCAGGCCCTGCACGGGTATATCAACGCCCACCTGAGCGAGGATCTGTCCCTGAACCGGCTGGCGGAGTACTGCCATTTTCATCCGGTGTACCTGTCCCGGGTGTATCGGGAAACCACCGGCATGACCTTGAGCGATTACATCAACCAGTGCCGCCAGGAGCGGGCGGAGCAATTGCTTCGCAACAGCCGCATGACCGTGCTGGAAATCTCCCGGCTTATGGGCTTTGCCACCGATAATTATTTCTGCCGCTGGTTTCGCAAGCGCACCGGCATTTCCCCCCATTCCTTCCGGAACGGGAAAAAATAAAGGCTCTGTGTATCTGTTCAGTCATGGTTCCTTTGCGGCATGGAGCGAAGCCGAGTTCCAAGCTGGATGTTAAAAGTTCTAAGCTGTAAGTTCCAAGTTCTAAGCTGGATGCTGTTCAGCACCATAGGACATGCAGATACATCAAGACGATTTTGCTTGGAACTTAGAACTTTAAACTTAGAACTTGATTCCGCTTTCCTGTTTCCTTCCTCCTGATCACTGAACCATTATGTCCCCGGAAGCCATGCCGCGTCCGATCACGGTGTAGGCCATGCCGTTTTCCGTGTGCTCGGAGCGATAGAGGCACACGCTGCGCACCGTCATCACGGCGGGCGGGATGGGAACCTCCTCCAGCTGGAACCTCTCTGGCAGGACGGGCTTTCGCACCAGGGTCATATGCGGGAAAAAAGGCTTCCGGTCATAGGGAATGCCCGCAGCGGACAGCGCGTCCCGGACATGGTCCGCCAGGCCGCTTAGCGCCTGGGAGGGCTGGACCCCCGCCCACAGCACCTTCGCTTCCGGAAACACCCCCAGGCCGTTCAGGGCAATGGAAAAGGGCTGGCGCACAGGGGGCAGAAGCCCCGAAATATCCTCCGGCCACATGCCGATAAAGGCCAGCGTCAGGTGCAGATGGACGGGGGACAAATAACGCCCCGTCACCCCCAAGGCCCGCAGACGGCCCTGCAAATCAGCCAGGGCCTGCCGGACACCCGGCTCCGGCTCCAGGGCGACAAACAAACGCATCATCCTTTTTCCTTCTTTCCGGGCAGAAGTCTGCCCCATTCTTCCTGCTTCGATTATAGCAGATCGGCGGATGGGAAACAATACGCGGCGAATCTCCGGGGCTTTCAGCTCATGGGAAATTCGCCGCTTTTTTTGTTTTGGCTCATATTTTAGTGTGGCCCTTCATAAGCTGTTACCATGGACTGGCAGTTGATCGTGCCCGGGGAGCCGGGCTGGGGGCAGGTGGATTGGGCGTCGGCCCGGGAGGTGCGGCTGCGTCCGGGGCAGGCGGCGCTGGTGTGGCTGGGCAGTCATTCCTGGCGGGGCAGCCATGTGCTGTCTCCTCAGGATATTTACCGGGCTCTGCAGGCCCTGAGCGGCCACAGCCTGGCCGCGCGGCAGGAGGAATCCGCCCTGGGATTTTTGCCTCTGCCGGGGGGATGCAGGCTGGGCATATGCGGGGAATGGGGCCCCCGGGGCTGGAACCGCGTTCACAGCCTGTGCGTGCGCCTGCCCCACGGGGCGCCGGGGGCGGCGGACGGAATCTATCCCCTGGTGAAAGGAAAGTCGGTTTTGATTTTCGGGCCCCCGGGATCGGGGAAAACCACCCTGCTGCGGGAGCTGATCCGGCTGTCCTCCCGGGATGGGATGCAGGTGGGCGTGGCGGACGAGCGGGGCGAGATCGCCGGATGCGGCGAAGGGCAGCCTCAATTGGACGTGGGGCCCAACACCGACGTGGTGACAGGCATGGAAAAAAGCGCGGCCCTTGCCCTGCTGGTGCGGGCTTTCTCCCCTCAAGTGGCGGCCACCGATGAAATCGGCTCCCCCGCGGATGCCCGGGCCATCGGGGACGCGGCCCGGTGCGGGGTGCGGGTGCTGGCCACGGCCCACGGAGACAGCCTGGACGATATTAAACAGCGGCCCGGCATCGGGCCCTTGCTGCGCGCGGGCGTCTTTCATCATACGGCGCGATTGACGGCGGTGGGAACGCCGCCCGTGATCGGGGAGGGAAGGCCATGACGGCGGCGGCGCTGGCGGTTTCCGGGGCCTGCGTGGCGGCGGGGCAATGGGCCAGCGCATATCTGCGCCGGCGGGAACAGGCCCTGACCGATTGGGCGGACGCCCTGGGCCGGATGCAGGCGGCGGCCAGCCATCGGGCGCTGACCCTGGGGGAGCTTTTGCGGGAGGGCGCCGGGGCAGGCGCGCTGCCCCTGCCCGCGCTGCTTGAGCAGCTGGAAGCGGCCCCTGCCGCCGAACCGGAAGCGCTGATGAAACGCCTGCCCTGGCATGAAGCGCTGCTGCCCGGGGAACGGGAGGCACTGGAAAGATGCCTGACGGGCCTGTTTTCCGCCTCCCTCCAAGAGCAGGCGGAAACGCTTGCCTGGGCCAGGGAACGGCTGGAGGGGGCCAGGCAGGCCTGCCGGGAAAAACGGGAAAGGGACGGCAGGCTGTATCGCTCTCTGGGCTGGCTGGGGGGCGCGGCGGTGTTCATTCTGCTATGCTGACAGGAGGGGGAACGGGGTGCAGATCGACGTACTGCTGAAAATCGCCGGGGTGGGCCTGCTGGTCACGGTGATCTGCCAGGCCCTGACCAAGGCGGGCCGGGAGGACATTGCCACGGTGGCGGCCATGGCGGGCTGCCTGATCGTGGTGATGATGGTGGTGAACTTGGCGGGGCAGGTGCTTTCCCAGGTGCAGGCGGTGTTTCAGCTGCCATGACGGAAGAAATGAAGCTGGCGGGCTTTACCCTGTCCGCCGCGATGCTCTGCTTTACCCTGCGCTCGGCCCACCGGCAGGCCGGGGCGGCGGCGGCGCTGGCGGCGGGGCTGATGCTGTTTTTCTTCGCGGTGACCCGGCTGTCGCCCGCCGTGGAAACCCTGGGGGCCCTGGCGGAAAAGGCGGGGGTGGGCGGCCAGACCGGGGCGGTGCTGCTCAAGCTGGTGGCCATGGCCTATGTGACGGAGTTCGCCGTGCAGGCCTGCCGGGACGCGGGAGAGGAAGGGCTGGCGGCCAAGGCGGCCCTGTGCGGCAAAATGCTGCTCCTGGCCCAGACCCTGCCGTTCCTTGCGGAGATCGGCCAGCTGACATTTTCCTTCGTGCCATGAAAAGGGTGCTGATTGCCTGGATTTTGCTTCTGCTGTTTGCCGCCCCCGCCCGGGCCGAAAGCCTGGACGAAGCCCTGGAAAGCGCCCTGGACGCGCTGCCTTTGTCTCAGTGGCAGGAGGCGTATGAGCGGGCGTTTCCCCAGGGGGAGGATTTTCGTTCCTTCGTGCTGTCCATGGCCCGGGGCGAAGGAACATTCAGCGGAGAGGAAGTGCTCCGTTCCCTGGCCGCCCGTTTCCTGGGGGCGGTCACAGCCAGCGCCTGGCGGCTGGCCCGGCTGATGGCCCCCGCCATTTTCTGCGGGGTGCTGCAAAGGCTGCGGGCCTCCTTTGCCAAAGGGGCGCTGGGGGAGGCGCTGAGCGCCGGGTGCTTTCTGCTGCTGGCCGGATGCATGGCCCAGGATTTGGGGGAGCATTTGAACCTGGCCCGGGACGCGGTCAGCCGGATGGCGGACACCATGCAGGCCCTGTTCCCGCTGCTGCTGACGCTGCTGGCGGCGGTGGGCGCCACGGCGGGAGCGGCCTTTTTCCAGCCCGCGGTGGTGGCGGCCAGCGGCACCATGACGGCGCTGGTGCGGTCGGTGACCCTGCCCCTGGCCCTGGCGGCGGGGGTGACCGCCATCCTGAATCATCTTTCCCCCCGGATGCGCATTGGGCGGCTGTCGGGCCTTTTCCGCTCCGGGGCCAGCTGGACCCTGGGCGTGGGGTTCACGGTGTTCATCTCGGTGACGGCGCTGCAATCCCTGGGCGCGGCGGCGGCGGACGGGGGGTCCCTGCGCACGGCGAAATACGCGGTGGATCATTTCGTGCCGGTGGTGGGCGGCATGGTGGCGGACACCATGGACACCCTGGTGGGGGCGTCGCTGCTCATCAAGAACGCCCTGGGGGTCACGGGGCTGATGATCCTGTTGTCCGTCGCCGCCGTGCCCATGACCCAAACCCTGGCGGCGGCGCTGCTGTACCGGATGGCAGCCGCCCTGCTGGAGCCGCTGACCGACGCCCGGGGCGGGGCTTGCATGCAGGATTTTTCCGATATTCTGATGCTTCTGTTCGTGATCCAATTGTCGGTGGGGGCCATGTTTCTGCTGCTGGTGGCCCAGATGCTGGTGGTGGGGAACCTGACGGTGATGCTGCGATGAGGGATTTTCTGCGCCAAATCATTGGCTTGAGCCTGATCCGGCTGCTGCTGGATATGCTGCTGCCCGACAGCGATCAGGCCCGCTTCGCCCTGCTGGGGGTGGAGCTGTGCGCTGTGCTGTGCATGCTGCGGGGATTGATGACGCTGCTAAAGGGATGGATGCTGTGAAAAAATGGCTGGGATGGCTGAAAACCGCCCGGGGCGGGCCCTGGCTGCTGGCGTTGTGCTGCTGCGCGGCGGCCCTGCTGCTGCTTCCCCTGGGCAGCCAGTCCTCCGCCATGACCCAGGAGGAAAAGCGCATCAGCGATACCCTGTCCCACATTGCCGGGGCGGGCAGCATCCGGGTCAGCATTTATTACGCTCAGGAGACCGCCGCCTTTGGAAGCGGCGGGAAAACCCCCGTAGGCGCGGGGATCGTGGCCCAGGGGGCCGGGGACATCGGCGTGCGGCTGAACCTGATGCGGGCCGCCCAAACCCTGCTGGGCCTGGATGCCAGCCAGGTGGACGTATTTCTGATGGAGGACCCATGAAGGACAGGATTCTGAATGCTTTGATGCTGGCCGCCGTGGCCGCGGCCCTGGCGCTGACCCTGCTGCGGACGGAGCCGGACAAGCCCTTGGCCCCTTCCGTGCAAGCGCCGCCCGCCGCCGCCGTCAGCCCGGCGGAAGCCTACCGGGCCCGCCGGAAGGAAACAAGAGAAATGGAGCGGAAAATGCTGCTGACGCTGCTGGAAAGCGAATACACCGCCCCGGAAACCAAGGCCCAGGCGGAGCGGCAGCTGTCAGACCTGTCCGCTTATGACGAAACGGAGCTGGCCGTTGAAGCCGCCCTGTCCGCCCATGGCTACGCAAACGCCCTGTGCGTCAGCCGGGCGGGCAGCCTGACGGTGTTCCTGCCCCAGGAGATCACCCAGGAGGAGGCGGGCTTTTTTCTGGAAATCGCCGCCGCCGCTTCCGGCCTGAGCCGGGAAAACATCCGGCTGACGGGGATGTGAGGGGGAAAAAATCTTTCTCCTGTTAAAATATCAAAATCTATGCTATACTGTTCCCGTGAATCGCCATGGCGGGGGGTTGCCCCAAGCCGTGAAGGAGGGATATTCGTGCTGCGCAGCGGCAAGGTAGTCGCCGGGGAAAACGGCGTGCTGGAGGTTTGTTTTGAGCGGCCCGAGGCCTGCGCCCACTGCGGGGCCTGCGGCGGACAGAAGGAAGAAACGCTGGTGAAGATTCCCGGAAACGTGCCGGTGGGCCGGTGGATCGACGTGGATATGCCGGAGGGGCAGGTGCTGAAGGCCTCCATGCTGGCCTATGTGATGCCCCTGCTGATGCTGCTGGGGGGCCTGGCCCTGGGCAGCGCGCTGTTTAAAAATGAAGCGCTGTGCGCCTTGACGGGCATTGTGTGCATGGGCCTGAGCTGGCTGATCCTGCGGCTCGTGGAAACCAAAATGCGCAAAAAGGATGTTTGGCAGCCAAAGATCGTGAACGTTTACGGAGAAAACGAAACGCCGGGCTGCGGAAAATAATAAAAAGCTGCCGATAAGGGAGGCACTTCGTAAAGGAAGCGTCTCCTGTTTTTATACAGCAAAAAATAATTTAAAGGGCGGTTGAATTATCACGGTTTCGTGATATAATAAAATTGACTGAAAACAGGAGGCTTTGTCTATGCCGGTATTGTCCAGATTCTACGGAATTATTATCCGCATGTATTTCCAGCAAGCGGAGTATAATCCGCCGCACATCCACGCGCTTTACAGCGAGGACATGGCTGCCATTGACATCCAGACAGGCGAAGTACTGGAGGGTCATCTGCCGCCCAAGGCGCTTGCTATGGTACGGGAATGGGCGGCGATCCACAAAACTGATCTTCTGCAAATGTGGGAGACGCAGGAGTTCAAGCCCCTCTCTCCCCTTGAATAAGGAGTTGATCCTGTGTTCCATAAAGTAAAAGCAGTCAATGCTTTGCCGGATTATCGCCTGAGCGTACAGTTTGCGGAGGGCGTGACCAAAATCTATGATGTAAAACCTCTGTTTGAGAAATGGGCGCCGTTTAAGGCGCTGGAAAATGCGCCGGTGCTGTTTTCCGGCGTGGAAGTTGACGTAGGCGGCTATGGGATTGTGTGGAACGATGATCTTGATCTATCCTGCGACGAGCTGTTTGAAAACGGCGAAACGGTCAAGACACCTTTCGACGGACTCATGGCCTTTACCGACGCCACCCAGCTTTGGGGACTGAACGAAAGCACCCTGCGCAAGGCGATTGCTTACGGCAAGCTGATAAACGGCGTGGATGCCTGCAAATACGGAAAGCAATGGGTCATATCTACGGAGGCTATGATACGGGAATACGGACAGCCAAAAGCAACGCTTTAAGGCAGCAGGGATCAGGCAATAGGCATTAGGCAACAGGCAATAGGCGTTAGGCAATAGAAAAACGAGAGTTCAGCGTTGCAGATGTTTTTGTTATGCTCACTATTGAAAAGAACTTTTGCTCTTAACGCCCAGACAAGAGAAGCGCCAACAGCCGCTGTCATTCTGACGGCTTGAAAAGCCGGAAGAATCTCCTCCTGCTGGGGAAGCGGATTCGCTGTTTGTAAAAAGCCACAGGGGAGATTCCTCGCGGCCGAACGCGCTCGGAATGACAGCGAGGTTTACTTAGGCAATAGGAAAACGAGGGTACAGATCCATTTGGTTTTCCCAAACTGTCTGCATGCAAACCGTTTTCAACTCCTCACTCCTCACTCCTCACTGATTAAACTCCTAACTCCTAACTCCTCACTCCTAACTGTATTTTGAGCCTCTCATAAAACAGCGCCAAATGGCTGCCGTCCACCAGGGCATGGTGGGCCAGCACGGTGACGGGCAGGGTATACAGGCCCTGTTCATTTTGAATGTAACGGCCCCAGGTGATGCGGGGGTTGGACTCCTTTCCCCCGGCCACGGGCTGGATGAGGGATGAATAGTGCAGCCAGGGCAGGGTGGAAATAAAGTACATGCTTTCCACGTCCTCCTCCTCCTGGATGCCGCCATCCGCCTGGCATTTTTCCCGGGCGGCCTGGGCCTGGATAAGGTATTCCTGGAGGGGCATATGATGGTGCAGGGTGCAATAGCAATAGGTGCCGTCGGGCTTCATTTCGGTGTGGGAGGTGGGGCACTGATCATATTCCATGATGCCGCCCCCGTGCACCCGCTGCCGGAAGGCGGGAATGCTGTCCGCCGCCAGGGCCGCCGCGTGCATGAACATGAGATAAAAGGAGCGGCCCGTTTCCTTGCAGTGGTTCACCAGGCCGCTTACGTCCGTTTCCACCGTCACCCCCACATACGGATAGGGCAGGGAGCAGAAGTATTCAAAATGCTTCCGCCGGGGATAAGCGCTCATATCCAGCAGACGGCCCATCATTCCTTGCCTCCTTTTTATGCTCCGGAAAAAAAGAAAAACCGTTGTTGTCCAACGGTTTCAGTCGAAGTGGTGGGATTCGAACCCACGGCCTTTTGGTCCCGAACCAAACGCGCTACCAGACTGCGCTACACCTCGAAAAAAAGGAGCCGATAAAGGGACTCGAACCCTTGACCTGATGATTACGAATCAGCCGCTCTACCAACTGAGCTATATCGGCGCATGGCTGGTTGCCAGCAACAGATATTATAACAAAGCCCGGAAGAAAAGTCAATGAATTTTTTTGGCCAGGGCAATCGCTTACGAAATCAGCACACTGCAAATCCGCGGAAAAATGTAGGGGCGGATATTATCCGCCCGCCTAAGAGAATCATTTCATGTACTTGTTATTCCAACATTCGTTGTGCCAGCAATTTCGGGCGGATGATATCCGCCCGCCCAAGGGAATCAATTCATGTGCTTTATGTACAACATTTGTAATGCCTGCTTTTACGGGCGGATAATATCCGCCCCTACATTTTGTCTTGTCTCTATGATGGGTTTCTATGCAAGATACTGAATTGATCAGCGCTTACTTCGTCCCCGCTGCTCCTTCAAATACCGGTTCAGCAAATACAGGGCGAAGACAGCGCCGCACCCTTCCCCCACGGGCAGGGCGGCGGCCAGGCCCACTTCGCCGAAGATGCCGTCCAGCAGGAACATGAAGGGGATATAGAACACCAGCTCCCGGACGAAGGCGTGGAGCAGGGTGCCCTTGCCGTTGCCCATGGCCTGCATGCAATAAGACGTATGATAGTTGATGAACTGCACCGGAGAGGCGATACAGCGAACGCGCAGGAACAGCGCGGCGTAGCCCACGGTGATCAGGGCGGTTTCCGCGTCCCCGGCGGAGGTGCTCAGGAACAGGCGGGAAGCGGGATCGGCAAAGATTTCAAAGAGCAGAATGCACAGGAAGGAAATAAGCAGCCCCGCTTTCCGGGCGGTGGAGATCGTTTCCTCCATCCGGGCGCGGTCGCCGGAGGAATAATTGTAGGCCACGATGGGCAGCATGCCCTGGCAGATGCCGATATTGACCGCGTTGGGAATGCGCTCCACCTTCATCACGATGCCCATGCCCGCCAGCACCAGGTCGTTATGGGCGGCGGCGATGATGTTCACGCAGATGGTCGCCACGTCAAACAGCCCGGTCAGCACGGCGGAGGGCACGCCCACGGAGAACACGGCCTTCCGGTCCCCGCCTTCTGTTTTCAGGGCCAGGCGGGGGTTCATGGAAAGCGGCGCTTCCCGGGACGCCTTCAGGAAGGCGTACACCAGATACAGGCAGGCGGCGGTGTTGGACAGGGCGGTGGCGATGGCCGCGCCGGTGACCTCCTGGCCCCGGGGCAGCAGCACGAACATGAATAAGGGGTCCAGGATCACGTTCAGGATGCCGCCGCCGCTCAGGCCGATGCTGGCCTGGGTGGAATAGCCCGCGTTGCGCAGAAGATGGGCCAGGGCCATGGACAGGATGGAGGGCAGGCTGCCCAGCACGATCACGATCAGGGCATAGCTGCGGGCATAGTCCATGGTGGCGGAGGACGCGCCTAAAAACCGCAGCACCGGGTCCAGAAACAAGCCCATGAGCAGGGAATAGAGGAGCGCCATGATCATGGCCCCGTACACCGAAAAGGCGCTGGCCTGCTTGGCCCTTTGCGGCTGGCCGCTGCCCATGAGCCGGGCCACCAGGCTGCCCCCGCCAATGCCGAACAGGTTGGCCAGGGCCACGTTCATCATCACCATGGTCAGGGTGATGGTGGTGGCGGCCATCATGTAGGAGTTGCCCGTGCGGCCGATGAAGAACGCGTCCACCATGTTGTAGATCAGGTTGATCAGCTGGCTGATGATGGTGGGAACGGCCATGGTGTACAGGGCCTTGGGAATGGGAGCTTTTCCGAATAATTCCTGCTTGTTCATGCTTCCTCCGAAATACGAAGTGGAAAGTCACAAAGTTAGGAGTTAGGAATGAGGAGTGAGGAGATGAAAATAGTTTATGCGCGAAGCGCAAACTATGAACTCCTCACTCCTAACTCCTCACTCCTAACTGATTGAAAGCGTTCTTCCTCGCTGCTGCCAGTGACAGCGCAGCCTTGATTGTACCACAAAAAACCCTCGAACGCCAGAAGCGAAGGAAATGAAAAAAAGGGTTTTCCAAAGGGAACAGCCGCCCTGAGATAAAATGCTTGAATGAAACGAAAAAGCGATATATAATGAAAGCAGGCAGAATCCGAAGGAGGAGCAGGTATGCGAAAAATCCTTGCTGTTATGTTGACTCTGATTTTATTGATGGGCCTGGCGGTTCCCGGCCTGGGAGAAGAATTTGGCCAGAACGCCCAATACGTGCGCATTGCGGTGCGGGGCTACGGCGATCTGTACGCCGAGCTGTATCCCGACATCGCGCCCATCACGGTGGAAAACTTTCTGAAGCTGGCGAAGGAAGGCTTTTATGACGGCCTCACCTTTCACCGCATCATTTCCGGCTTTATGATCCAGGGGGGCGATCCCCTGGGCAACGGCACCGGCGGCAGCCCGGAGAAAATCAAAGGGGAGTTTGCCCAGAACGGCGTATCCAATCCCCTGCTCCATGACCGGGGCGTGCTGTCCATGGCCCGGAGCCAGGACATGAACAGCGCTTCCAGCCAGTTCTTTATCATGCATTCCGATTCCCCCCACCTGGACGGCAGCTATGCCGCCTTTGGCCGGGTGCTGGCGGGCATGTGGATCGTGGATAAAATCTGCCAGGTCACCCCTGTGCAGGACAGCAACGGCACCGTGGCCAAGGAGGATCAGCCGGTGATCGACACCATCCAGCCCTGCGCCAAGGAAGACGCCTATGCCGCCAAGAGCGCCGAAGGGGCCCTGGGCCAGGGCGGCGCGGTGTACGAGGATAAGCTGAGCAACCTTTCCTTCGTCATTCCTCAGGGCTGGCATCTGGTGTCCGACAAGCTGGGCCAGGCCACCCTGGAAAGCGACGAGGGCGAGGGAAGGCTCATCGTGGTGCGCTCCAATCAGTGGGACCCCACCCCCGCATCCCGCAAGCAGCAGTACGCCGCCGCGGGCGTCACCCGCTCCCAGATGAACACCGGCGTGTTCACCAAGGAATCCATGGTCGGCGCGGTCAACGGCAATCCGGACCATTTTGAACTGGTGGAGCGCAGCGGCGTCAGCTTCTATACCGGCTCCGACCGCTACGAAACCGGCGATTACACCTTCTATATCGGCGCCCAGGAAGGATACCTCATGATCTTCATTTTCAGCGGCATGCAGGAAGATGCCTCTGCTGTGGTGAATGAGGTCATGGACCATCTCACCTTCCGGGAAATGGATGCCATTTGATATTGCCTTTTATCAAAACACCGGGAAGCCCAGCGGCCTCCCGGTGTCTTTTTTTGCATCATCCTGGACTTTCAATGCAAGTCCCCTTCATGGGGACATTGCTCGTTTCGCCTGATCTCACCGCCGATGAGATATCCGCCACAGGCGGCTGTCCGTGCTTCGTCCCTGGACCCGCAAATGGCGACAAATCATCTTTGGAATAAACAGACATTCTCCGCCTGTTGCGTTATGGGACGGAAAGTTAGAGGGCTTCTGGCTCCCGAAAGCCCGGGAAAAATCGTGTGGAAAGTGAACTTTCCACACGGATTATTCCCGTCCTTTCCCCGGATGCTTTGCATCCGGGTTGGCGGCTTTCAGCCGCCGGGCCAGAAGCACAACGAATACAAGCAAGTTTTCGTTCCTGATCGGAACAGCGGGAGCCAACAAAATAGATTTTCTTAATGATTTTACCGAAAAGGTTTTCTTCGGAGGGGGTCTGGGGGAAACCGCCCTTAAAGCCAGGCGGCCCGAAAGGACGCATGGCGCGACATCATCCAAATAACATGGAGAAAGGAGCATGGACAAGCGCAGCGCAGGACATGCGTAGTAATTCCAAAGAATGGTTTCCCCCAGCGTTCCTCTTTCCGTCCTCTATCAAGTCCCTTATTTTCTGGGCAGGGTGCAGAACATGACGCCGCCCTCCTGGGGAGTGGTGCCCTCTACGCCCTCTTCCAGCAGAAATTCATCCGGCGCTTCCACCACCTGCACATGGTATTCCTGGATAGGCCCCACGAACAGCGCCACCCCATGGGCGTCGGATTCCACCGGCGTGCAGGCGGTGTCCGTGCAGAAATTGACGACGCAGCCGGGGATGGGCACCATGTTTTCATCCAGGAAAAGCACGGCATAGCGGCCTGTTTCCGCCGCAAAGGCTTTTTGCAGGGGCTTGGTTTCGGTGTAATCGTCCGCCAGGAAATAATCAAACAGGTCGGTGAACTGCTTGGTGTCCACCATGGAGCCCGTTTCAATCAGGCCCACGTTGCCAAAGCGATCCACATAAATGCTGGTGGGAATGCCAGTGAAGGGGAATTGGCCGGAATAGCTGCGCTGGCTTTCCTGGGCGAAGGGAAAGGTCAGGCCCCGGTCGGCGACAAATTTGGCGATCACGTCGGGGGTGTCGTTTGGTTCCGTGGTCAAGGCAATGATTTCCACGTCGTTCTGATACTGCTCATAGGCCGTCTGCATGAAAGGAAATTCCAGCTTGCAGGGCGGGCACCAGGTGGCCCAGAAATTGATGACCACCAGCTTCTTTTCCTTTAATACTTCGGATAACGTCAGCGTCCTGCCGTCGGTGGCGGTCACGGTCAGGTCCGGCATGGGCTGGCCCAGAAATTTTTCCGTCCATTCCTCCGCCAGGGCCGCCTGGCTCAGGCATAAAACCAGCAGGGCCAGCAGCAATACGCAAAGAAACCGTTTCATTCTGAATCCTCCTTGAAAATGAATTTGTCCTTATTATAGAGCAAAACGCTTTTTCAGGCAAGCCACAGTTATCGCCCTGCCGCGGCGCTGACAGGATTGGATTGGCGTTTTTCGTCGATTCTGCAACAAAATGCCAGAGTATTTTCCCGCCAACCGGTGAAAATAGCATTGACTCGCGACGAAAGGAGGTGGCGAAAATGAACCAAACCAGCAGCAATGGCAGCCGGGTGAACATCCCCGAAGCCCGCGGCGCCCTGGACAACATGAAGTTTGAAATCGCCCGGGAGCTGGGCATCAACTTCAAGCAGGGCGATAACGGCGACCTGTCCGCCCGGGAAAACGGTTATGTGGGTGGGTACATGGTCAAGCGTCTGATCGAGCAGGCGGAACGGCAGATGGCGGGACAGCAGTAAAGCGTTCCGGTTTTCCGGGCTCATGGATCGGGGAGCGGCCTTCGCCGCATGATCCGATTCAGGCATGAGCCAGCGATGCCGACAGGGTCACACGGAACACCTGCTTTGATATCGCCGGAAGGCGCGCCGGACACGGGACGGGGGTAAGAAACATCCTTTTGTCTCCGGCTTTCCTGGCGCTTCACCATCCGGCCCATTGAAAAGCAGGAAAGCGTCAGCGATCATAAAAAGCAATGAAACAGGAGGGATTTCCTATGTTCAATTCCAATAACGGCACCAATTCTTCTTCCGGCAATTCCAACCGCGCCAACGTGCCCGAAGCCCGCGCCGCCCTGGACAACATGAAATATGAAATCGCCAACGAGCTGGGCATCAACCTGAAACAGGGCTACAACGGCGACCTGCCCTCCCGCCAGGCCGGCTATATCGGCGGCTATATGGTCAAGCGCATGATCGAACAGCAGGAACGCCAGATGAGCGGCAAATAAGCTGAAAACAAAAACGGGAGCGGGTTTTGGGCCTGCTCCTGTTTTTTCATGCCCATGTTTTCTTTTATCGTAACGGTTCAGTGATACCGCACCCAAAGTCTGGATTCGGTGAGGTTCGCATCGCCGATGGATTCGACGGGCTCCGTTCCGGGCTTGAAATATGCACTGGTTTCATTCTTGTCGGACAAACTCCAGACCGCATACATGGCGTTACTCACCAGCTCCTTGCCATGGATCCGAACATATTTGAAATGCAGCCCATTCATTGGTGTTCCTCTCCCTCATCGCTTTCAGATGACGGCCGCTCCGGTTCCCATTGATGATCATGAATCCCTCTCAAACACATATTTGCGGCTACAGCCTCTTGTTTTGCGTGCTGTTTGTCAAGCCGGTTTCGATGGAATCCGCCACCAGCCTCAGCCTGTCCCGGACCCTCTCCACTGCCTTTTCCACAGGTTCGGACATCCCAGCTTTCGCCCATTCAATAAACGAGTTGTATATCATGCTGTTCCACAGCGGAATGTAGAAGGAAATCGAAACGCCTTCATAGGCCCTGTTCATCAGCGTCAGAAGGAAGGCCTGGCGGTGGTTGTTCCCGGAACGTATCACCATGCAGAGGAATTCTACGCTTGCCTATTATTGGAACAGCCTGAAATACACCTTCCTGCAAACCTCCCTGACGCTGCTTTTCAGTTCCTTCGTTGCCTACGGCTTCGCCATGTACAGGTTCCGGGGCCAAACGCTGCTGTTCGGCCTTGTGCTCCTGATGATGACCACCGCTGTTGAACTCCTGATGCTGCCGCTTTTTCTGGAGATGCAGAAGATCGGCTTATACGGTTCGCTCTGGGCTGTGATCCTGCCGCAGCTCACAGCGCCGCTGCCCATTTTTTTCTTCCGGCAGTACCTGATCGGCTTGCCCAGGGATTATCTGGATGCTGCCCGCGTGGACGGCTGCACGGAATAAGGCATCTTTTTCCGGATCATTATGCCGCTGATGAAGCCCTCCTTTGCGGCCATGGGCATCTTTGTCGGCATGAACAGCTGGAACTCGTTTATCCTGCCGGTCCTTCTCCTGTCAAAGGAAAACAGAACGCTTCCGGTCTTTCTGGAAACGCTGCTCAGCCCCTACAAATACTATTACGATCTGCTGCTCGTGGGCGCCGTTTTCTCGATGATCCCCATCGTCATCCTGTTCGCTTTGTTTCAGCGGTATTTCATTGCGGGCATGACGGCCGGCGGGATCAAAGGCTGAAAACAAGCGATTCCCTGTTATTTCTTCGTTTTTAATTTACAATAAGCACTCACACCAGCCATAGCAGCACCATCAGAATCGCCACGGGCAGGGTGACGGTGTCCCATTCGCTGGGGGGAAAACAGCTCGGTCGCCGCGCCGGTGGCAGCGCCCCATAGAACGTCGGGAAGGACTGCCATAAAAGCATCATGCCCAAAGAAGCAAAGAACGTCCAGGGCCGTCAGACTGCGGTTAAGGTTGGAACCCAAACACTGTGTGAGAACGAGTACGATACAAATGTGAACCGCTACGGTACGCTGAAAAAGGTGACTTACGGCAATGGACAAACCGTGGAAAATGAATATGATAATTTCAGCCGCATTACCGGAATTCGCTTTAACGGCGAAACTACTCCAAGATACAAGTATTCCTATAATGCCAATGGTCAGGTTGCTCATGTGATTGACAGTGAGTTGGGCCGCGTGCAGCAAAGCGAATACGATCTTGCGAATCGTCCCTGCCGAGTGAAGCTGCGTGAGAACGGCAGCCATGTGTACACCGGCGAAGTGGAGTACGACGGCGCACGGGGTAATCTGGCAAAGTTCACTGAGAAGGTGGGAACGGAATTCACGAAGTACGAAACCACCTTTGGCTATGATAATGAGGATCGCCCGGTGACCCTGAGCTATGGCGACACCAACAACCAGACCATCCTGACCTATGACGGCTTGGGCCGTGTGACAAACCGCACCGTGAAGGTAGGCGGTTACAGCTTCAACACGATCATTGGTTATACTGATGGCGCATACGGCACCAACAGTACCACGGGTCTGCTGCGTCATATGTTCCAGGGAAATGAAAACTTCGTTTACTACTACGACAACGTGGGTAATATCTCCTACATGTACCGCACCGGTAAGTATACGGGCTATGTCTACGACAATCTGGGCCAGTTGATCCGGGTCAATGACGAGACTGATACCACCAGCGGTGCGGCAGGAACCACCTGGACGTATGAATATGACCGCGGCGGGAACATCATCAGCAAGAGCCGTTATGCTTATACTACGGGTGTACTTGGTACTGCCCTGGAAACGATTGTCTATGGCTACGGGGATTACAACTGGATGGATAAGATGACCCATTACAATTATTTGGGCGTCAGCTACGATGATATTGG
>ODAI014215421.1_pt1 | contig 23056 bp, 23 predicted proteins | sample 1539321 | NCBI WGS metagenome assembly ODAI01 (sample SAMN02144231, study PRJEB22623) | gut metagenome | biome: sheep rumen | host: Ovis aries | place: New Zealand | reverse complement strand
TTAAATAAGTCAATACATGGTGTCCTCTTCTCTTTTTTTCCCCCCGGCCCCAGGGAAAAAAAAGCAGGATGGGTCCCCACAATAAGGCCCTTACAGGAAGGCCCCCCGCCACAGGCACTGCCATTCACCGGATGATGACATAAAAGAGTGGCTGCCATAGCCTGAGCAGCCATTTTTTTGCCTATACCATCTATGCCGCAAAAAAGCATGGAATGGGGTACCATGTCTTCCCTGCAAAGGGTTTTCAGACGCTCAATATTTGATTTGTGACCTGTAATATTATCCCAAGAAATATTCATTACATATATAAATCTATCAGCATACCACGAATAGCATCATGACTAGCCACCACATCAAGCTGCTCAGACTGGCCCAGACGAATTTTCTCCGCCATGTTTTCCAGCTCAGTATCAATCTTTCGTACTGTGGTGTATACCTTCTGACGCCCCATGCGGTCCCAACCGGACTGAGTGCTTACATCATACATCTGACTTACCACAGTGCCCACGAAATTTTTGATGAGGCTGCGATATTCAATAAGCTCATCATAGGTTGGGGTCTTGGTAAGTTTGGCACCCTGCTCATCAATCTGATCAAGAAGACGCTGCAGCTGTTCATGGGAAGCACTGCTTCGCTGATCCTCAAACTCAGAGGAAAAATCAGACTCCATAGCATTGGTTTTTCTGGTAGAGCTGCTGCCCATGGCAGGCATTGTTCCCCTAGTCCCTAAGCCTTCTATTTTCATATTTATCACCTGTTATCCCTAAATGTAGAAAACAACAATTATGAGTACACATACCTAGTATAATTATAGCTTAGTTTCAGGGTTCATGGCAATATAAAACAGGGACTAAGTTGCTTAGCCCCTGCAAAAAAATAACTATTTTTACTTAAACATAATCATCTTTGCATCGTATATTTCTTCCATGGAGGTGATGAGCTTAAGTACATCAGCCGGTACTTCGCTGTCCAGGGTAAGAATCATCAGATTTACGTCCTCCTTGGAGGTGGTGGAAACCTGCATACCGGAGATATTAACACCAGCTGCACCCATAATAGAACCCACCTGTCCGATAACGCCAGGACGGTTGTTATGAGGGCAAAGAAGCAGACAACGGCGAGGAGCCACATCCACTCTATTATCATTAATCTGTACAATACGTGCCTTGTCACCAAAGAGAGTACCCTGAATGCTGACAGTCTGATTCTTGCCGGCAGTAACGGTAACGGTAACAGTATTGGCAAAACGCTCCGTATTCTTGTTCTTGACCTCGCTGACTTTGATATTGCGCTGCTTTGCCAACCCAGGAGCATTGACAAAGTTTACCACATCATCCAGCTCGGCACTCAAAATACCCTTTAGAACTGCGGTGGTAATCATACGGGTGCTTACATCGGCAATCTCACCGTTATATGTAACATCCAGCTTCTTGATACCGCCCTCCACCAGGGCACGGGCTGCACACCCCAGTCGCTCTGCCAAATCGAAATATGGAGCTATTACCTGCATTACAGACTTGGATACAGGTGCCATGTTGACGGCTGTCATCACAGGATCCCCGTTGAGAGCTGCCTTTATCCCCTGAGCCACGTCCACAGCCACACCTACCTGGGCCTCAACAGTGGAAGCCCCAAGGTGAGGAGTAACAAAGATATTCTTTACGCCCAAAAGGGGATGATCCGCAGGAATTGGCTCACTGGTAAAAACATCCACTGCTGCTCCGGCCACCTGTCCGTCAAGAACGGCATCCCTAAGGTCTTCCTCAACAATGATACCACCACGGGCACAGTTGATAAGGCGAACCCCCTTCTTCATCTTATACATTACATCTTTGTTAATCATTCCACGGGTGGAATCGGTGAGAGGCATGTGTACAGTAATAAAATCCGACTTGGCAATAACATCCTCAAAGGTACCAACCTCAACCCCCATATCCTTGGCACGTTCTTCATTGATATAAGGGTCGTAGCCGATAACCTTCATTTCAAAGGCCAGTGCGCGCTTGGCCACACCACTGCCGATACGTCCCATACCGATGACGCCCAAAGTCTTATCCTTCAGCTCCACACCAGTATACTGCTTGCGATTCCACTCGCCCTTCTGCAGTGTCTCATTTGCTATTGGAATATTACGGGCCATGGCCAGCATCATAGCACAGGTATGCTCAGTGGCTGCATTGGTGTTACCACCAGGAGAATTAATAACGATAATGCCGCGGGCAGTCGCTGCCGGAACATCAATATTATCCACACCCACACCTGCACGACCTATAATCTTCAGATTAGTTGCCGCATCGATAACCTCTGCAGTAACCTTGGAGGCAGAGCGTACAATCAGAGCGTCAAACTCCGGAATAATCTGTAAAAGTTCCTCAGCCGGCAGCTTATCCTTAATAACACATTCAAAATCGTCCTTAAGAATATCAACAGCCATCTGAGATACGCCGTCTGCAATTAATACTTTCATGGTAAGCCTCCTGTAATATTAAGATAAAATATATACTGATTTCACTCTATCTTACATCATATTTTATTTACGTTAAAAAATCAAGTGTGTTCTGGAGCAAAACTTTTTGTAACAAAGCTTCAATCTTTCTTGACCCTTTTCCAAACTCTGATGTAAAATTAAAAAATAGACATTTAAAAATTACTTATTCTTTTAGGAGGTTGTCCCATGGAAGCAAATCGTATCTATAACTTTAATCCTGGCCCTTCAATGCTGCCTTTGGAGGTTTTAAAGGAAGCCCAGGCAGAGTTTTTAAATTTTCAGAATACTGGCATGTCCATATTGGAAATCAGCCACCGTGCCAAGGCTTATGACGATGTTCATAATCAGGCCAAGGCAGATATCAAGGACCTGATGGGCTTAGGTGATGACTATGAAGTACTGTTCATCCAGGGTGGAGCCAGCCTACAGTTCGCCATGATTCCTATGAATTTTGCCACCAAGGAAAAGCGTGGCAATTACGTTCAATCCGGCAGCTTCGCTTCCAAGGCATTCAAGGAAGCACAGATTTTAGGTGTGGGCTATTCTGCTGCCTCAAGTAAGGATGTAGATTATAAGCACATTCCTACTCAGGATGAAATAAAAATGAGCGACGATGCCGCTTATCTTCATCTCTGCTACAACAACACCATCTACGGCACAGAGTACCACTATATCCCTGAAACCGGAGATGTGCCTTTGATTGCCGATATGTCCTCTGATATTCTTTCCCGTCCACTTGACTTTAAAAAGTTCAGCTTCATCTATGCCGGCGTTCAGAAAAATCTGGGACCTGCAGGTGTTGTATTGGTTGTAGCCAGAAAGTCCATGCTGGAAAAGAGTCCTGAGGCCCTGCCTACTATGCTGCGCTATGACACCTTCTACAACAAGAACTCACTTTATAACACTCCACCAGCCTTCTGTATTTATATGGTGGGCAAAACCGCAAAATGGATTAAGGCCCAGGGCGGTCTGGAGGCTCTTGCCAAGGTCAACAAGAAAAAGGCAGATCTGGTATACGGCGTAATCGATAACAGTGATGGCTTCTACAAGGGGCACGCAGACAAGGACAGCCGCTCCTTTATGAACGTAACCTTCAGACTTCCTAGTGAGGAGCTGGAGAAAAAATTCGTTGCTGAAGCTCTTGAAAATGGTCTTAGTGGCGTAAAGGGTCACCGCAGTGTAGGAGGTATGCGTACCTCTATCTACAATGCCATGCCTTATGAGGGCTGCGAAAAACTGGCAGACTTCATGGAAAAATTCCAGAAAGCAAATAAGTAACAACAAAGTAACATAATGCGGTAACAAAATAAGCCAGCAACCTTTATATCAGTGAAGGTCGCTGGCTTTTGTATTATCTAATATGTCTTTATCATTTTTCGGGGCTGATTTTAGCCTCAAAGAGTCTGTTCCATGGACAGGATACCCTTATTTTCCTGATAAAATCGCTTTTGCTTGCAGGCAGATTGTCCACGGCAAAGGTATGCATGAGGGAGGTTGCTCTCAGCTCCACCTGGGCCTTATCTGAGCCCAGCTCAGAATATACGCCGCCCTCCTTAAACCAGGAAAGCTGACGGCTTACCATCTGACGTATATTTGCCTGATACAGCCAATCATCCAAATAACGAATGGTAAGGAGCTCATCCTTATCCGCCTTTTTCATATCCTTGGCCAATACACCCTGGGCCAAGGCATAGCCAATACTGTTGGTCGGGGTATTCCAACCAGAATAGGACTGGAGCTTGTAAAGCATATCCTTATCCCGTAATTCCTCCATAAGGGAATTATCAGAGCCATTTACAAAGGATACATCCGCAACCCCCACTGGTTCTCCCCGATTAATGGCCCGCTCCATATAGGAGACAAAGGTTTTCACATCAGGACGAATCTTTTTATTGTTGCTGTACCAGTTGGCACCCAAATTTGCTCCTGTAGGATTTGTATTCACCATCAACAGCAAATCCACATTTTTCCCGTTATCCACATATTGGCCCCCCAATAGCTGTACCTGGGCACGCACCGTGGTATCTACAGGTTCATCTGAATAGGCAGGAATAAGATATTTGCCACTGCCCCAATTATAATCAGCCGTAACCACCGGCTGCTTTTTCTCAATTGCGTTCACTGCTCTGGTCAAAAGCAACAGTCCCAGCTCATCAATACCAGCGATGTTCTGTACCTTTTCAGCGCTCTTCTTCTGGGTATAATCCCTGAGATGACGTGCCTCCATATGGGTCTGTGACCAAGCTGCATTATCATCCCTTCCCAAGGCAAGACATTCAAATTTGCCCTTGGCGGCCAAATCTATCAGTCCTTCATTTACGCGATAATTCTTGCCACGACGGTTATCCCAATCCCTAAGATAAGCAGAAGGTATGAGCTCCATCAGGAATTCCAGCTCCTTCTTCTCCCTGGAGCTGAGGCTCTTGGCATCAGCCTTGTCCTTTAGGGCAGTGTAGCGGAAAATGTCGTAGCCATAGGCTTTGTAATACTCCGGTTCCTGGGAGCCGGAATTTTCCCCGGAGGTAGGTGTTCTCATCACAGAAGAAAATACATAGAGCTTGGCATCATCATGGCGATACTTATAATCGGCAAAATTTGCCACCCTTTCCTTCAGCTTCCGTTCTGTAATATCGTGCTTTCTGGAGCTGACCAGACTACCGTAAATCATGCTGTCAGCAGAAATTACAATAGCCTTGATTTCAGGATCCAGCCCCCAAATCTTGCCACCGGCATGAAAACGCTTCTGCTCAAGTTTACTTGGGCTTCTCTTTACTGTTGTATTTTTTTCCAGCCACATCCAAAGATTTTCCGGGTTTCCCATATTGTCCTTATTGCCCAAAAGGTCATCGGGAGGCACTATCACCTCATAGCCCAGTTTTCTGATGGTATCAGCCGCCATCTCATCTGATACCGGTCTGTTATCATGTGGAATAAATACAATTTTGCCCTTGGAGGTGCTGTCATTTACCTTCTTGGCCTCTGTGGTGTCTGTTGCCACAAACAGACATACAAGGCATATAAATAACACAAAAACTTTTTTCATATTCTCTCTACATTAAATACTCTTATCAACGCAAAACATTTAACGCCATTTCCTTAACATCGTCAGGTACATCCACCTTGGTCTTAACGGTAATATACCCTTCGTGGGGAGTGGCTGACTCGACTCTAAACAAATCCAACAGGCGATGGCCCCTAAGCTCTGTAGTAGCCAGCTCTGTATTTTCCAGTACGGGCTTTAAATCCACAGTCACCCGATTCCCCTTGATGGTGGTTGGAATATCCTCCACTTCAAGCTTGCCAAAGATATTCTGCGCCATGGACAGGGACATACGGGAAATGAACCACGAGGCCAAGCCGTGATCCTTCAGGGCTCTTTCCTTCACCTTGAAGGTAACATGGGAGTCATCCATATTATGAACCATTTCCTCAATGGTACCGGAAACCTCAACGCGTCCCAGCTTTTTGGTATCTGCTTTAATATCTATCTTCCCGTTTTCGTGGGAAGCAACTGTCATAGCTTTTACATTATAGTCGCCATTGCTTAAGCGATGCTCCAAAGCATCATTAATAACAGAATCTGGTACAGAAATACTGCCGTTCATAATGTCCATCAATGACTGATGACTCCAGGTATGCTGTATCACCTGAACCACCGGGCCGTAGTCCTCTATAACCTCCGAAACCTGACCCCAGTCAATATTCTGTGCAGCTTCTATTACAGCTACAGGTAAATCCATTATTGGTCATCCCTTAATTATCAAATTACTTTTTTGCAGATGCTTCCATGGCATTCTGCAGCTCAGCCTCTTCAGCACGAATGTCCTGCCACAGCTTGCGGGCATCATTATAGAGCTTGTTGTCACTTATCTTAAGCTCTTTGTCATTAATCATTCTGCCCAAATACTGGGTACAATGTTCCCGATCACCAAGACGATTAAACAGCGTTGCCAAAAGATACATAACCATATTATCGGAGAGGCTCTCAACAGGGAAGCGCTCTGTCATAAGCGCACGCTCATATAACTGTACAGTCTTACGTGTCCATTCCATTTCCTGCTCCTTGATACCCATGGTACGGAACACCCAAGCCAAACGCAGTGACAGACCGGCAACACGGGATGCTGGTGCCTGAATAGCCTCAGCACAATATATAGCCAGCTGATAGGAAGCAATAGCCTCAGGCAGGCCTCTTTCCGGAGTAAAGATAAACCGCACCCGCCTGTCGTGCAGGAATTTTGCCATTACATCACGATGCCTCTCAGGAAGTGGCATCAAAAAATGCTTTTCATCTGCAGCAAAGCCGCAATGCTCACACACCCAGATAGTGTAATAATAAGGATTGAAATCCCGATAATGGTTGCAGTAATCATCATCTGTACGGGAAATCATCAGTCTGGATTTAACCTTTACAACTCTCGTTTCCTTGCCACAGACAGGGCATTTCTTCTCCACCACAAACGTAAATTCATTTGACATACTCATCATCCCTCATTTGGTCAGTCACACAAAACGTCCGACTACGTCCTACTCATTGTCTTTCTTGACCTTCTTTTTCTTGTCCTTTTTATTATCTTTATTCTGAGCCTCAACAGCTGCCTTAACCTTGGCAGCATCCTCTTCGTTCAGTTCCTCATTGTCCCGGGAATCAGTAGCCTTGTTTTGAGCCCTGTATTCATCCTGTTCTGCCTGCATTTTGGCCAAAAGCTCATTTTCAGCATTCTTGTTGCTCCGTAGAGCCAACTTCACCCTATTGCGCATGGCATAATCAATGATTCTGTTGTAAAACATCCGGTCAAAGCTCTTTTCTGAGAGGGTAGCCAGCTTTACGGTGCGGTCAGGTCTATTTCCTGCCAATGCAGTAAAGGTGGAATCCAGGAAATCCTGTTGCTTAAAATAAACCGTCATATCCTGAAGATTAATTTCATAATACTCTGCAGCACCTACCAAATCGCTAAATCCCTCCACAGAATTACCATTCCAGCGGCGCTTTGCAACCACATCGTCAATCATAAGATAGTCGTATATTTTTATTACTGGTACGACCAACTTGTTGAAATCGATATTTCCCTTATCATCCTTACCATAGCAAATCTGCTGCATATTAAAGAAATAGTCGCACCTTGCAGAGGACTGAACCCACTTGAATATTGATTCATCCAGCTGCGGACCGGCACTGGCCACCGCCGCCCACAAGGTACATATAATCGCAACTAAGATAACTACAGATTTTTTCATAACAAAATATGCCTCCATATATACATTCTCAAAAGTTTACTTTAACGCCTCAAAATGAAAAACTTATGAAAAAATGCCCCCTTAAACCCTGTCATCCGATGGAGTAAGGGTATCCAGTTCATATGGAGTCTCCTGATATACATAATAGTTAAGCCAGTTGGCAAAAAGCAGATTGGCCACCGAACGCCATCTTACAATAGGTGGCTTGGTAGGGTCATCATCGGGATAATAATTTAATGGTACATTCACATTTGGCATTCCCGCAGCCATATCCCGGTCATATTCTGCCTTCAAAGACAGCGGATCATACTCCGCATGGCCCGTGATAAAGAACTGACGCTTTTTCAGATTGGCAATGGCATAAACTCCGGCCTCCTCGTCAGACTCAGCCATAATGGTCAGCTCAGGAATCCTTTCAATATCTTTCTTGCGTACCTCCGTATGGCGGGAATGAGGAACATAGAACTCATCGTCAAAGCCACGGAAAAGTCGTTCATTCTCCACACAAAGGTGATGCTTATATACCCCGAAAATCTTCGGTGCCACATCATATTTTTTTATACCATAATGGTAATATAACCCGGCCTGGGCTCCCCAGCAAATATGGAAGGTGGAATAGGCATGGGACTTGCTCCACTCCATGATTTCCGCAACCTCCTCCCAGTAGGCCACATCCTCAAAGGGCATCTGCTCCACCGGGGCACCGGTTATAATAAATCCATCGTATTTTTTATGACGAACCTCTGCAAAGGTACCATAAAACTCCGTTAAATAATCCGTTGTGGTATGAGTAGGCACATAGGACTCGGTATAGATAAAATCCACCTCCACCTGAAGCGGGGTGTTACCCAACAGCCGCAGCAGCTGAGTCTCCGTCACCTGCTTTATGGGCATAAGATTTAAAATCAATAATCTCAGTGGTCGGATATCCTGACTGTAAGCACGGTCAGAATCCATAACGAAAATATTCTCCCCCTCCAGGATCTTCGTTGCTGGAAGGTTATTCGGTATCTTAATTGGCACGAAATCACCTCAAAAACTATTTATGAAAGCCGGTCATTCATTGTCCAAGCTATAGCGCTTTATCCAGCTTTCATGCCCGCCCTCATAAGCCTTGAGTGCTTTTAGGGCCTTTTCACTGTTGGTACCAGCCTCAATCACATGATACATACCATCAGTGGTGTTGGTTATATCCTTCCAGCCAGTTGTTGCATTCCAGGTCATAACCCGAATCACCTTTTCCGTATACATTGGAATGTTTACGGCCTTTTTCTGGAAGATAATACTTTCCACCTCGCTGGCAGAAGACTTCTTCTCCTGCCACTCCCAAAAAATAATATTCTGACCCTTCAGACGCATGGTGGATGTATCTGCCATACTGTAAACCACACCGCCACCATTAGGGGCATCCTGCCACAACTGGAGCCAACGATCACCCGCCTTGCGGCGCTCATTTTCTCCCTGATTGAATATACTGTCCACAATATAACAATAGAAATCCTCATCAAACTCCTGGGAATTCATTTCCTTTGGACGAACCGGGCTGTACACCTTTTCCCACAGCTTGTTGTCATCCTTATCGTAAAAGGACTCGTTCAAATAGGCAAGGGTTCGGTTCTGGGGATTAACCTCCACCTCAGCCAGGCTGTAAGCCAGCTGGCCAGGGTTAATATCCTTAATACCGTAATTATTAAGTGTCTCCTGAGCTCCGCCAGGACTGTAGGTGGTCTTGGTCCAGGCACTTATCTGTACCGCAATATTCCCAAAGGAGCGCAGTACCTGCACCTTACCAGGGGCATAAAACTTACTGTATTTATCATCGGAGGAAATCCAATACCATTCTGCACTATCATTGGCAGCATAACCCACAGCAAACATCATCATGAGGCTGCACATAAAAACTAAGCTGGCTATGAATCGGCGTATCATAAATATATCACTCCTTCATTATCCCCTTAAAATTCAAAACGCATAAAGAGATACAAATACTTCAGCAGTATATATTTTATCATAAAATGGTAATTTTTTACAGATAACCAACGTAACCTTGTGGGATATTCCCGGATATGATAAACTTCTTTTCAGTAATATAGGGGGTATAGCCATGAATTATACAAATTTTCAGGTGGGGGAAAAATTCCCGCTGCCTATTCATAATCAGGGAGACGGTGGACTGTTTCAAATTGATTCCAACGGTGCCATGTTCATCCTGCAGCTGAGCCATACAGATGTAATTGCCACCGAAGCCTTCCGCACCGGTGCCATGGAGCTGGGACTGTTTGAGGATGAGGGCATTGTGTTCTTCCTCTATAAAATTGACGGCATCTTTAAAGAGGGCTGGGGAGATTCCCCTCTGGGCATCCATCTGCTGCCACCGGGCATGAAGCCATGTATCGCTGATTTGGACGAGCCTGTTATGCACCTTTATCTGGTGGATACTAATTTGCAGATTCTTCTGGCCCAGCGTACCATAACCTTGGACCAGCCCTTCCATGAAATGCTCCAGAAGAAAGTCCAGGAACAGCTGGAAAGCTCTATTTCCCCAGGTGCCTTCGTCACCACCCTCCAGCGGGTATGGAAAAACCACAGCTCCAAGGACATGAGTGACAAAGCCCTGATAAAGCAGACCGTGGAAATGAACATCCCCGCCCCACCAGTTCTGAACTAAATTATTTACTCAATAGAATTCTGACTTTAAACGACAAAAAGCTGCTGCACAAGGAAGCGATATGCTATCAATGTGCAACAGCTTTTTATTTTTATCCCAAATCCACCAGGGTTCGCTTGCGCTTGTCGAACATTACACCCTGGGTGTAGCCATAGCGTTTTACATAGTCAATGGCTTCGTCAATGTAGCTGCCGCAATCCTCCGGCTTGTGGGCATCGGAGCTGGTTATTACTGGCAAATCAGCCTTGGCGGCCAGCTTCATAAACTTGTAGTACGGGGTTATTTCCGCAATCGGATACCGGTACACTGTACCAGTATTTACATCAACGCACATATTGGCCTTCTTTAATGCTGCCACTGCCCTTTCCAGATATGGAGTAGCATCAAAGTAAGGAATCATGCGGTAAAGACGGATATTATATGGGTGCCCCAGCACATCATAAAGGCCGCTGGTTACCATGTGCTCAATTTCCTGGGTATAGGCCTCGTAAATATCATCCAAAGTGTGATGGTTCCATTCCGCCATAATTTCCTCAGAATCATAGGCCCAGCCACGGATAAAGTGAATAGAGCCGATAATGTAATCAAAATCGTACTCCTTTAAAATCTCTGCCACCTGCTCCTGATTCCGGAAATTGCACACCTCAATACCGGTTTTGGCATTATAACCGGCAGACTTCAGCTTTTCCATGAATTCAAAATAGTCGTCCAAGGTGTGCTTGAACTTATTGGACTTCAGCCACTGCTGCTGGAATTTTCCCACGAAGGAATCATCCAAAATCAAATCATCATAATACAGCTGCTTAAACTCCGGAAAGGTGTGGCTGTGCTCGGAGATACCGATTTCATCCAAGCCCCTTTTGGCTGCTGCCTCAAAAAATCCCTTAGCCCAGTCAACATCATAATCGCCTTTTTCAAAATGCATATGATAGTCAAATTTCATACACGTTTCTCCTCTACCCCTAAAATACCAAAATATCTATTTATCTGAAACTCTCTTAAATCAAACCCTGCTTAATAAATTCCTTTATCTGATACATAACGCCGTGTTCTACATTGCTCTTGGTGGTAAACCTTGCCACCTTTTTCAGCTCAGGATAGGCATTTTCCATGGCGTAGCTATAATGAACCGACTGCATCATTTCATAATCGTTCATATAATCTCCAAAGGCGGCGCATTCCTCAGGCTTAAAACCGAATCTTTCCTGAATGTGTTTTATGGCCCAGCCCTTGTTGATGCCCGGGTTGAGTATATCCACCCAGTAGTTGCTGCTAAGTGACACCTGCTGCTCCGGTTCAAACTTGGTTAATACCGGCATAAGATTATGCTCTGCATCAAGTCCCTCACAATCTGCAAAGGCAATTTTGACAAATTCATCATCCACATCATCAAAGCTGTCTACAAAAATACTGTGGGTAAAGAAACGGCGGGCCTCATGGATATATGGCTCCCATTCCTTTCTGGCATAGGCATTTTTCTTGCCGCAAAGAATGGCAAAGATATGCTGCTTATCCGCTTCGGCAATTACACGATGTACCAAATCCATATCCAGGACTGAGGAACAAATCTCCTTTTCCTTGTATATGTTGAAGGCCCCATTTTCCGCCAAAAACATAAACTCGTTTTTATATTCACCCATCTGCTCCAAAAGGGCAAAATACTGGCGTCCGCTGGAAGGAGCAAAGATAACGCCACGCTTCTTCAGCTCTGCCATAACCTCCGGAAATTCCACTGGAAGATTGCCATTCTCATCCAACAGCGTCCCATCCATATCCGAAAAAATAATCTTTATCATAAAATCACCTGTGAATTACACTCTAAACGCAATATATTTTTAATTATAACAGTTAATCACAGTATTTCAATACACATATATAATATTAAGTGACTGTAGTAATCAGGGGAACTGTTTTAAATGCCAGCTATAGTATAAGTGAAACGGGGCAGAAGCAGATTGTCTTTCGTAATTAATAGGCAAAAAAAGCTCTAGCCCTGAGGCCCGAGCTGAAGTCAACAGTTTCTGACCTTTTTATAAAATAAAATGACAGGGAGCAATGTCTATGGCAATTAGGGCATGTTTAGGCTCATGACCGACGCTACAGACTATAGTCCCTGTTTGGTTCTTCAAATATTACCCCTTACGGCCGTGATAAAGACACCATGGCTCCTCTGCCATATAGTCCCCGTCATGGTAATATGCTGCCCTTGCCCGACAGCCGCCACAGGCCCTCTTGAACTCACATTCACCGCAGCCGCCCTTATATTCAAGGGTTCGCAAGGTATTCAGCACCTCATTATTCTTCCAAATCTCATCAAATGGAGTCTCCCGTACATCCCCCAGCTCCATGTTAAGGTATGCACATGGCTGGACCTTACCCCGTGGACTGATAATACAATATGCAGTACCTGCCAGACAGCCCCGACGGAAGCGGGTCTTTACACCCATCTGGGCGGCAATGCGCATAAACTGTGGTGCACAGGTGGGCTTCAATTCTATATCCACCTCAGTCTGCTTCTTCATAATACGGGTAAGGGTTTCCTCATACTGCTCTGCCCGCAGGGATTCAGCCTCAATTGTCTTGGCCCGGCCCGTTGGCACAAGGAAAAAGAAATGATGGGCCACAGCACCCTCTGCCACAGCAAAATCAGTAATTGCCTCCAGCTCATGGTTATTCCATTCCATTACAGTGGTATGAATCTGGAAGGGCAGGCCCACGGCACGGCAGTTTCTCATTCCCTGTACAGCACCTTCCCAGGCCCCATCAAACTTACGGAACTCATTGTGCTTCTTCTTGTCCATGGAATCAAGGGAAATTCCCATGCCCATAGCTCCTGCAGCCTTTAGCTTCTGAGCCATTTCCAAGGTAATCAGGGTTCCGTTGGTGCCAAATACACTGCGCAGGCCGAGAGAGGTGGCGTAAGAAACCAGCTCCAAAATATCTGGGCGGGTAAGAGGCTCACCGCCAGAAAATATCATTATCTTAAAGCCTGCTCTGGCAATCTGCTCCAGCAGGGTCTTGGCCTCCTCGGTGGAAAGCTCCTCCTCCGCCTTGCAGCCTGCCTCGCGGTAGCAGTGGTCACAAAACATATTGCAGGCATTTGTTACATTCCAGGAAACTATCATTATTTATTACCTCCGATAAGGCCAATTTCTTCATCAGTAAGATAGCAGGCAGGATCAGACTCCCAAAAATCCCCGGTACGGGCTTCTGCACGGGTTCTGAAATTGCCGTTGCAATTCTCAAGGAATTTACACTTGCTGCAGCGTCCCTTTAAGAGCTGCTTTCTATCCTTCAGACCTGCCATTATCGGATGACTTGTGTCAGTCCAAATTTCGCTGAACTTTTTATCCCGAACATTGCCAAAGGTATAATGCTGGGTAAACTGATCAGGATGGACATAGCCGAATGGATCCACCTCTCCAAAGGCAATTCCGGAGCGGTTGCCGCCATTCATGGAAATAAATTCCTTTATCTGGGCAGCCAGCCTGTCATCTCCTGCAGCCAAAGCCTTTAGGTACATATAAACACCATCACAGTGGTTATCTACAGTGAGAATTTCCTTTTCAAGACCTCTTTCCTCAAAGTCCTTGGTGCGGCGGATAATAATATCCATAGCCCGACGTGATTCCTCAGGAGTAACGTCCTCATCCATCATGGCATTGCCACGACCGGAATAAACAAGATGATAGAAGCATACACGATTAATATTTTCACGCTCAATAAAATCGAAAATATTATCCAATTCCTGAATATTATGATGATTAATGGTAAAGCGAAGGCCTACACGCTGACCTACAGTAACGCAGTTCTGAATACCCTGCATAGCCTTCTCATAAGCACCGTCAACGCCACGGAACTTGTCATTTACATCCTTTAAGCCATCCAGGGAAATACCCACATAGCCCACGCCAATATCCTTAATTCGCTGGGCCACCTCACGGGTTATAAGGGTACCGTTGGTAGAGAGCGTAGGGCGAACTCCCTTCTTCTGGGCATATTCTGCCAGCTCAAAAAAATCAGGGCGAAGCAATGGCTCCCCACCGGAAAAAAGAAGCACAGGCACCTTGAAGTCAGCCAAATCATCAATAAAGCTCTTTGCCTCCTCAGTGGTAAGCTCATTCTGATACTTCTTGCTGTCGGAGCTCATATAGCAATGGCGGCATTTTAAATTGCAGGTCTTGGTGGAATTCCACACCACAACAGGCCCCATGCCCTCACCAGCACCATTTTTCTGAGCGTGGGCACTCTTTGTATATCTCAAGGAATCCCCATAATACTCTCTCTTAAACAACAGCTTTGTAACACTAATCATCTTAAAATCACCTAAATATAACCCTATATAAAATAATCACACACAATATTATTCTTTACTGCAGATTCCTGCCAAAAGCAAGGTCAGCTTCATTTCAATGTTCTTCTCAAAGGTCACTGGTATATGACTAAAGGCCGCCGCCTGAAACATAGAATGAAACATTTCCGCCATAATTTCCGGAGAAATATCATTTCGGAACTCCCCGCTGGCCTGCCCGGCCTTCAGAAGGTCAAGAAACTTTCCCATAAACTCCGGTGCCGGCATATCAATTTTGTGCCCTCCCCGGGGGTTCGACTGAGTCATGGCCCCGGTAAAGAGCAGAGGCAAAAGGTATCTGTTCTCTCCCACAAGCCTTGCAGTGAGCATTACCATTTCCTTAAGAATAACCTTGTAGCCAGGACTGGATTTCATCAATCCATAAAGCTCCTCGGACATGGTACCTGCAAAGCGGTTCAGCAGGCTAATGAGAATATCCTCCTTGGAATTAAAATAGTTATAAAAGGTTCCCAGCCCCATGTCCGCCGCATTCATAATGTCTGCAATGGAGGTGGCCTGAAAGCCCCTTTCACTAAACTGAATCACTGCTGCATTCAATATATCATTACGGGCCTTAATCTTTTTCTGCTCACGACGGCCCAGCTTTTCGCCACGATTTTCCTGTATCTCTGTATTATCTAAAGATTCTGGATGTCCTGCCATTACATTACCTCCTTAGATTCACAATTAATGAATCCAATTCACTTTTTAACAGCTTCCTAAGTATAACATAAAACAGCACAAAATAAAAGCGCAAAGCAAATGCTCTGCGCTTAATATTCAATGGTGACCCAGGAGGGACTCGAACCCCCGACCCCTTGATTCGTAGTCAAGTACTCTAATCCAGCTGAGCTACTGAGTCATGGTCGGTCTTAAATAACCAACACGAGTATATTACCTCAATATATGATATTTGTCAAATCTTTTTTGAGTTTTTTAAATCTCAGCTTTTTTCTCGCCATCAGAAACCAAGGCTCCACTGAGCTTTACAAATTCCGCATCAGCATCGGTACAGGTGAAAATACGCTGATGATCCTTTTGGATGATCTGATTTTCCTCCGCAATACTAATGTCCAGCTGAAGGCGGTTGTTCCTATCCTTGCGGAAGGAATATTCGCCACGGGTACTGAGCCATTCATTAATCATTTCCAGATTCATAAAGGAGGCCTGCTTGTTGTACTCCTTGTATTCATCCGTAGCAGCAGCTGCTGCCTGTTTCATGTCAGAAAAGCTGCCTATCAAAAAGAATTCTGTACTCTTTTCGGTGGTCAGCAGCTTAGTTACAATATAAGCCATTTTTTCATCCTCTATTTATTCTTCCATGGTAACAACCGTGACTTCTTCACATGGGTATGCTCCCAGCCCACTATTACCTCCAGGACAGAACCCGATACACATCTTGTCTTGGCTGAAATACTCATACAGTTTGCCGGCTTGGTGCTGGGATCAATCTCCGCAATCTTAAGGCCCGTACGTACAGGGCAATCATCATGAAGCATACCTCTGAGTACACCGGCAATAGGGGTTCTTATCTCCAATACATGACCACCATCCACATGAAGGCGGCCAATAACTTCATCCTTGTCGATAATATAAGCTGTAGGATGGCCTGCCTCCAGATAGCCGTCACATGGAGAATTAATAGAGTGGGAGGCCCTCATAATAGCCCTGGCCTCAGCTATATCCTTTTCCGGCAGTGCAATGCCATCGTGAAGAATACGCCCCAGATTATGTCCTCTGGCAGTTTCAATAACACAGGTCACATCCTGTCCTGCCACAAAGCCAGGACCAATACCAATGGTCAATGGTGCCATATCCTTATTGGTGCCAAGATTGCGCTTAGCATAAATAGCATCCACCAGTACCTTTGGCTTAAACACCTTCAGGGATTCCAGCCCTGGATCCACCATGATAACCAGCTTGCCCTCTTTGAGCATTTTGCTGGCCTCCTTGGCGTCGTCAGCCTTATAACAGGTAACCCTTTCCACGGTGGTCTCGCCGTCATAAATAGCCTCTGAAAATACAATATTTCTACGAATGGCAGAAGGATACTGCTGCTCCAGCATCAGCACCTTATAGCCACAGTTATACAGACGATGGGCAATGCCTGTGGCCAGCTCACCGCCGCCCCTAATCATAATAAGTTGTTTCATTTCTTAGCTGTCCTCATATATACGAACCCGAAGCTTCAGCCCCCGGTCATCACAAATCTTCTGGCAAAGATCAATTTCCTGCTGATTTTCCACCTTTTCCACCACAGTCATTACCACATTTGGCACATACTCCTTGCAGTCCACAGCAAATCTCAGCATGGCATCAAAGGACTCAATACCATACTTGGCACGGGTCAGCTCCAAATAACGCTCCTTATTGGAAGCATTTAGGCTAATAGAAACCGTATCCAAAATCCCCCCGGCAAAATCACCGGCTGTACTGCGCCCATACATCAAATCAGAAAGGCCGTTGGTATTAAGACGGGTTTTCACTTCAGGATGGGTGTCCTTAACATACTTTAAAAGCTCCACTACTGCATCAATACGGCAAGTGGGCTCGCCAAAGCCGCAAAAAACAATTTCCGACACCATATCCCAGGGTAGCTCATCAAGAAGCGACTTAACCTCATGGACAGAAGGCTCTTCCTTAAGCCAAAGAGAGCTCTGCTCTGCCATTTCCTTCATATTTCGCAGGCAAAAGGTGCAGGCACAATTACATTTATTAGTGAGATTTACATATATTCCCCGCTTGCCCTCCGGCTGTTCCTTTAAACTGTCGGCCACTTGCAAATACCTGCCGCCGGCATGAGTTGCATAAACTATCATTTTTACCCCCACAATACCACAATTACGAAACTAATTATTATGACAATGGCTACTGTCCATTATTTCAGCTCGGTCAAAAACTCCTCAAAGGCCAAGCCGTAATTCCATGGCAAATCCAGCTCACATGTGTATTCCAGAACCTTATTAATAAAATCAGCAGCCTTTATTACCGCTGCCTCCAAAGCTTCCCCGTTCACAAGGCTTCCCGCCACAATGGCAGCAAAGGCATCGCCGGTGCCGGAGCGGTCATCCCCCACCTTTTCCTTCTTGATAATGCCCTGAATACCTTCTTTTTCAAAAAGATAATTCTTTATGTGGGTATCATCACTAAGTCCCGTTATTACCACCTGCTTAGGACCACGGTCAGAAAGGGCCTTGGCCATTTTAGCCAGTTCTGCCTCACTGATTCTGCCATTTTCCGGATATTCCACATCCAACAGCTGACAGGCCTCTGTGAGATTAGGGGTGACCAAATCAGCCCATTTTAAAAGCCGGCGCATTTCCCGGCACATTTCAGGGGTATATGATGAATAAAGCCGTCCATAGTCCCCCATTACCGGGTCCACCATAACCCGGGTATTATCCCCCTTGAACCGGTGGATAAAATCCTCCACCAGATTAATCTGATCCAGACTTCCCAAAAAGCCTGTGCAGATACCATCGAATTCGATTTTATGCTGGGCCCAGCTATCCATATAAGGAGTCATGCGCTGGGTATAATCATCAATAAATGGATTTTCAAAGCCTGTATGTACAGATAATATAGCCGTGGGTAACGGACAGGCCTGAATCTTCATGGCGGAAATCAGTGGCAGCTCCACGGTAACGGAGCATCTGCCAAAGCCCGTAATATCATTAACCAACGCAATACGCTTCTGCCTTTTCATGCAACATCTACCTTCTATCATCTGTCATACAAAAATCATTTCACTCGTCTAAGGTGGGGCCCAGTTCGTCTTATCAGCTTAGGCTCCCTTCTCAGGGCCTCCCGAATAAGCTCCTTTTCCTTTATCATGGTTGTCTGTCTGCTGATGTTAACCAGAATGCCTATGGCAAAAAGGGACATAACCAGAGAGGTACCACCATAACTGATAAATGGCAACGGCACACCAACAACTGGAATCATGCCACTAACCATAATGAGATTGGCCACAGCCTGCCCTCCAATAAGGAGCAATACCCCCACAGCCAGCATCTGACCATACATATCCTGGGCCTGCTTGGCAATAGCTGCCGCATAACGGCAAAACAGCATATATACTATCAAAATGGCCAAAACCACAAAAAAGCCCATTTCCTGGCTAAATACCGCAAAGGCGAAGTCCGTATGGGCCTCCGGCAGATAATCATATTTGCTGAGTCCCTGACCAATCCCCATGCCAAAAAGGCCACCGGAACCAATTGACATCAGTGACCTTACCGTCTGATAGCCCTGATCCTGAGCATAGGGCCATGGATCATAGGTAACCATCAGGCGCTCCAATCGGTATGGCTGCATGTAAATCATAAAGCCCACCAGTATAAAGGCTCCCAAAAGCAACCATTTTATCTTGCTAAAATGCAAGCCCCCCACCATAAGCATCATTATAGGGATGCCCATAACAATGCAGGCAGTACCCATATCCGGTTCAACATAAACCAACAGGGCCATGACTCCCACCACGCCCAGCTGACGATTGAAGAGATTGACCTCCTTGCCCTGTCCATTTCTGAAGGAAATATAATAGCCAGCCAGCATAATACTTACCAGCTTGGCAAATTCCGCAGGCTGGAAGGAAAAACCCGGAAGGGGAATCCAGCGACGGGCACCATTAACAGGATCCGTAAAGAGCAGCACCACTAAAAGGCAAGCCATCAATATAACGGTTACCGGTATTATCAAAGAACGCCATTTGTGGTAATCCACCCTGGCTCCCACATAGCATAAAATCAGCCCAAAAATCATGCTGACAGCGTGCCTTAACAAAAATGCATAAGGACTCCCATAGTCCCTTTCAGCCAAAACAAAGGTTGAACTGAACACATTAAAAAGTCCTGCAATAAGCAATATTATCACCATAGTCATAATGGCTTCATGGTTGTTTTTCCATAATTTGACGCCTTGTCTGCGCGGTGTCAGTGGCTCTACTTTACTCAAGGGAAGGTTACCTCACAACGATTAATTTTTTCACCAAATCCACTAAATTTACGCTCATACTCAGTCATAATATTGTCCGGTCTATTTTCCGCATGAAGGTCAAAGGACACATCATTCACCTGAAGGCCGGCCTCCTCAAACTGCTCCAGGGAGAAATCAAAGAGGGGACGATTATCTGTCTTAAACACCAGCTTTCCCGGGTGCTTAAGCAGCTTGGAATAGCGCTTCAAAAAGTCCACATGGGTAAGGCGACGTTTGGCATGTCTTGCCTTTGGCCATGGATCACAGAAATTGATGTAGAACTGATCTACCTCGCCCTCAGAAAAAATCGTCTCAATATTATTAATATCAAACACCAGAAGCTTCACATTGGTAATATCCAGCTCCCGAATTTTTTTTGCAGCCATGTAAAGCACATCCTGCTGTGCCTCAATGCCAATGAAATTTATATCAGGATGACGAAGAGCCATCTGACTAATAAAGTCTCCCTTGCCGGTACCCAGCTCCACATGAAGGGGAGCCTGACGGTCAAACACCTGGGCCCACTTACCCTTCTGCTCCTCAGAGGCCGGGTTATCCTTAGGGAACACGAAATCATCAAAATCATGAATAGCCTGGTCAACCCAAGGCTTTCTACGTAAACGCAAACTTATCGCTCCTATTCAAAATTCCTTTTTCTCAAAGCCATACTTTTTCAGATAGCGGTAGAGGGTAACACGACTTACGTGAAGGAGATTTGCCATACGGGATACATTGCCTCCCGCAGCCTTCCACGCCTTTACGAAAATATCCTTGTCTTCCTTCCACTTATTATCAGGCTTCACATCCCCCATGAGGTTAATATCCTCAGGTCTGATAACGCCATCTGTGGTCTTGAAAAAGGCCACCTCCAGCACCCCCTGAAGCTGCTTGATATTCCCCGGCCAATCATAATTGGTAAGGATATTCACAGTTTCCTCCGCAATGGTCTTTTGCGGCATCTGATGCTGACTGGCCAGCTCATTTACAATATGAACTGCCAAATCCCGTATATCCTCCCGACGGTTTCTCAGGGATGGTATACGAATCACACTTCTCGAAATAATATCATATAATTCTCTTGCAAACAAGCCTCTTTCAGTAAGACGCTTCAAATCGCTGTCGCATGCCCCCACAATGCGCACATCAATAGAACGATCCACATCCTCACCTACACGGTTGGACTGGGATGTATTGAGGGCTGCTGCCAACTCTATGGCAATATTTTTCGGCATTTTCTCTATTTCATCAATAAAGAGAGTACCACCGGAAGCCAGCTCCAATTTACCCGGGTGGCTGATTTCCGAATTAAGGGCCACACCAAAGAGCTCCTGTTCCAGAATTTCCGGAGTGGTATCACCACAATGAATGGTAATCAGTGGTCCTGCTGCACGAGGGCTGGCCTGATGAATACCATGGGCCATACGCTGCTTGCCCGTTCCCGCTTCCCCCTGAATCAACATGTGGTGCTTATTTCTGGCGATGCGTAGAGCCTTATCCTTAATGGAGCTAAAGTTGGTACCAGCACTTACCAAGGAATTCAGACTGTATTTTGCTGTAAAGCCTGCCGCATGGGCCACCAAAGTACGCAAATCCTCAATAGGCATAGACACTGCTACCACACTGTGAACTGTTTCATCTCCGTTGTAATCCAAAGGCACTACGGTGGTAATATCCTCGTAGGTCTTGGCCTGGGTAATCCAAGTCACCTCTTTATTGTAGGAAGGCACACCTTTAAATCCGCGATATATAGGAGTGTGACGATAATTCATTATAACCTCGTTAAGGTTGGTCTTCACCTCATTATTATCCTGAGGCTGGGCGCCAATACCCATGAGACGGCTCATACCCAGCTTATTGGCATAGGCCACCTCATCTCCCGCCATAACATGATATACCGCAAAAGGAGTTGCATCCAATATAGCCTCCTGGGCCTTGATGCGGGTAAACTGATGGAGATAAACCTCCAATGACTCCTTAATGGTGAGAAGCATGGCAATAATAGCATCCTGAGGCATATCAGTTTGTTCCACCGCCACCAGAGAAATAATATACTGCAGCTCATTATCCACAATTATAGGTGCTGAGCAGGCATCACTTTGCTGGCATTCTGCTGCCCACATCTCAGGGCCAAAGAGCCAAAATGGTGCCCTGTGCTCGTAAGCAATACTAATGGAGGAAGTACCAACCTCCTCAATGCCCACCCGAACCCCCTCAATTTCACCTGGGGTCATCTGATAAAATGGCATTGAATAGCTCTTTAACACGGTGCAGTTTGCATCCAATATAAGCAGACTGATATTGTATTTCTGGAAGAATTCCCGAACATTGCCACTGATATCCTCCAAATACTTTATAGCTGGGCCATGGAGCTTTTGAGCCTCCTTCAGCTCAGCCTCAGAAAGGTGCTTGGCTGTGGACATTTTATCCGATGGCACCTTTAAGGCAGCACTTTTTTCCCAGGACTTGGCCACCCAAGGATGTACATTAGGATCTATTTCTCCTGTTTCGATAAATCTATGGTAATATGCTTCCAGCTTTTCACGACTGCGACGTTCCCTAATCATAAAGCTTTCACTCCCCAATCTATCATAATTAGTTAGTTCAAAAGTAAAACGATTCTAAAACTATACATATACACCTATTTTAGCATTAGTGATTTTTCTCTGCAAATTTTCCGACCTAAAAGTTACAATCAAACCTCAATTCTATCCTATATAATGTAATATTTTTTTTGGCGACTTTTTTCAAGGTATTAATTATGATATAATTTCATTGTCTGTACAATAATGTATTAGAATAAAAAAGGAGAATGGTGGTTTATAGATGTCTACTCAATATAAGAAAATTCAGAAGAATTTGTCCCCGGCTGCTGATAGTGCAAACAGCAAGTCCAATATGAAGCCAAAGGCTTCCAGGGATTTGCTTCTTCTCATCATGATTGCCCTTACTATGTTCGTTATGGCTTTGGGCTGGCAGGCCCTTGATCAGATTGGCGTGGCTATGTACACCTGCCTTATGATTGGTATGGTTGTGGTATACATTAACCGTCACGGCAACTTCACCGACAAGGTTCACAGAATTTTGGTGGGCGTAAGCATGGGCACACTCTTTGCTTCCGTTGGTCTCTTAGGCCTCAGCGTATACATGCAGTATTTTGCATAATAACGAGCTTTAAGATGTCCCCTTCCTCTTTAGGTGTGGGAAAACAAACTACAACAGCTGGTGAGTATATCTCCCAGCTCGTTGAAACGCTAATTGGAAGATTTTTCTTCTAAAGAAGAAAAAGTTGAACAATGGCGTTATAACGTCAATTCAAATCGGCTTTCTTCGGGGA